>SDBV01001265.1_pt1 | contig 38134 bp, 33 predicted proteins | sample 2277081 | NCBI WGS metagenome assembly SDBV01 (sample SAMN10402039, study PRJNA504765) | marine sediment metagenome | isolation source: marine sediment core GS10_PC15, 223 cmbsf | place: Arctic Ocean: Southern Knipovich Ridge | collected 2010 | reverse complement strand
GCGTATTTTATCTTGGCGTTCTCTGCGTGAAACAACTTTTATATTCTTTTCAATAAATCCCTTAATGTTCAAATATTGTAATATCAGCTTGTTTTGCTAATATTTTACCAAACTGTCGTACACCCTGATTATGAAATATAAATACCATTTTTTATTGCTCAGTACAAAACAAATCTACGTAAAACCACTTCTAATAGAATGCAAATAAGTTAGTATTGCAAGCGGATCTTTTCTTTTCAGGAAATTCAATTTTATTTATGTTAAAAAAGATACTTAAAATGGTTATAGGACTTGCGTTGGCTCTTATTGTACTTGTACTCTCAATAATTACGTTCATCAAATCTGCACCTCAATTTGGAGCGCCACCAAACGGGGCACATCTTGAAAACATAAGCAAGTCATCAAACTATGGAAAGGATCAATTCCAAAACCTGATCCCCACCAGTATGGATTTGGATTTCAAAAGTGGTATGAGTGTGATGTATGAATTCCTGTTTAAAACAGGCAAGCGGGAACCAGATAAGGCATTGCCTGTTCAGTTCGATAAGAATCCCAATCATCAGTCAGACTCAAATTCTATCATTACCTGGTATGGGCATTCGGCGATATTACTGGAAATTGATGAAAAAAAGATACTTATTGATCCGATGTTGGGGCCGGCGGCCTCACCGGTCCCGTTTATGACAAAACGTTTCAATTATGAATCCCCAATTGATTTGGAATCGATACCGGAAATTGATGCCATCATTTTATCCCACGACCACTACGACCACCTTGATTACCAATCCATCATAAAATTGAAAGATAAGGTTGGCCATTTTTACACACCACTAGGAGTTGGTTCTCATTTGCTAAGATGGGGAATAGAAAAATCCAGGATCACAGAATTGGATTGGTGGGAAACGGCTAGCATCGAAGGGATTCAAATCGTTGCAACACCAGCCCGTCATTTTTCGGGTCGTGGCATTACAGATCGAAATAAGACGCAATGGGCGTCATGGGTTATTGCTGGTGAAAGGGAAAAAAATTACTTCAGTGGCGATAGTGGGTATGGACCTCATTTTAAAGAAATAGGGAAAAAATATGGGCCATTTGATTTTGCCATGATGGAATGCGGTCAATATAATGAACGGTGGGAAGCGATCCATATGCTGCCGGAGCAAACTATTCAGGCGAGCGTGGATGTACACAGCAAATCGATGATGCCCATTCATTGGGGGGCATTTAATCTCTCCCTACATAGTTGGACAGATCCGGTTGAGCGTGCCTTAAAAGCTGCGCAACCGCAGGGTGTAAAAATGATCACTCCTCAAATCGGACAACGATTTTCACCTGGTATAATGGAAGAAAACGATACCTGGTGGAGCTTGCAATTATAAGAGGGATTAGATTTGCAACAACTCTAAATATTTCCTAAAATTCTTCTGTACCTGCTCTGGTTTTGGGAATTGGGTATCATAGGGTCTTCTGGACATGATAAGGATATGTCCATTGTCTTTTACTTTGCGATACCCCAATAAATGCAACAGGGAAATTACACGATACTTTGCAATACTTTTATCAATTAAATAAGCATCCTTATTTGTTTGAGTTTTACTAATTCCCGGTAATAATTTGATGGTTTTATCCAGGTTCCATTTTCGTGAACGTGAAGAAAGATTAAACCAGAAAGGAGTAATTTCCTTAACAATAAAAAATCCCTCACATCCCTGGGATTGGTATAGGGGCATAAATATAAAACCATTTCTTTTTGCGTGGATCTTGCCTTTTTTATTATAGGCAATAGCTTTCCCTTTCTCAACTTTCTGGAAATTCACAAAGCCTTCTTTCATTTTAAATTGCTCAAAATCATTGATCAGGTAGCGATATTTGATTTCGAATGACTTGTTTCCTCCTGGACTGCTTTTTTTTAAGGTTTCTTCAAATTCATGAAAATCAGGTATTGTTTTTCTTCTTATGCATTTTAGTTCAGCCAGGATCATCCAAATGAAGGCGATATGATTCTCGTATGATGAAATCGCATCATGCTGACCTGCTTCAAAGAGTATGGCAGGTAATCCCAATTCGCTAAAAAAACTAAACATTGGCCCATCTAATAATTCTTCCAAACCAAGCACGAGTTGTACGGGTATATTTTTAATGATCCGACGGTTTTTTAGCGTGTCACTTATGGAAATAAAGGGCATGCTATGTGATGAGGTGGTATGAAGATCAAAAAGGTAGGTGGGCTGCCCATTTTTCTGAATCTCAAGGAGTTTATTCAAAATTTCAATTTTTTCATTGTATTCCGAAACTTTCGCTCTTTCTTCTTTGGCGATCAAGGTATTGGGAAACCATATCCTGTTCAGGTCTTTGCCTATAAATCTTTTCTTAACTTCAATAGCCTTTAAATTGCCTGCAATGGCATATAGGTTTCCTCTGAAATCAGGTTTAATTTGATCTAAATCATCCAGGACTTTTTTCAATGCATAAATTCCGGAATGTTCATTGCCATGAATGCCACCAAAAAAAATGAGGTTTGGACCACGCTTATTTCCCTCAAAAACACCAATACTGCGTTGGAGTGATTCCAGTTTTGGGAGTAATTCGATGCTGTTAAGCTTGCTCAATATATTGCTACTTTAAGTCACGAATCAATTTTGCTGATACTTTTACAAAATGCCGCTCGGTTACCATACCTACTAATTTTTTATCTTCTACCACTGTAAGACAGCTTGTCTTCCCTTCAATCATGGTTTTGAGGGCATCTGAAATACTTGTTTCCGGTGAAACAGACACCGGAGTCTTGATCATAAAATCCCGGATTCTGGATTTCATCTTTTTCTCTTTGTTGCTTTTGCACAAAAAATTCACAAGAATACCTGCTGTCATTAATCCTACAAGTTCACCATTCTCATTTTCTACAGGCACTTCTTTTACCTGTTTCCAATCCATAATATTGGCAACCAAATCAATGAGGTCATCCTCTTGTACGGTAACGATGTCCGTGGTCATGATCTGATCGATGTGCAGATAATAATTTAGGAAATTTCCTGCTTCATCAATGTTGGCTAAACTCCAAAGGTGTACGGGCTTCATTTCTTGCTGACGATTATAAATTGCTGCAGTTGTCGCGACTAAGGCCTGATCTCGGGTGCCGGTTTTCCTGATGTTGTTATAGGAATCGATCATCCACTGAGATCCTGTTTTACCTGATTTTACGCGTTCTTCAATAATCCCAAGATACTTTGCAATATCCTTTTCATTTACATTTGCTTTTTTAAGACCTTCGCGTGAAATGGGCAATAGTGTGTTCTGTATCAGATCCTGAGCATTAAATTTTCTATTGTTAAACCACTGAAATTTATTATCCAGACCATCTCTGGCAGCTTTTAGAAAATTGGTTTTGGCATCATCAAATTCAAATTTTTCAGGTAGGTCACGATACTCATCCGGCATTCCTGACATCAAACCAAACCAAAAGGCAGCATTCGCCACCTGATCAGGTATTGTTGGGCCTGAGGCCAAATATCTGTTTTCTATTCTGAAATGTGGCTTTCCTTTAAAAATTCCATAGCAGGGCCGGTTCCATTTATAAATAGTGCTGTTGTGTACCAACAAAGCGTCAAGATAAGGGATTTTGTCCTCTTCCAGCATTTTCATGGAATTGGTTTTTTCATCATTGCTGAGCAAGGTCTCGAACCGTACGATATCCTCCTTGAAGGCATCAACGATAGAATCATAGATCCATCTATTGCCAAATGAAACCCGAGAACTTCGCTCCCTCATATGATCCTTTGATTGTCGAATATCAATAGATTGCTGAAACAAGGCGATTCTTGTTTCCCTCCACAGTCTTTTGCCAAGCAATATAGGGGAGTTTGTAGATGCTGCTAAAACGGGCCCGGAGATGAGTTGTGCCCAATTATACAAATCAACAAATTCATTTGAGCAAACCTGGTAATGCAGCTGGAAGGAGGTATTGCAGCTTTCGAACATTACCGAGTCGTGCGAGGTAATCAACTCATCAGTACCGCTGATATGAAATTCGAACTTGCCCTGGCGAAGTTTGCTCAGACTATTCGCCAAAGCGTAATAGCGATCGAGTGGAGTCATATTCGAAATATGGAGATCTTTATTTCTGATCGTAGGCAAAATGCCCGTCAATATGACCTTAGCGCCTTCATCTTTCAGTACACTTTCGACTAGCTTAATGCTTTGCGCCAAGTTGGATTGGAGTGTTGCTAAACAATCGTTTTTAAATTCTATTGGAGGGAGATTGATTTCAAGGTTGAATTTGGCTAGCTCAGTGGTAAAATATTTATTGTCAATCTTTGGAAGGACATCAAGGATAATCGGGGCAGGTCGCCAGGTAGCATCAACCAAACATAGTTCTTGCTCTACTCCAATTCTTTTAATGCCTTGTTCAATCATGTCTTTTTCGATCATGAATTCAAGGGCTTTTATATCGTTGAGCAGATATTTTACAAAGCGGTCTTTTTCTTTACTATTTGAAATAATGGATACAGTTTGAAGTCCCATTTTTCTAGAAATTAGTTTCAGAAAATAAATTATGACTTTTCAGTGATAAAGTAAACTAATACTTCATATTTGATTGAAATATAATTTTCAATATAAAATACTCATTGTGCTGATATAGAGATGAATTTGAGCTTAAATTGGAGTTATTATTTTGTATGAGAAAATATCAGCCTGTTTTTAGAACCAATGAATTAAGCGTTTCTATTCAGGTTTTTTCATTGGTTCTGCTAGCTTTTTATCTTTCAAAGGAATTATTTTTCTCTGCGTTGATTTTGGATTCTGTGATTCATATTTTTTTATCCGCATCGTAAACTGAATATCTTTATTGATGGGCATGTTTGGCATTTTAGCCATATCATCTTCATGAACGTTAAGCCACTTCATCGAATACTTATTCTTATTTCCGGGGACAATCACTTCCTTTGCTTGCTTCAACGTATCCTTCTCAAACAAGTTATAATCTTTCAGTCGTTCTTTAAAAGCTTCATTGTCAAAAGGATAAAGACGTTCATATTTGGAATCCTGACCCATTAGTGAAATTGTAGACCCAAGGAAAATGAATAAAGGAATTGCGAACTTGATTCTCATCTTTTTTTGATTTATAACAGCATATCAATTTACTATATTAAAGCCAAAAAACGAAGCAACTTATGAAGTGAATCAAAAATTACACTTGTTCAGGAAGCACAAATGGCGCCCTGTATTTTTTTGTTAGCATTGCGTTGGCTTCATTATCTCCTTTAAATTTTTTCTTGACGGGATCAAATTCTAAACTTCTGCCCAGGCGATAAGAGATATTTGCCAAATGAATCAATGAACATGAAAGTACACCTTCTTCAATTTTTCCATTCAGGCTAGCCGGATCATTATTTCTGATAGCATTTGTATAATTCAGATAATGATTGCCCAATCCACTGCCTGAATCCCCGGGAAGCCTCTCTTTGCCATGATATGTTTTCCATTCATCCACATTCTTCAGCATAAAGCCTTTAGATCCCAGAAAAATATTGCCCACAGTATTTGCACTACTTGTCATATAGCCGCCATCATCGTCTTTCTTGCGACCTGAAAAACCTTCGATGTTATGATCCCAATGACGGACTTCAAAAACGAGCATTTTTTTCTTGTCGTCTGCCCCTTTTGGATTGTCAAATTCAAAAGTTGAGATTTGAGTATTTGGCGTTTCCTGATCATCATCAAACATAAAATGCCCTCCGGCTGAAGTGATTTTTGTTGGCAGACCAACATTTAATCCCCAACGGGCAACGTCCATCTCATGAACTCCCTGGTTTCCCATATCGCCATTGCCATAATCCCATTGCCAATGCCAATTGTAATGAAATCTATTTTGAGAAAAAGGTTTCTTTGGTGCAGGACCCATCCACAGATCATAGTGAACTCCCTTTGGTACCGGTTCATTTGGGGTTTTTCCTATGGTATCTCTTCTCTTGTAGCACATTGCTTTTCCATAGTACACTTCACCTAATTTCCCATTATGCAGGTAGTCTGCCATAGACTGGGCACAAGGATTACTTCGTTGCTCGGCGCCATCCTGAACGATCACCTTGTACTTGTTTGCTGCTTCTAACAAAAGCTGCCCTTCATGAAAGGTATGACAACATGGTTTTTCTACCGAAACATGTTTGCCTGCTTGAATGGCCCAAATTGCGGCCAGGGTATGCCAGTGATTTGGTGTGGTAATCGATACGGCATCTATGTCTTTGTCCTCATACAATTTTCTCAGATCCGTATAAATTTTTGGTTTTGCAATGTCATGATCCGTAAAGTGCTTTTTCACACGCTCGTCAAACAGATTTTCATCCACATCACACAATGCAGCCACACGAACATTTTCCAGCGCATTGTAGGAACGTATATGGCTTTGCCCCATTCCATGAATGCCAATAACTGCGACGTTGAGCCTGTCGTTGGCGCCTTTCCAATTCGAATTTTTACCAAATATCACCGGGCCGTTGGCCAGGCCTATTGTTGCCAGGGTTGCATTTTTTGCAAAAGATCGGCGGTTGAGCTTACGCATGATTTCTGTGTTTATTTATTGAAAATTTGTTTTACCTCTTTATAACTTACTAATTTTATTCCTTTTTCTTTAATAGCATCCTTCACCCGTTGACTTGTAAAAGCTTGCGTGACTCCATCGCGATCGAAGCCTACATTTTCGTAACCAACGTGACCGACTCCTTTCATTTCTTCAGTATCATATCCAGGATGATCTACAAAAAGCCAGCCCCCTGGAGTAAGCGCTTCGAGATTGCTGATGAAATTTTCAATTTTTTCTTCAGCAGTTAAGGAACTTCCTCCAAATCCTTTCATACGTTTCAGATCGTAATCTTCAAGCTTTATTTCTATGTCGTACAAGCTGGAGAGTTTATCTACTAATTTTTTGATTTTCACATTCGCACTACTACATCCCATATGACCCGTAAAATGAGAAATGTGTTGAATTTTAGATTTGGCAAGTTCAATCTGAGCTACTAATTCTACTTCTATTTCTTCAAGTTTCCATTTATTTTCCAACAGAAAGGTCGCTCCGGGAACTTTATTTTTCCAGATGAAAGGATGAAAATATCCGCTTTCATCGGTGAGGCTGGGGCAGTGGGTAAGCGGGCGCCATTTCAGGTTTTGCCATTCACTTGTTAACGTAAGGTGGACACCAACATCGTATTCAGGGTGTTTATTGAGTAAGACAACAGCTTCCTCAAACCAGGGGGTAGGAACCATGATTTCTACGGTTTTCACAATTCCTTTGGTATATACATCGATGCAAGCCTGATTTACTGCACGCGCCATACCTATGTCGTCTGCTCGAACGATCAGGTATATTTCCTCATTTTGAGCGTGGGAAATATTGATACTTAAACTTATTAGCGCAATGAGAGCGAAAAAATGCTTTTTCATGGCGTTTAGTATTTACAAAAAGTTAGAATTCTTGGTGAATTGAATCCATAATAATCACCAAAACATTAAAATCATGTCAATATAGCCAAACAAATAGAATTTGGAATATCCTCTAAGCTAATTTTTTACTCTTTTCTGCCAACTGCCACTGCTACTACCTCCTGCTACTACCACTTCCTATTGCTATTTTTTTCAAAAAACTATTCCTCTTTCTTTTTAAAATTGAGCGCCAGGGAATTAATACAATACCTCATGCCGGTAGGTTTTGGTCCATCATTGAATCGATGGCCAAGATGACCACCACATTTCTTACAGACAATCTCCTCACGCTCAATCTCAAATTTGGTATCGATTTGGATTTCAACTGCATGTTTATTTATGGGTTTGAAATAGCTTGGCCAGCCGGAACCAGAATTGTATTTGGTTTGCGAATCAAATAATTCATTGCCGCAACCGGCACATAGATAAATGCCTTTTTCATGAAAATCGTAATACTTCCCTGTAAATGCATATTCTGTTCCCTTTTCTCTCAGCACACAAAAAGCGTCATAAGACAAGGTTTCTTTCCATTGGGTTTCTGTTTTCTGAACGTCAAATTCACTTTTGTTTTCGTTAGCAGTTTTTGTTTTCTGCTCGGATTTATCCTGGCAATATGAAGTACTGATTGCCAACATCCCGATTAAGATGAGTGCTGCGAGTCTTTTATTCATTTTCCTGCTTTTGTAGAATGAAAAATTAAACCAAGTTAATCCTATGACTAGGCGTCAAAAATAGCCTTTGATAGGTTCTTCTTTAGACTAGAACAAGACATTTTAGTTAATTTCATGCTACAAATCTTGTTGAATTTCAATAAATGTGCCAGATAACTCATGAATAGCGGGAACGAAACTGAATGGGATTAGGCAGAAACATCCCCCTAAATGGGGAATGTTATTGTTTCCGTTTGGCGCCGGTGCTCGACCAGGGGTGGGGTGTTTTTACCAAAGACTTGCCGATTCAGTCCAACACAAGTGATGAAGCCTTCCAACACAGGTATTACAGCCTTCCAACACAGGTGTTACAGCCTTCCAACACAGGTGTTACAACCTTGTAGCACAGGTGATGGAATAAAAAATATTTGAATAAAATGGACGCCAAAATTACACTATATCACCCTTCATTCCTCAGATTCCCTGCCTCGCCGGCAGGCAGGCTCTTCGAGTGACTCTGAATGGGTGTGGAGAGCACAAATATCCCCTGATTTGGGGATAATAATTATTGCATTTTTTGTTCTGTTGGCACGTATTTTGGATTTCTTTTCATACTAAAATAAACTACAGTTATGAAAAAGATATCAACAACCTTCGCCTCCCTATTTCTTTTTATATTGTGCTCATTCGGACAAAATGAGGAGCAAAGGGTAAATAAATCTTTGGTAGGTGTATATATTATACCACTGAAAGCATCGTATGAATTAGGTATCGGAAAAAGCAATACGATGGAATTCTCTGCCGGATTATCCGGGCTCGCAAAATATGATACTGATCAATTCAACTATTCGCTCTCCCCCATGTTTGAAAGCTCCTATAAGTATTATTATAATTGGTTCTACCACGAATTTAATGGAAAACCAATAATCAAGGATGACGGACACTTAGGTATTCTTCAAGAAGGCCAACAAAAAACACATAATTCATTTTAGAATAATACTAACACAACTATTATTTAAACCACGAATTACACGAATGGACACGAATTTATTCGTGTAATTAGTAAAATTCGTGGTTTAAAATACGAAAACGTACTTTCATTAAAATAGCAGTAGAACCTTATAATTTAAACAAACGGCACTTAAAAGGCAAAAACACAGCTATGAATTCCGGTAATTATTGGGGATAGAATACCGGTTATGAATTTAAATCGATTTCAGGAAATGTAGATGAAATTGGTTCTTTATTTATTTCTCCGATGTGGGGAATTCAAGGAAACTATAAAAGCAGGTTTAGTTTAGGATTGAGACTTGCTTATGGTGTGGTCATTACAATAGATAACTCCTTTTTAAATCCTTTTATCAAATTTAAACTTGGATTCATTCTTTTCGACAATTAGCAGAATTTTTGAAAACTAATTCATTATAACCCGTGTTTGTTTTCTATGATGAATTGGAATGACGTAATCACCATTGCCAACCAGGGCAGCCCGGCCCCTGATAATAAAGTTATCAAAACGGATGAGGAATGGAAGGGACAATTGACTCCGGAGCAATTTAGAGTGACGAGAAAAAAAGGAACAGAAATGGCCTTTTCGGGTGATTTGTGTCATGCTTATGATGAAGGCTTATATGCATGCATTTGTTGCGATACGCCCTTGTTTGATTCGAGCATCAAGTTTGACTCCCGATCAGGTTGGCCAAGTTTTACCGAACCTATACAAAACAATATCATTAAGTATATAAAGGACATTTCTTTAGGCATGACACGGGTAGAAGCGCTATGTAATGTGTGTGATGCTCATCTTGGACATGTATTTCCTGATGGCCCTTCACCAAGTGGACTGAGGTTTTGCATAAATTCTGAATCCATTAAATTGATCAAGCATGAGAAATGAATCAATCTTTAAATTAAACAGATTGTAAATTTATCAGCCATTTATAAAGTAAATAGCTATAAGCGACAAATCGATATGATAAAGAAATTAAGAGCCTTCTTTAATCCGGAACAATTTCAGGGTTGGGGTAAAAAACGGAGGTATTTTGAAGGTTGGTATTACAAGATCGTTAATGCCTCAGAGACAAAAGCATTTGCTATTATTCCAGGTATAGCAATTGACGAAGAAGGAACTAAACAGGCATTCATCCAGGTATTAGATGGAAAGGAACGAACTTCAAATTATACCAGATTTCCCGGTAATAATTTCATCCCACAAAGTGGGCGCCTGGATATAAGCATAGGCAAAAACAGATTCACTGAAAACTCCTTACAAATAGCTCTACCACAAATAAAAGGTGAGTTGTCTTTTGTGGACAATGTACCATGGCCAAAACCTATTTACTCACCCGGCATAATGGGCCCCTATGCATTTGTACCCTTTATGGAATGCTACCATGGGATTGTAAGCATGAACCATACAATTCAAGGGAAACTTATGATTAATGGGGAATTGATAGATTTCACGGATGGCAGGGGATACATTGAAAAAGACTGGGGCAGGTCATTTCCCAGCGCTTATGTATGGATGCAAAGTAACCATTTCCAGCAGCCCAATATTTCCATAAAAGCTTCTGTGGCCAAAATCCCATGGATCAGAAATTCATTCGTAGGATTCATTGCAGGAATATGGATCAAAGATCAACTGATACAATTTACCACCTATAACAAGACCAGGCTAAGAAAATGCCAGGTCACTAAAGATAAAGTAGAACTGGTAATGGAAAACCAATCCTATCTATTGGAAATCATAGCACATCGTGATCATGCTACAGCATTGGCCTCACCAATTCTTGGAATGATGGATGGACGCATTGAAGAAAGTATGACATCCATCATCGAGGTAATGCTGTTCAATAAAAAAAAGAATCTGGTAATGCTGAATGGGAAAGGGAAAAATGCAGGATTGGAAGTTGCAGGAAATATAAAAGAAATAATAATTTAAAAGAAAACGTTATCTATATGAATTTTAAATCTATTGGTTTAATTCATTTTATATTATTCGTACTTTTGGAAAGTATTGTTAAAACTGATTATAGCCTATGCGGAGATTTGGAAATTTTTTGATTCTGCTTCTATTTTTTAATGTAAATATAAATGCTCAAACTCCATTGGAATTCGGATCATCAAATCTCCCGATTATAAAAGTGGATACAAAAGGGCAATCTATTCCTGATGAACCAAAAATTACAGCCACCATGGGCATCATCAATAATGGCATTCAAAATCATATTGATGATCCATTTAATGATTATAATGGAAATATTGGAATAGAAATACGTGGTTCTTCCTCACAATCATTTCCAAAGTTGCAATATGCCGTAGAATTATGGACAGCAGCAGGACAAGATACTTCCGCTTCGATTTTGGGTCTGCCAGCCGAAGAGGATTGGATATTATATGCCCCGTATACAGATAAAACTTTAATTCGAAATGTACTCACCTTTAAGCTAGGAGCTGATCTGGGGTGGTATGCTCCGAGAACAAAATTGTGCGAGCTGTTTATAAATGGAGCGTATCAGGGCGTTTATGTACTGACAGAAAAAATAAAACGCGATAAGAACCGCGTGGATATAAGTTCACTAAACCCGGATGAAAATACCGGAGATGACCTTACGGGTGGATATATAGTGAAACTCGACAAATATGATGGGGCTACTCAAGGCCTTGGTTGGGATTCCCCGTACCCTCCATTAAACAGAGGCAACAACCAAGCTATCCACTTTCAATATCATTACCCTAAAGAAGATGAGATTACCTCCGAGCAGGGTAATTATATTCAAAATTATGTTACAGCGTTTGAAAGCGCCCTGAAAGGCCCATACTTCAGAGATCGGCAGGATGGATATCGGAAATACATCAACGTAGAATCATTTATTGATTTTGCCATTATAAATGAATTGACCCGAAATGTCGATGGTTACAGGCTTAGTACTTTTCTTTACAAAGACAAAGACAGCAAAGACGGGCGTTTGTATTTAGGTCCCATATGGGATTTTAATCTTGCTTTTGGTAATGCAGACTATTGCCAAGGTGGCAGTACCCGAGGCTGGGCATGGGATTTCAATACCATATGCAATGGTGATTGGTTCTTGATTCCGTTTTGGTGGAAAAGATTGTTGAGGGATCCTGATTATGTAGTTCAGTTTCAAAACAGATGGAACGAATTGAGAGTTGGTCCGTTTAGCGATGATGCCATCATGAATTATATCGATTCTGTAGAAACCGTTCTTGAGGAACCCCAACAGCGAAACTTTAGCCAATGGCCCATACTAAGCAATTATGTGTGGCCAAACAATTTTATAGGACATACTTATGAGAATGAGATGAACTATCTAAAAAATTGGATTTCAGATCGCCTGGCCTGGCTGGATTCCAATATTGCCGGACTGGAAGCCATCACAGAACTGGAAGATGAGTTTATTGTGAAGGATCATATTTCTATTTATCCCAATCCGGGTGACGGAAATCTCAATATTCGTTTTAACGAAATACCAGAATCAGATTTCAAAATAGAGATTCATAATCAATTGGGTGAAGTAATATTCAATAAAGTGCAGAATTCCAACAGCTTAAGAGGAAATACCTTAAGTATTATATTAGAATCAAACACCCTGCAAACAGGATTGTATGTTGTACATATCACCGATCATAAAAACCTTAACTATACTGAGAAATTGCTTGTGAATTGATGGGATATTAGCTATGAGTATTGAGTAGACAAATTGAAGGTCAGGGAGGAATTGAAATTAGAAGGTCCATACCAGTCCATTCTCGATGGAATAAATGAAGTTGTTGATGGGATAAAATGGTTCGTCTTCATATGTTCCGGGTAACAGCAAATCATTTTGTTGTATAGACATAAAAGGGTTACTTTGTTTTTTAATACATTGGATTGTATACGATCATCCGCACGCTTTTATTGGCGACAACATTTAACTAATCCGAATTTCCCATGAGAAAAATTATCATTTTATTAGGCGCTATCGGAGTACTCAATTCATGCTCTACCCCCGAACAAAATTCAACTAACTATGCTAACATCGAAGTGAATTATCCCGAAACAAAAAAAGTCGATCAGGTAGATGATTATCATGGCACCATGGTAGCTGATCCGTACAGATGGCTCGAAATCGATACCGCAAAAGAAGTAATGGATTGGGTAGACGTGCAGAACGAGCTTACCTTCGGATACCTCGACAAGATCCCATTTAAAAATGCAATCAAAGATCGATATACAGAATTATTCAACTATCCCAAACTTTCATCTCCACGTAAAATCGGGGAACATTTCCTGTTTTACAAAAATGACGGATTGCAGGACCAGTCGGTCATCTATATTCAAAAAGGTTTGGAAGGCACACCTGAAGTGTTTATTGATCCGAATAATCTGAGCAAAGATGGTACTGTTTCCATTTCACTGTTGGGTAGCTCCAAAGACAATCGCTACCTGGCTATATCAAGGGCTGAAGCCGGTTCGGATTGGAACCAGGTGAGGATTATGGATCTGGAAATAAAAGAAGAACTGCCTGATCGAATTGATTGGGTGAAATTTTCCGGCGCCTCCTGGTGCAAAGACGGCGTGATCTATAGTCGTTATCCGGCTGCAAAAAAAGGCGTTGCGCTCACCAACAAAAACATCAACCATATGGTGTACTATCATAAATTGGGAACAGACCAATCAGATGATAAATTGTTGTACCAAAATAAGGAACGACCGGAAATGAATCATTATACCGGCGTCACGGAAAAGCAAGACTATCTGGTGATGCACGGTTCTCCCGGCACAACAAATGGGTATTCTACCTTCATCAAAGACCTGGAAAATGACGGGCCATTTCAACTTTTATTTGAAGGCCATGACAACAAAAGCAGCATAGTCCATCATTTGGGTAATGGAGAATTCCTGGTACTCACAAATATTGATGCGCCAAACTACCGACTGATTCAGGTGGACTCAAAAAATCCCGCAAAGGAAAACTGGATAGAAATCATCCCGGAATCAGAATTTCTATTGGAAAGCGCTGAGACCGGAGGTGGAAAATTATTTACCGTTTATCTGCAAAATGCTACCAATCGAATATACCAATCAGCATACGATGGAAGCAACAAAACGGAAATTGAGCTCCCCGGATTAGGCTCTTGCAGCGGACTTGGAGGCAATGAAGAAGATAGTATTTTCTTTTATACCTTTACCTCATTCACTTACCCGCCATCTATTTTTACTTATAATGTAAAGACCGGAAAATCGGAATTATTTTATAAAACGGAACTGAAATTCAACCCGGAAGATTTTGTTGAAAAACAGGTATTCTACAAAAGTACGGATGTTTCCATGTTCCTGGTTTATAAAAAAGGATTGGAGTTAAACGGTCAAAATCCAACAGAACTATACGCTTACGGAGGATTTAACATTAGCATGACACCGTCTTTTAGTACCTCGAGAATATTACTGCTTGAAAATGGCGGAGTATATGCGATGGCCAACTTGCGTGGTGGAGGCGAATATGGTGAAGCATGGCACGAAGGTGGGATGCTTGAAAACAAGCAAAATGTGTTCGATGATTTCATTGCGGCAGCGGAATACCTTAGCGCTGAAGGGTACACCTCGCCAGAAAAACTGGCAATTTCCGGTGGATCTAACGGCGGATTGTTAGTAGGCGCTTGCATGATCCAGCGACCTGAACTCTATAAGGTAGCCTTCCCTGCGGTTGGAGTAATGGATATGCTGCGTTTTCAATTGTTTACTATTGGCCGTGCCTGGGTTTTTGAATATGGATCGAGTGAGAACGCAGAACAGTTTGAATTCCTGTATAAGTATTCCCCTTTACACAATCTGAAAGATGGCGCTGCTTATCCGGCAACAATGATCACTACAGCAGACCATGACGATCGTGTAGTTCCTGCGCATTCATTTAAGTTTGCGGCCAGATTGCAGGAAGCACATCAAGGTGACAGTCCTGTACTGATCCGAATTGATAAACGTGCAGGCCACGGTGCTGGTAAACCAACGTCAAAAATTATAGAGGAGCAGGCTGACAAGTGGGCATTTTTCTTTTACAATACCAATTCACCGGTAGTATATAACTATTGATCGAAACGCTTAATAATAAGATCCCCCCTCTCGTTCTGGAATTACCTTGACGTGAGGGGATTTTTTGTGTCTGGATGAAGGTTCTATTTGTCAGCAGAAACATCTTCACCAAAACAAAAACCTCCCAATTCCAATCCAATATCTGAAGCAATTAACATTTCAGCTATTGTTACAAAGCAAATTCATCAATCTTCTTTCAATCTCTTATCAATCTTTATTCAATCTTTATTCAATCTTTATTCAATCTTTATTCAATCTCTTATCAATCTCTTATCAATCTTTATTCAATCTCTTATCAATCTCTTATCAATCTCTATTCAATCTCTTATCAATCTCTTATCAATCTTTACTCAATCTCTATTCAATCTCTATTCAATCTCTTATCAATCTCTTATCAATCTTTATTCAATCTTTATTCAATCTCTTATCAATCTCTTATCAATCTCTTATCAATCTCTTATCAATCTTTATTCAATCTCTTATCAATCTTTATTCAATCTTTATTCAATCCCTTCAATCCCCCCTCAATCTTTTTTACCTTTTCATTGCCTTATTTTGGAAAGAAATCAATTATATTCAACATCCCATTAATGAATAGAAGATCATGTATCGAAAAATAGAAGACTTCATTGCAGATTGGAAATCGGAAGAGAAATTCACCGTCAGCATATTTTCAAAAATTACAGTCGAGATAAAAGCCTACAAAGCGGATGAAAATATACGAACACTGGAACGCTTAGCCTGGCACATTACACAAACGCTTACCGAAATGCCGTTTAGAGCAGGCATCATTGACGCCGACTTTCTAGATCAAAAATCCATTCCGGAAAGTTTTGACGAGATCATCAGTGCGTATAAAACACATAGTAGCGAACTGATGAAATTGGTACAAGAAAAATGGTCCGACTCAGACCTGACGGGTAACATTGAAGTATATGGTCAGCAATGGGAAAGAAGGAAAGTTCTGTCTGTATTGGTAAAGCACCAGGTACATCACAGGGCACAAATGACTACCTTGATGCGCTTGCAGCATATCGAAGTGCCCGGCACGTATGGCCCATCAAAAGAGGAATGGGCTAAATATGGAATGGAAATGCAGGAATAAGCCACTATTACATCAGAAATTTAATTTACTGCAAAGGCGGTTAGACGCTGAAAAACCTCAGAGCCTTTGCGTCTAAGCGCATATTTTTTTAAATATCCAACCAGTACCCTATTCGTACCTCAATGAAGTAATCGGATCTTGTTCTGCCGCTCGTTTTGCAGGCGTATAGCCAAATACAACTCCAATAGAAACCGCCACCCCAAACGATAAAATAATTGAGAACAGGCTTAATATGGTAGGGATTTCAGCAACTTCTGAAACACCGATCGCGATGGCAATCCCCAATATCACACCTGCAAGTCCTCCGGAAACTGATATCATGACCGCCTCCAACAAAAACTGATACGCAATATCAGCCTTTTTAGCCCCGATAGCCATGCGCAGACCAATTTCTTTGATCCGTTCCAAAACGGACGCTAACATGATATTCATAATTCCAATACCGCCTACCAACAGCGAAATCCCCGCTATGGCGCCCAGAACAATATTGAATATGCTTTTTGTACGTTGTTGCTGTTTTAAAAGTAATTCCGGAATAGTGATCTCGTAATCAACAATATTTTTGTGTTTTCGCATCAAGGTCTTGGCTATTACCTGTGCAACTCCGTTTAGTTGATCGGTATTTCCCACCTGGATTACCAAACGATCTAACTGATGGTAATTTGGGAATTTCTCCCGTTCTTCCGGATCTGATCTGTTGAACAATTTTATAGCTGCTTCTGTCACAAGCGCCCTGTTTTCATACCGGATTAACACCGTCTTTATGGGTGTGTATACATCCATGTTGTAATCCCTGATGCCAAGATTTGAAATGCTCTTTTTGGAAATATGCCTTTCTTCCAATATCCCAATCACCTTCAACCAGTGAGTGCCCACTTTGATCTTTTTCCCAATAGGGTTCTCCTGTCTAAAAAACTTGGCTTTAATGCTTTTGCCAATGATGCAAACAGGTTTTCCATAAGTGACATGCACCTCATTGAAATACTTACCTTCATACAATTCAAATCCGGAAATATCAAAATAGCTGTTGTCTACTCCCACCAGTTTGGCGCTTCGCCGGAAGGCATTTTTGATGATATGCGTATCAATAATAATCTCTGGACTTACACGTTCGATCCCCGGAATAATTTTTTTGATGCTCCTGGCGTCAAGTAGGGTAAGCCCGGTAGAAAGATTTTTGTCTTTCCCCTCATTACTTTCTCCCTCTTCCAGTTGAGATTCTTTTTGTTCTATAATAGGAGTAATGACAATATTATTGACTCCTACCAATTTTATTTGCTCCAGGATTTCCTCCTGCGCTCCCGAACCGATCGCCATCATGGCGATAACAGCCGCTACGCCAAATATGATTCCAAGCCCCGTAAGTAAGGAGCGCAATTTATTTGCCAGTACCGCATCAAGAGCGATGTTGAAATTGGCTAATATTCTCTGATACATGATGTTATTGTTGAACTGTCAATGGTTCTGGAAAACCTTCAAGTCGATCTATTTTCTTGTCACTCATTCCTTCAGGGTCAGACAGATAAACAACATCATGTTCTTCTAGGCCTTTAAGAACCACAACTTCATCTGAATTGGATTTACCGAGAAACACCTCTTGCTTAACCACGCCCAATCCCTCTTTTTTATAAACATAAGAAAGAGAATCGCCTTGTGAATGCAAACATTCTACAGGCAGAAACAACACATCTTCCAATTCTCCGGAAACTATGGTGTTGCTTGTGGTCATTCCCGGCCTTAAGGTGGTATCTGACTCATGAATTTCAATGAGTAGTTGAAAAACTTTGGCATCTGAATTCGGCTTTTGTTCCCCAACATTGGCGACTTCAATCACTATTCCGGTAAGCTTTTTTTCAGGAAAAGCATCCAAACCGATTTCCACTCTTTGCTCAATTTTTACCGTATTGATGTCCACTTCATTGATATACGTTTTAGAAACCATTTTGCTCAAATCGGGCAACTTGGCAACCACCGGATCCCATGGACTGATGGAAGCACCAACACCTTGCTTCTGCCCGCGCCAATTACGTTTGTAAATCACCATTCCCTGCTCAGGAGCAGTTACGGTAAATTCCTCGGCCAATCCTTTAAGAAAATTCAATTGATTCTTATCGTCCATCATTTTGGCGGCGGCCTCGTCCACCTCTGCAACGGCCTTCTCCTTTTGCAACTTATAATTTTCAATAGCCTGCTTGTGCGTTCTGTTGGCCTTCTCCACATAAATTTCTGCCTTTTTTATTTCAGCAGGAGGCTCAAACTGTGATTGACTTAAAATGATTTCTTTCTCTTCAATGTCATATTTTAAATTGATCAGTTCATCACGTGCTTTTCTCAATTCCAAAGCAGTATCTAGTCTTGTCTGAGTATATTGAGACAAAGTTTGCTGAAGATCTGTTTCTTCCTGCTGGATTTTATCTGCTATTTCCGACTGATCGAGTCGTGCAATATATTCACCTTTTTCCACAACAGTTCCTTCATCTACTATATGATTAATCTTAATTTGATAAATATGCGCTCTTCTCAAACCATTTGGCCCCATAATCTCCACAGAGTTTTTGGCATCCAGCTCTCCGGAAGTGGTCACCTCCATTCTGAAAATTCCTTTTTTTACTTTAACAATAACTTCTGCATTGTCTGCAACTTTACTATTAAATTTTTGAAATCCAATAGCCATTATAATTACGACTACTACTGAAATTGCAATGATTACTTTCTTTTTCATAATCCGTGTGAATGTGTTGAGTGTTTATTTAAAAAAAAATTAAACTGATTAAGTTAGTTTATAAAATATACCTGTGATCTTATCTCAAATACTCATTTGGGCATTTAATTTTTAAATATAAATGTTCTTTGCTTGTTTAGTACTATATACCTACTAATAAAGCTTTTTTATTTATTTTATTGTATTTATAATTCAATTGTTTTTTTAATTAAAATCAGCAAATGCAATGTCCAAAAAAAAGTCAGGCGGCTGATATAATAAAATGTGAAATTTAAGCTATTGTATGACTTATATTTACTCAAGATAAAAAATAGGCTGAATTGGCAGATATATTTTCATAAATTAAAATTTGTCTATTATCTTTCACAAGTACACATATAATTGCTGATACATTTATTTTAATAAAATGAGAATAGACCACATAGCAATCTGGACAAAGCACCTTGAGAAAATGAGGCGCTTTTACGAAAAGTATTTTCAGGGAAAAGCCGGTGAAAAGTATATAAATCCCAGAAAAAATTTCGAATCTTATTTCATAGAATTTGATTCGGGAACCCGACTGGAACTCATGGAAAAACTTGAAATAAACACTAAGCTTCACGATGATTTAGAGAATTATTTAGGCATCACTCATTTTGCTATTTCTACAGGAGCAAGAAAAAAAGTAGATTTACTTACCGAGCAACTCAGATTGGAAGGATACTCAATTATCGGAGAACCACGAGTGACAGGAGATGGATTTTATGAAAGTATAGTGCTGGATCCTGATGGAAACAAAGTTGAAATTACGGAATGAATTTCTTCAAGGTAAGGTTTAAATTTAATGTGTTTAAAAAAAATTGTACCTTCCTGATTTCTTACCATACATTTCAGAATTTTAAGTGTTTTATGGAATACATTGAAGCAAGATTCCTTTTTGTGAAAATATGGTATTTTGAATGAATAGTTTTGAAAATTTAATTGCCAGGCAAAAAGACCCATTATTTTACATGGATCATTCAGGCTTGATTAAATATGTAAATCCTGCATTTCTTGGGCACACAGGATTTAAGTCTGATGAATGCAAAAATACTTCCTTATCAAGTCTGCTTTCTTTTTCTCCCGATCATAGATTTAAGGCTCTCTTAAATAGCATATCTGATGGCTCTGACTATGAGGTTGCACATTTTACCATCTGTAAAAAAAATGGAAGTGAAGAGGAAATTAATCTTATGTTATTTGCTGAACGGTCACCGGAAAAGTTAGAGGGCATTTCGGGCCAACTAGGTCTAGTCGATGATTATGAAAAATCCGTTCCCAAAAACAAGAATGAATTAAATGAAATAGAAGAAAAGTATAAGACACTTTATAATCTTACTTTTGAAGGTATAATCATTCATGATAAAGGGATATTAATTGATGCAAATCCTGCTTATGTTAAAATAATAGGTTACACAAAAAAAGAACTCATTGGACAAAATGTAGTATCAATGTCCGTGCTTCCGGAGTACCATAAAGAGGTGATTGATGCAATGAAAAATGAAGTTACTGCCCCATATGAAGTTCTCGCCAAAACGAAAGACGGAGTAATTATCCATACCGAAGTAGAATCCCGACGAATAGATTTCGGAAATCGATCAGTGAGGGTAACAGCCATTCGTGATATTACAGCCAGAAAAAAGACTGAAGCACAATTGAAAGAAAGCGAAGAACGCTATAAAATGCTATCAAATCTCACTTTTGAGGGGATTATTTTGCATGATCAGGGGATTGTTATAGATGTCAATCAATCTCTTGTGGATATGGTTGGATACTCATCGCAGGAACTCATTGGCAAAAACATTATTCAATTAGCTGTATTACCTGAATATCATGAGCGGGTTATGCAAGCCGTGAAGAATGATGAAAGGGCGCCATACGAACTAAAAGCTCAACGTAAAAACGGATCTGAATTCTTTGCTGAGGTACAAGGGAGAATTGTTAATTATAAAGGGGAATCGATAAGGGTAATTGCTGTACGGGACGTTACCTGGCGTAAAAATGCCGAAGTAAAATTGCATGAAAACGAGGAAGAACTCGATATGTTCTTCTCCAAATCCGGTGATGGGTTTTTTATCATGAAAGTTGACGAACCAATTTATTGGAATGACACTAGCGATAAAAATCGTGCACTTGAGATATTATTCTCCGACATGTACCTGAGCAAAATTAACAACGCAATGCTTGGGCAATACCGAACCACGAAGGAAAAGTTTGATCAAAATGCTTCAGAGAGGATTTTTAGATGGAAAGAAAAGGAGGGCCGCCAGTTGGTAATGGAACTGCTCAATAATGGTAGTGTAAAGGCTGAAACTGAAGAACCCGGGATTAACGGATCGGTCATCTGGATTGAAGGTCATTATGTAGTATTATACGATGTGCAAGGCAGGGTAAGAGGCTGTAGTGGAGTAAGAAGGGACGTGACGGAGCGAAAAATTGCTGAAGAAACCATTAGGCATCACAACGAAGAATTAAAAAAAACCAACCAGGAACTGGATAATTTTGTCTATAGGGTCTCCCACGATCTCAAAGCCCCAATTTCATCCACCAAAGGGCTGGTCAATATTGCTAGGCTCGAAACAGAAGAAAAGCGAAAAAACGAATGCATAGAAATGATCGAACTTAGCATGAATAAGCTCGATTCGTTTATTGCAGATATACTTGACTATTCACGAAATTCGAGGATTGAGGTGCAACCAATCCGAATCAATATCGAAGAGCTCATCAATGACGTGTTATCAGATACGCATTTTTTGCGTGAGGAAAGAAATATTCTGATCGAAAAAAAGATACATGCCAATACTGCTTTTTATTCAGACAAAAGCCGCCTGATATTTATTTTCAACAACCTGATTTCTAACGCCATTCGATTTTCTGATGAAGACAAATCAACTTGTTGGATCAACTTAACAATTAATATATCTGAAACAGAAGCTAAAATTTGCGTGGCAGACAATGGTATTGGCATAGAAGCTGAACACCTTGATCACATATACAATATGTTTTACCGCGCCACTGAAACGCAGATGGGTTCAGGATTGGGTCTTTATATTGTGAAAGAAGCTGTTGAAAAACTCTCAGGAACGATATCGGTAATTTCAGAAGTTAATAAAGGCGCTACATTCGAAATATCAATTCCTAATATGCCTGCTCCAACATAATACATCTCAAATCCGATTCCTTAATAATCCGAAAATTGTAATATAAATCGTCCTTGGACGGAGACAATTCTTTTACAATTGTCAAAAAATGTCTTTATTGAATTTCTTTATCACCAATACCTATTGCTATGAAAAGAAGATCATTTTTTAAAACCAGCATCGCTGCAGGCACTATATTAAGTGTGAACGCATGCCAAACCCAGGAAACGCAGGAAAATAATGGTGATCAAGTAAATGATGTATTTCCATTAAATGAAATCACCATATCTGATCTTCAAAAATCATATCATAATGGGGAGTTGACATGTAAAAAGGTCATTGAAATGTATTTAGATAGAATCGATAAAATTGACAAAGCTGGCCCGGCTTTAAATTCAGTTATCGAAATTAATCCTGATGCGATGGCGATTGCTAAGGCTTTGGATGAGGAGCGAAAAAGCGGAAAAACTACAGGCCCCTTGCATGGCATCCCTATCATGCTCAAAGATAATATCGATACGGCCGGTAAAATGATGACTACTGCGGGATCTCTTGCACTGGAAGGAAATTACGCATCACAAAATTCTTGGGTTGCTGAAAAGCTGGAACAGGCAGGTGCAATAATCCTGGGTAAAACAAATTTGAGCGAATGGGCTAACTTCAGATCAAACCGTTCGAGTAGTGGCTGGAGTGGACGAGGCGGACAGACCCGAAATCCATATATTCTAGATAGAAATCCGTGCGGATCAAGCTCTGGTTCTGGCGTGGCTGTTTCAGCTAATTTATGTACCACCGCCATAGGCACCGAAACTAATGGGTCGGTAGTTTGCCCGGCTTCTATCAATGGAATCGTTGGCATCAAACCAACGGTGGGTTTGGTTAGCAGAGCAGGAATTATACCGATCGCTCATAGTCAGGATACGGCAGGTCCGATGGCCAGAACGGTCAGGGATGCGGCAATGGTACTAGGCACACTGACCGGAATCGATGGAAAGGATAAGTATACACAAAAAAGTCAGGGAAAATCCTTTACAGATTATACAACTTTTTTACACGCAGATAGCTTGAAAAATAAGCGCATCGGTATTGCAAAGCATTTCTTTGGATTTCATGAAAAAGTTGACCTTTTGATGGAGCAGGCTATAAAGGATCTACAAGATCTTGGCGCCAAAACAATTGATATGGACCCGGAAGATCTCAACGGGAAAAGCGAGGGTGACGCCTACAAGGTGCTGTTATATGAATTTAAGCATGATTTGAATTCATATCTAAAAAATTGCACCTCAGACATAAAAATCAGATCACTTGAACAACTCATTAAATTCAATAAAGATCATGCGGATAAGGAAATGCCATTCTTTGGTCAGGAAGTTTTAATTGCCGCCCAGGAAAAAGGCGGTTTGAATTCTGATGAATATAAAAATGCGATTGATAACGTACTGAAATCCAATGGCCCGGAAGGAATTGACCGTGTTATGGATAAATACAATGTGGATGCAATCATAGCGCCAACGGGTGGCCCTGCCTGGCCAACAGATGTCATCACCGGAGATCATTTTCTGGGAGGCAGCTCCTCCCCTGCTGCCCGATCAGGATATCCGAGCATTACCCTTCCAATGGGATTTATTCATGGTTTGCCCATTGGAATCTCCTTTTTTTCCGAGGCCTTTAGCGAAGCAAAATTAATCAGTTTCGCCTATGCGTATGAACAAGCCACAAAACACAGGAAAGCCCCGGAATTTATTCCTACTTTTGATGCTCGTTTAAATAGTTAGGAAATTCGGTCATGCTCGATTTTAAAATTTTTACAGACAACTCTTTTTTCTATCCTGTTAAGGACAATACCTACCTGTGCTTTAAAACACTTGGAAAAGATGATCGGGAAAAATTCATTGAAGGGTTTAGCAAACTTTCCCAGAAAACGATCTATAAGCGATTTTTTGGTTTCATGAAGGAGCTAACAAACAAGCAAATAGCAGATTTTCTGGATACAGACAAGAAAGATCATATTGCATGGGTAGCGTTCGATTTTGTAGGTGATGAAGCTATAGGAGTTGGCGTAGGAAGATTTAAAAGATCAAAGACTAATCCTAAAGAGGCCGAAATGGCTTTGACGGTGATTGATGAATATCAGGGGAAAGGAGTTGGCGCTGTGTTGCTTGCCATTTTATATTATCTTGCCGGCAAGTCAGGCATTGATACCTTAACAGGAATTATATTGCCGGTTAATGCTAAGCTTATCAGGCGGTTCAGGGATTTGGGTGCGACTATAATCCGGGTAAGAAGCGAATACGAAATGAAACTGCCCATATTTAAAGAATTTTATAAAATTCCGGATAGTCATTATTCCAGTATTATTAAAACCATCTTGCACTTTCTAAAAGAAAATGACTTTCATGCCTAATCAGTAATGAATGAATACAAAAATGATTGAAAACGTATTATTCACGCATTCAATCATTTTCGCATTTTATTACTCATTATTTACCTGCTCAATTCATATGCCTTGGTCGTCGTATAATATTTAGCGATCATATTTGGCACTTCCCAATCCGGCAGTTTTCCCTCCTTCAGGTACTTTAGGTATTTTTCAGTCACCTGGGTGAAGTGAGCTTCGTGGCCGGCTTTATATTTTTCCGGGATATTAATTATAATTATTGCTCCATCGTGCTCAACCGCCACGCCAGGATATGTACTTTGCAAACCTTCAACCGCACTTTTTAAAGCGCTTAAAAACTCGTCCTCAGAGGCATTACCATTTTTCTCAACATATAGGGTCGCTTTGTAGTTTTCCTCTTTCCCTTGTTTAATAATCAGATTGGCCTTGGTGCCGCGCATAATTGAATAATGCGTATCCTTGGCTCCTTCAGGCGCTTCATAATTCCAAATCACGGAAGCTTTAGCGTGGATACCTTTCAGCGTATAATTGATCTCCCCGTTGGAATATACATTCAATACAGAATCATCAAGGATATCTTTCTTCAAATATTCAGGATATCCATTCAAATGCGTCACCCGATTAAACATAGATGGCGTAAGCTTCGTCGCCCATCTCTTGGCATCCAACACTTCGATATCCTTTTTATAATCAATAATCTGATTTGGGAAACACTCCCATTGAATCAAATCTACTAAATGGGTGTTCACATCAACAATACCCTCTCCTTGCTGTGAGACGTCAAAAAACCATGCCGGTCGCTTGATTGCATTACCGGAAACATACTTAAAAAAGTGGTGTACAGATTCCTTGGTAACGGCTGGGTTTTCGATAGTTCCCTTTTCCAATGTTCCAAAAACTTCAGGATTCTGAGATAATTCCTTTTGAAGCATGGTTGTTATTTCATGCCGCTCGGTCATGATATCATACAGCAACACATTATTCTTTTCTGCCAATTCAAAAGCCTCCTTCAACATATCGAAATCATTGTTTGTGATCACCATAGGTTTGTCGGCCAATACGTTTATTCCGGCTTCAATAGTCTTTTTGATATATTCCGTTTTCCTGGCATTATTCCCCGAGACCACCATGATATTGCCAGGCTTATCCTGTATCATTTTTTCGAAGAAATCGTCCCCGGTATACACTTCTTCAACCCAGTTGGTAGGATTTTCTGCTCTGGTATTGAATCCCTTTATTCGATTCAAATGATCTTGAACATCCGAACCTTCAGGAGCATAAACAAATACTGTTGGGTCAACATCCTCAAGCTGTAGTTTCTGAACCAGCGCCGCATGAAAATGCCCGGGGTCCAGCGTCATAAATTGAAAAGCAGCTTTCGAAGTTTCATTTTCCATAGATTCTTTGCTTGATGGTGAACACGATAAAAAAGCCGTAACGGATACGATTGCAATAATTATTGTTAAAAATCTCATAATTGATAAAGTAAATGGGTTTTAAAACCAGTCTGATAATTCGGATCGAATGTACAAAAAAATGCTGAATTGCCAGACTATCGAAGATTGAAGAAGTTAACAATTCATATTTATATCATCTTTTGATCAATCTATATTCAATCTCTTATCAATCTCTTATCAATCTCTTATCAATCTTTTCCATTCAATCTCTCATCAATCTATTTCATTCAATCTCTCATCAATCTTCTTCCTTCAATCTCTCATCAATCTTTTTCCTTCAATCTCTTATCAATCTCCTTATTGCCCCATTTTTTATCAACACGATTTAACTACAATAGAATTCGTTTTGACCCAATTTTTATTTAATTTGGCGGCTCGAATCATATGCTGATTCAACAAAAAATTGGAATTATGAAAGATACAACGAGAAGGAAGTTTTTGAAATCTACAGGAACCGCTGCACTTGGTGGCGCCATTGCTTTGAATATAGGTTTGCCAAAATCCTCATTTGCAATGAATAGTGATACACTGAAAGTTGGACTTATTGGCTGTGGAGGTAGAGGTACCGGAGCGGCGAATCAAGCTCTGAATGCGGACCCGAATGTAACGCTTACCCATATGGCGGATATTTTCGAAGATCGCCTGGAGACGTCCATAACTAATTTAAAAAAAACTACATGGAGATAAAGTAAATGTTCAGAAAGGCACCAAATATGTAGGATTTGATGGAGCAAAAAAAGTTATAGAATCTGATGTTGATGTAGTAATTCTGACAACTCCTCCCTACTTCAGACCAGAACAATTGGAAATGGCAGTGGTAGCAGGAAAGCATATTTTTTGCGAAAAACCAATGGCCGTAGATGCTCCGGGCATCAGGCGTGTGTTGGATGCGGCAAAAAAGGCTAAGGAAAAGAACCTCTCGCTTGTATCCGGATTTTGTTGGAGATACCATTCTCCAAAGCGTGAAACATTTAGTAGAATCCTGGATGGAGCTATTGGTGATGTACATACAGTTTATAATACCTATAATACCGGAGCCCTCTGGCTAAGAGATGTTCAGCCCGAATGGACAGCCATGCAGAAGAAAATACGCAATTGGTTATACTATAATTACATATCAGGAGATCATATTGTAGAACAGGCGATTCATAGCATAGATATGATGTCGTGGGCATTTGGTGATGTAAAACCTATAAAAGCAAGCGGTACAGGAGGTCGACAAAGTAGGACAGGAGCTGAGTATGGCAATATATATGATCACTTTGCTATCGTTTATGAATATGAAAACGGGGCGAAAGGTTTCCATTTTAGTCGACAACAAAAAAACTGTTCGGGCAGCTATGCCGTGGAAATGATGGGAAACAAAGGACATAGTTTGGTCGATTGCAGCAGGGGAAGACACACCATAGAAGGTGTGGAAAATTGGAAATTCCGGGGCAAAGATAATTCCATGTACCAGCAGGAGCATGATGAGCTATTTGCATCGATCAGGAATGGGAAACCAATGAATGATGGAGAGTGGATGGCGCAGAGTACAATGCTGGGAATCATGGCACGGATGGTCGCCTATACCGGACAAACCATCACGTATGATGACGCATTAAATTCAAAAGAAAAGCTTGGGCCGGATCATATTGATGCCAATACGGAATTCACTGATCCTCCGGTGGCAAAACCAGGAATTACAAAATTCATATAATCATGAAGAGAAAAGATTTTTTGAAAATTACAGCAGGTGTTGCAGCCGGTTCATTAGTTTCTCCATCAATTCTAGCGGGAGCCTTAAAAGATAAAAAAAAGCTAGGGATCAAAAAAAGCCTGAAATTTGGAATGGTAAAGGAGAAATTATCTGTCATGGATAAATTCAAATTGCTGAAAGATCTTGGATTTCACGGAGTCGAATTGGACAGTCCAAATGATCTGAATAAAAAAGAGATTTTGGCAGCCCGGGATAAAACAGGACTGGAAATTCCGGGAACCGTAAATTCATTTCACTGGAAATCGCCACTTTCCGATCCTGATCCCAAGGTAAGGGCGAAGTGTGTGGAATCCATGAAAGTTGCCTTGAGGGATACGAAAGAGTATGGCGGAACTACGGTACTTTTGGTCCCTGGAGTGGTAAGTGAAAAGGTTTCATATGATGATGCCTATCATCGTTCGCAGGAAGAGATCAAAAAACTCTTGCCTGTTGCAGAGGAAACCGGTGTAAAAATAGCCATAGAGAATGTTTGGAATAATTTCCTGATCAGTCCGATGGAAGCTGCACGATATATTGATGAATTTGAAAGTGATATGATCGGGTGGTACTTTGATGTTGGAAATATCATTAGGTATGCCTGGCCGGAGCAATGGATTAAAATTCTCGACAAGCGCATTTTGAAAGTTGACATCAAGGAATACAGCAGAAAAAAACAGCAGGAAGAAGGCATATGGAAAGGTTTTGATGTAAAACTCACCGAAGGGGATTGCAACTGGCCGGTGGTGATGGATGCGCTCGAAGATATCAATTATAGCGGCGGCTGGGGATCAGCGGAGGTGCCGGGCGGTGACCGAAAGAGACTTCAGGATATTTCCGAAAGAATGGATAAAATTTTTAACTCTTAATTTGTTCATGGTTCCGGGTTCAAGGTTTTATGTTGTTTTGTCGATACTGAATCTGGAATACTAAACCCGGAACTTTTTCAACCTTTTATTTATGCTTGATTTAGGATTTGTAAGTGCGATTTTGGCTGATAAGTCATTTGAAGAAGTCATTGATTTTGCTTCAGAAAATAAGTTTAAATGCGTGGAAATTATGTGCTGGCCAAAAGGCAAGGCCGAGCGGAGATACGCCGGGGTTACGCATATCGACGTAGAAAGTTTGGATCATCAGTCCTATGATCACATCATTAGCTATCTCGAAGAGAAGAAAGTCTATATATCCGGATTGGGATATTATCCAAATCCATTGGATCCTAATCCGAACCAATCCGAAGTTTATTTCAGTCATATAAAGAAGGTGATTGCAGCTGCCAGACAGCTTGGAATTCCTGTAGTAAATACTTTTGTAGGTAGAGATCCTTCAAAAAATGTTGATGAGAATTTAAAGGCTTTCGAAGCAAAATGGCCAGGTATAATTGAATATGCAGAAGGTCTGGGAATAAATATCGGTATCGAAAACTGCCCGATGTTCTTCACCAACGATGAGTGGCCAGGAGGTAAAAATCTGGCTACCACACCTGCCATCTGGGATCGGATGTTTGAGATAATACCTAATAAAAATTTCGGGTTAAATTATGATCCGTCCCACATGATTTGGCAGCATATGGATGAGATAAAACCAATTTATGAATATAAAGACCGGCTCCATCATATCCATCTCAAGGATGTGAAAATCAATAAAGACAAACTGGATCGTGTAGGTATCATGGCAAATCCTTCGGAATATCATACGCCAAAACTTCCCGGTTATGGCGATGTGCGTTGGGGAGATTTCTTTTCTGCTTTAACAGAAGTAGGTTATCGCGGTCCAACATGCATTGAAGTTGAAGACAGAGCTTTCGAAAACTCAGAAGAAGACGTAAAAACATCTATACTTATCAGTAGGAATTTTTTGAGTCAGTATTTGGTGTTTTAGGTTTTGGATTTTACTGCAAAGTTCCTCATTAGAACTGAATTATTTATAAAAGGAGGTTTTTAAATAGTTTAGGCGCACTATGCATCAGCTAGCAGCAGTAGTTTTCGATATGCGTTGGTTTGCTTGACTATTATTGGCTGGTATTATTGGGTGTTGGCCTTATTAAGGAAAGTTTATCTCTTTACGCGGTATGAAAAATCCTTTTAAACAATTCAAATTTCTGATACAAATTTGAATGTGACTCTTTTGTTGAATTCCTGCTCCATCAAACGCAGCCCCGCCTTCAGTAAAAACACCTCTTGCAGAATCAAATGCTTTAAAATCACTAAATCCTTTAACAGATTTATCTTCAAGTATTTTTTCTTGTATCTTTTGGTGCATAAACTCAATCACAGAACAATCGAGTTCCCGTAAAATTTTTTCCTTGAACTTATCGATACTGGAATCCTTATTTTTTGGAATCTCTTTTCCAATAGCATTATAATAAATTAACATTAAGTCATAATATTGTTTAATCATGGTAATAAAGCGACTATCAAGAAGGTCAAAGCAGTAATCTAAAGTCAAAACAGCGCCAATAACTGAAGGTTTTTCAATTTCTCCTCGTCTTGCTTTATCTTTAGCCCATTTTAAGGCTCTGTCATAATTATTTTCCCAAAAGTAAAGACCATGACCAAGCCAATCGTACGGTTTCTCACTCTTGTGAATTTTAAAAGGCCTGTTTAAAAGAGCTTGCTTAACTTTTTCGTCACAACCATGAAATCCAATAATTAGGTTGCTCCTTGTATTATACATTAGGATTTAGATTCCAAAATAATGTCGTTGAGCTTATTATAGGGTTCTGTATATTCACCCTTTTTGTCCAAAATCCCTGCTGAGATGAATGAAGCTAAAACTCTTTCTTTCGAAATGTTATTTTTAAGATTTTTGGCTAAATCTATTAATCTTTTTATTTCTTTCTCGTTCATGTCACTCATTTTACTCTGGTAAACAAATATACAATAACCTTTCGGATTTTTCGAACCAACATGATGATTGCTTGCACCAAACTATTGTATAGTGACAAACACTTACCATTTCTTCGGAGGCATAATCAAGCTTCTTAGCTGCATTCCTGTCAAGGCACCAAATCCTCCGACAAGGCCACCGATTATCGAGGTGATTAAGATTAAGAGGAAATTATTCGGAAGTGAAAAAATCTCTGCGACACGTTCTGTAAGAATGGAATCTGTACGAAAGTCGGTGATTGCTGCAAGTATAAACCACAAAATTCCAACTCCCAGGAATCCTCCTACAAATGATGAATGCCCTTTTGTGGAAATGATAAAACTTATCGAAAAACTTGCAATCACAACTGACCACCAGGGGAGCATCGTTTGCAGTGAGTAAGCCATCACCGCTGTTAAAATTATCTTTAATAGAACCTTGAAGGTATTCATTATTTGGAAATTAGCGTTTGAGAAAAAATAACCCTGTCGTGAGACTTATCGGGATTGGTTAAAAACAAAAGATCAAAATAGTTGCCATTTGTCCATGCTTCGACCATATTGTCATAATATTTACTTCCCGGATTGCCAGACTGTCCTCCGGGATAGTGTCCCCAGGCTTTCACTCCATCAGGGTCCAATTCGACAATAATCCGCTGACTGGGTCCGTGATTTGTCCCGGTTGCATTTACCACATCGCCGCCGCTTCCGCCAGCTTGGATATTGTGATTCCCAAGGGGCTTAATCCTCAATTGATGTCCGATATACGTTGATTTATACGATGCCCAGGAGAGGTCTCTTTGTTCTTTCAGATCGGCAACTTCAAGCATCATTTCTCTGAAAGAAAGTAAGATAAGATCCTTTAGCGTTTCTCTGGTGTCCGTCAGTTTATTGTCAAAGAATTCATGATCAGGGAATTGCTTCATCAGTTTTATAGTAGAATAATTTGTCGGGTAGGATAAGGCGATATTTTCATCTCTTGATGATTTTATTTCATCCCAAATACTTGTAAATAATTTTCTATACCAAAGGTCATAATAAACTGCCTCTTTGGATTCCGCCGTAAATAAGTAATCCCAATTTTTAAGTGTTTCAATCAGGTCCATTTCTATGGCAGACAAATCTGATCCGTATAATTTTTCTATCATAGTTGGCAAACTTTCTGCCGCCTTCGTCCCATAGTTGTCGAACTGAAGATTTTTCAAGTCCTCAATAGAGACTTCATTATCAGCCCTCAACACCTCATTGATACGCCGGTTTCTATATGCTTCATAAGAACGGGCAGTGATATAGTATGGATACGTAGAGTCTGCAGGATGCTGATTGGCAGAGGAGACAAACCCTCTTTCAGGATTCTTCCAGAATGCATTGTGCTCGTTGGGGATGAATTGAGTCCAGTTATTTGATGAACGTGTTCCATCTTTGATGAACTTCCCTTCCTCAAAATTATTCAATGGATATTTGCCCTGAACGCGGTGAGCAATGTCTCCTTTTACAGACGCAAAAATTACATTTTGAGCGGGTGAAGAAAAGTTGTTGAGCGCCGACATGTAATCTTCGAAATTTCTTGCATGATTCATTGCGTAAAACATTTGGAACGCATCTGAAGGATCATGATCTATCCACCTGCGGGCATATCCATTTTTTTGAGATTGTGCCCTGAATGAAATATCGTAAGTGACTGGGCCAAAAACGGTGTAGGCAACGGTATCGTAATACGTTTTGCCATTTCTTATCTTTATTTCTTCTATCTTTAGTTCGGTTGGTATGAATTTCCCATCTAGCAAATAGTTAGTTCTGGATTCATCCTCATATTCAATTTTATACCAATCGACTACATCTCGTTGGGCATTGGTAAATCCCCACGCTATGGAGTCCGTAAAACCTGTGATGACCATGGGAATGCCTGGGAGGCTATGACCAAAAACATTCATGTTTCCACAGTTGAGTTGCATATAATACCAAAGAGATGGCATATACAAACTCAGATGCATGTCATTGCAAAGCACAGCGTTTCCCGTGGCGGATTTTGATGGACCAACTGCCCAATTGTTGCTTCCATTGTTTGGATTTGGTGCAGGTAAAAGATTTATTGCTACCAGATCATCTGGAGAGGGATCAGGATTTTCTTTCACTATAGGAGTGAAATCCCATGCGCCAACTTTATCTACCACCGGATCATCGTAATTGTCTACATCAGGGTAAATCAGGTCAAGTAATTCCTTACCGTAGATGGATTTGAAATTGGTGTTTTGCAAGTCTTTTTCTCCAGAATTAAGCATATCCGACATATACTTATAAAGCAATCCCGACTTAAAAGGAGTCCAGGCTTCCGGTTTATAGTCAAGCAGTTTGTACTCAAATGGATACGTTTTATAGGTGAGTTGGTCAATAAATGCATTTACTCCTATAGCATACCGTTCTATGATGGCTTTTGAATTTTGATCCAGGTTATCTACAAATCTTTTGGCTCCGAACACCATGCCTTTTCTTCGTTGACCACGGTCCATGTCTAGCGTAATTTCACCTACGATTTCAGACAATCGACCTCCAGCAGCGTGAGTTTGAAATTCCATTTGCCAGAGTCTGTGATAGGCGTGCATATATCCGGCGGCCAAATACAAATCTTTTTCTTTATCTGCGAAAACATGAGGCACGAGCATATCGTCATAAAGGATACTTACCGGATCAGTGAGGCCCTGAATTGCGAATTTTTCAGGCATGGAAATGTCTGATTCTGCATTTGCCCAAAAGCCATTTATAGGATCAAGAAATTTTCCTAAAGGAGGAATAGAGCCAATTTTCTGGTTCAGCGCCATTACAAGGGAAACTGTAATAGTTAAAGATATTAAAAAACGAATGATTTTCATGTAGGTATTTCTAGTATGAAAAGAAGGAATTCAAATGATCTAACAGGCAAAATAGGTAAATTATTTATTGAGGCAAAATCCTGATTGCCTTTGCCTGCTAAATCATGGATAAGAAGTGCTATATTTGAATGTTTTCAGATATAGAACGCATTAGCCATATACTTCAATTTTCCAACTTAACTCTCTCGACATTTTCTCTGTTTAAATTCAATTAAATGTCTAATTTGTAGCGAAATTCAAAAGAAGAGAAATGAACAATAGCAGAAGATCATTTATAAAGAAAAGTGCCCTGACTTCGTTGGGATTTACGATTTTGCCTTCACTTGGAAACCGTGTTGCTGCGAGTGACAGACTAAGAGTTGCACATATAGGAGTAGGTGGCATGGGAAATAATCATATCAATTGGTTTGCCAAACTACCTGAAGTTGAAATTGTTGCCCTTTGCGATCTGGATGAGGATCATTTGAACGGCAGCCTCAAAAATCTTGATGCCTTGGCTCCCGGAGGGAAAGTAAAAGGATATGGAGATTTCAGACACATACTCGATCGAAAGGATATCGACGCCATTACTTGCGCTACTCCGGATCATTGGCATGGACAAATTGCCACGATGGCTTTTCAGGCGGAAAAAGATGTGTATGGAGAAAAACCTCTTTCTTACGATGCAAAAGAGGGACAAGTGATGTTAGAAAATTTCACAAAATACAAGCGGGTATTTCAACTGGGAACCCAAATTCATGCCGGAGACAATTATCATCGTGTAACGGAAATCATTCAGTCTGGCGCCATCGGAAAAGTGCATACAGTAAGACTTTGGAAAAATAGTCATTCACCAATGATAAAAGCCTCAAAAGATATATCGATACCGAAATCACTGAATTGGGATATGTGGCAAGGGCCGGCGCCTCTGAGAGATTATGAGCCCAATCGTTGTCATTTTACCTATCGCTATTTCCTGGATTATTCGGGAGGTGTATTTGCAGATTTTTGGTGTCATATTGCTGATGTAGTTTGGTGGGCAATAAATCCAAGCGGATTGAAATCGATTGACGCCAAAGGGAAGACTCCAAAAGGTATCGGGGATGCCCCGAAATGGTTGAATGCTGATTTTGAATTCGATGACATTAAGATTCATTGGACAACCAAACCACCAAAAGTTCCGGGCGCTAAAAACCGTGGTATCGGTGCATATTTTGAGGGTGATAAGGGTACATTGATTTGCGATTATGATACCCGGTCTGTGACAATAAATGGGGAGACCATGGAAGATATTTCGGATATACCGAAATCAATTAAACGATCTCCCGGTCACCAGCAAAATTTTGTTGATGCTGTTAAATCCAGGAATCAGCCTGAATCAAATTTACCCTATGCGAGAAAAATGACCCTGCCTATGCACCTGGGTTTAATTTCCTGGAGATTGGGCCGCAAACTACAGTGGGATGAAGAAAAAGAACTATTTGTGAATGATCCTGAAGCAAATGAAATGCTATCCAGAAGACCGAGGAAAAAGTGGGACTTGGTGTAAGCGTAGTAATTTTAAAAAAACAATACTATATTTAGGGCAAATATTAATTTATAACTTGATACAATGAAAACAGGAACAGTAAAATTCTTCAACAATGCAAAAGGGTTTGGTTTTATCGTACCAGATGATGGCAGCAAAGATGTGTTTGTACACAAGAACGATTTGGTCGATCAAATTAGTGAAGGAGATAAAGTAAGCTATGATGTGGCGGAAGGGCCAAAGGGATTGAACGCAGTAGATGTCAAAGTAGTTTAATATAATGCTTTTACTCTTTTTCGAATTGGTAAAACCTGTCTTAATGGATAGGTTTTTTTATGCATTTTTTTTTTAAGAGAGCAGATTAAAATAGCGTAAAAAAAATAAAAAGGCAGCATTATAACTTTTTGATTAAATGCTGCTTTTTTTTAGTATATCAGAATAATGGATAGTCAATAATCCTTATTTAGGGCGCGCTGAAAAACGCATAACTAACTGATAGCTAATTACGAATGTCAATTCAACATTCTGTTTGATGCAAGGGTAAGGAACTGATGTGTTATATTTCCTTGTACTTTACAAACCTGAGTTCGACTATAAAAAGAAATGCAATTGGACATGAATCGTCATTTCGGAAATTTTCTTTTTATTTTTTTCAAAAAAAAGAAAATTACCTGCCTGATCCGGTAGGCAGGTCCGCAATCTAAGTTAATCAAGTCTTTTAGATACCGGATAAATTAAGCCCTTTATAAATTTAGGGCTTAATTTTCCCTGCCTTTGTCGGCAGACAGGCGGCATGACGCTCTATTTTAAAATCGAACTCACGTTACAAGCTAAATTAAGTTATCAGTATACCGCTTTGAGCGAAAAACAGAACAATTTCATCGAAAATGATCTCGAAAAATCATTTCTGGAATCGATGCATTGGTGGGAAAAATCAATTAACCACTACCTGAAAACAGGAAAGCTACTTAAGAAAGGCAATTAGTGTCTTCTGTCTTCCGTCTTCCAACTTCTGTCCTCCGTCTTCCGGCTTCTAACTCCCATCTACCAATCTCCAAAATCCATATCAAAACCTTCACCATCAAATACATCGTCTAGCCAGCTGGTAGAGGATTCGTCACCCACCATCTCTTCCATGCCACCTAAATCACCTACATCAATATCCTCTATTCTTGTGTCAAAGTCTTCGTTATAATCTAAAATTGAGGTATCTGCGGCATCTACTCCTTCCGCTCCAATACCAGATATAAACGCGCCATCATCTGCGACCAAATCAATGTCATTAAGGTGAATGTTGTTATCATAGCTCATCTCTGACCATAGCCATGAATAGAGTAGCAAATCAGTAAATCCAAAATATCCATAGGGCATGCCGCCATATGTTGGCTCAACTGTTTGTTGAGGAGTTTGTTTTTTATCTTTTTGTATCACCATTCGGGCATGGATATCGATCTTAATGTCATCAACCCTGATGTGCTTCATGGTTTCAAATCGGATGCTTTCGAGGAATTGTTCGAAGGCTAGTTTTTTTGTAGTGATAAAAGAATTGTATTCATCCTGGCTGTTGAAATTTACTTTCATTTTAGCTTTGAGGTCCTCCTTGGTTTGTCCCGGTTGTAAGCTGAATTCCTTTAACAAACCACTGACGGCCATTTCGATGGGGTATTCATTTTGTTTGTGATTACGCTTGATGCTAATTTCAAACAGATATTTAAAAGTATCATCTTCATACTCCAATACCATCCACAGGGTTTTGAAATGAATGGACATGGAATCATCAATTTCTATCTCGTATTTATCCATGGCAAAATTGAAATCATTCTTTTTACCAGTTTTATCATAATAAATATCGATATCATCGTGGGTGAGGCGAATCATATTATTGACCCCAATCGCATTTAATGAGCCATGAATCTGTTGAAGGATATTTAGCGCTTTGAAGGTTTCCACCTCATGCTTATCAGCGATTTGACCTCCGGTAATCGAGAATAACAATTTCTTGACACCTGAATCGGGAGAGACTTTTTCGATAGTGGTTGCTTGTGACGGATCAATGGAGAGTGTGCCTTTGAAATACATTTTTTATAATTAATTGAATAAAAAACCAATAAGATTATTACCCCATTATACTGCTACTGCGGCGCCTTAGATGCAAATATTTGATAAGCGGTTCAACTATTTTTTAAAATATATGGTACCACAATAAGGGTATTTGCCGGGATAGTTGTCAAACCTATGAATTTCAATAAAAATAATTTCAAAATGAGACAACAATTCAAATTACTAAGTTTAATAATTCTTGCGAGTTTTGCTGCAATAAACTCAGCTCTTGCAAGCAAAGGGGAAGACGAAACAAAGGATCATCGATTAGCCCAATTCACATTTATTACTCCAATAGGATCAAATGGATCATATTCATCCACAACCACCAACAGCATCTCCTTTAATATGCTATATGGCGTTTCCGGGGGCGTTACTGGTTTTGAATTAGGTGGATTGCACAATACCACCAAAGGGGATGTGAATGGATTTCAAATGGCCGGACTTGGCAATGTGACTACAGGAATCAATAAAGGAGTTCAATTCGGAGGGCTCTACAATATCGATCTTAAGCTAACTACAGGGGTACAATTTGCTGGAATAACAAATGTAATTAAAGGCCCATCGAAGGGAGCTCATTTTGCAGGCGTCACCAATTATGTGAGCCAGGAATCATGGGCTTTTCAAGCAAGCGGAATTGCTAATGTTACGCCGGGAGGAAACCATGGAGTTCAGTTGGCGGGAATAAGCAACGTGAATGGCTTGGATGGTGAGGGTTCTCAACTTGCCGGGCTTATTAATGTCAATTATGGAAAATCCTCAAAGTTCCAGGCTGCCGGACTAATCAATGTTTCAAGCAATGATGTAAAAGGGGCACAAATTGCCGGGTTGATTAATTATACTAAAAAGCTCAATGGGCTTCAGTTGGGGCTGATTAAGGCTAAATCTCATTTTGAGGTGTTGGAAAAATAGTTTAGCTTCATAGTCATGAAAACCTACGAGTTACAGAGCCTACATGGGTTGTTATTCCCTGAGCCAATATCAAGTCATTTTGAAGTA
>SDBV01001264.1_pt1 | contig 38136 bp, 35 predicted proteins | sample 2277081 | NCBI WGS metagenome assembly SDBV01 (sample SAMN10402039, study PRJNA504765) | marine sediment metagenome | isolation source: marine sediment core GS10_PC15, 223 cmbsf | place: Arctic Ocean: Southern Knipovich Ridge | collected 2010 | reverse complement strand
CCTGACTCTTTGAGTAGTCGAGTCGCAGATAGTATTATAAATTCTAACTTCCCTTGCCGCGCCTGCTACCTGCAAAACAACCTCCTTGAAAGTCTCAAATGACTGTGTTGTTTGAACAATTATACCAACTTTTCTTTTTAAATGTGGCAAATTTTCTGCATTATTGGCAACAATGACATCATCTCCTGAAAAACCGATCAGTCCCTGAACTTCAGGATGAAGACTGTCACCTATAATGAGCACCTGGTACCCCTCATCGCTCAGCATCTTTGCATAATTCTGGGCCTTTTTTACAAAGGGGCATGTTGCGTCTATGACAGTATACCCCATTTTTGACGTTTCAGCATAAATCCCGGGTGCGACACCATGGGTCCTTATTATCAATGTTTTGATGCCGGGGGAATACAGGTCACTGCAGGCATTGACCCCTTTTTGTTCAAGTTCTTCCACTACCTGCGGGTTATGGATCAATGGACCATAAGTAAATATCCCTTCATTTTTCTTTTTGGCAAGATCAAAAGTAATGTCAATAGCGCGTTTGACGCCAAAACAGAACCCTGCCTTTTTAGCTATTGTTACCTTCATGGATTCTTTTAAGTTCCTCTATTGCTGCCATGATCCTGGTGGTGATATGTTCATGTAACTCACTACTTTTTTGTCCTTTTTCTGCAGTTGAAGAATCAGCATTTATTGGCTTGCCGAATATTACAGTTATTTTAGCCCTTTTGATCCATCTAGCGCCAATAGGCAATACCCTGTTGGACCCTATAATCAGTGTAGGAACGATCGGGACCCTGCTCAATCCTGCTATCATACCTATGCCGCGCTTTGCCTGCCTGAGTTCACCTGTTTCACTCCTGCCGCCCTCAGGGAAAATAACAATGAGTTCACCATTCTTTAATCTTTTGACGGCCTCTTTAATTGAAGATGGACGGGGTTTTTCTCTGTCAATCGGAAAAGCAGCAGGTTTTATTATCGTACCGAGGAAAGGTACTTTAAAAAGTCCCTTCCTGGCCATAAATGTAGCCCTCCGGGGTGTTATTGATCCGACCAGGGGCGGGTCCAGATAGCTTATGTGATTGGCAGCTACTATCACCCCTCCATCCGGTACATTTTCTTTTCCTTTTACCTCAAAACCGCCGTTCAAAATAAATACGACCCTTATGAACAGGGCCAGCAGTTTGTATGCAATATCGAATAACAATTTTATGATTCTCCGTAAAAATAATTAATTTAAGGATTCGAGGATTCAAGGGTTCAAGGATTCAAGTGAACGAATCTGAATTCACTCGAACCCTCGACTCCTTGAATCTTTGGATCCTTGGATCCTGACTTTTTATTTTAAACAATTAATTATCTTCTCAACTACCTCTTCTATACTTAAATCGGTTGAATCTATATAAACCATATCATCGGTTTTTTTCATAGGCGAACTTTCCCGGGATGAATCTCTGTTGTCCCTTTTATTAATGTCCTCAATTGTTTGTTCCATTGTTATATCAGGGTCCTTTATTTTCAGTTCCTCAAACCTTCTTCTTGCCCTTTCTTCAACGCCTGCATCAAGATAAAATTTATTTTCCGATTCAGGGAAAATGGCGGTGCCCGTATCTCTCCCTTCAATTACAACTTTACCCTTCAGGCATATATTTCTCTGGAGAGAAAAAAGTCCTTCTCTTACAACGGGCATTGCGGAAACCCTGGAACTTAGTTCTCCGATCTCGGCGGTCCTGATATCCAGTGAGACATCGACGCCGTCAACATGAATTCTGTTATCAGAGAAGGTTATGTTAATGTTTCCCAGGATTTTATTAAGGGCGCCTTCATCATCAGGATTAACGTCTTCCTGTTTCGTCTTCCAGGCAACTGCCCTGTAAAGGGCTCCTGTGTCAAGGTAATTATATTCGAGCCTCTCCGCAACAAGTCTTGAAACTGTTCCTTTGCCGGAGCCTGAAGGGCCGTCTATGGTTATTACGTTTTTCATTTGAAGCAATAATAATATGAATTCTTTAACTATATAAATATATTTTACTGCAGCAAACTTTCCAGCACATCCATGAATCCCGGAAAGGATGTATTAACACAATCAGTATCCGTAACAGTTGTCTCGCTGTTTGATGTAATCCCTGCTACAATCATAGACATAGCTATCCTGTGGTCTCCGTAACTTTTAACGGTTGCCGGTTTAAGGTCTTCTCTTCCCTCAATAACGAGTCCGTCTTCGAGCTCTTCAACCACAACTCCCATTTTTCGCAGTTCTGCAGTCATTGCTGCTATCCTGTCTGATTCTTTGACTCTTAATTCCGCGGCCCCGGTTATTTTTGTAGTTCCATCAGCCTTTGCAGCCGCAACGCAGAGGGCCGGAAATTCATCGATAGCCTTAAGGACTAATTCCCCGCCAATATCCGAACCGTTAAGTTTTGAATGTTTCACATGTATGTCGGCAACGGGCTCACCTGATACTTCCCTTTTATTTTCAAGCCCGATATCAGCGCCCATCATTTTCAGGATATCGATAATGCCTGTCCTCGTTGGATTGATACCGGTATTTTTTATTAGAATTTCTGATCCGGGGACAATGAGTCCGGCTACAATAAAAAATGCCGCGGATGACAGATCACCGGGGACTGTTATATCTAACGGCTTTAAAACTGCCATGCCCTTAACGCTTGCCTCAAGTCCTTTTATCTCAACATCAGCGCCGCATGCCTTTAACATCCGCTCGGTGTGGTCCCGTGACTTCCCGGGTTCAATAACAGTTGTAATGCCGTCACAATACAGCCCTGCAAATAGAATTGAAGATTTAACCTGGGCACTTGCAACCGGCGACTTGTAGCTGATCGGGCTTAATTTGCCTCCCTTAATTTTCAGGGGAGGCAGACCGTCCTTCCCAGATGATATATTGGCGCCCATTTGGGTAAGCGGTGTGATTATCCGTTTCATGGGCCTGGTCCTTAAAGATGAGTCTCCTGTGAGGGTGGAGGAAAAAGGCTGAGCAGACATTATTCCGCTCATGAGCCTCATCGTAGTTCCGGAATTGCCGCAGTCAATAACATCTTCCGGTTGACTGAGCCCTGTCAGCCCTTTGCCGTTAATCAGTAACTCATTTGCCTCTGTTCCGATTTTGATATCAACTCCCATCTGCCTGAATGCCTCAAGTGTTCTCAACGGGTCTTCTGCGTGCAGAAAATTATTAATATGACTTATACCTTCTGCCAGTGAAGAAAGCATGATTGCACGGTGGGAAATTGATTTGTCCGGAGATGCCGTCAACTCTCCGCGTAAAGGGCCGTTATATTTTATGCTAATCTGACTCAACTATTTTTTTTGCCTCTTTTGCCCTCTCAAATTCTTTCTCGAGACCTGCCCAGTCCGATTCTTCGATGAGTTTTGTCATAGTTGATATGGAAGATGTAAATTTTTTCAGAGTCTTTAATAATTCTTTTCTGTTGCAGGCGCATATGTCCCGCCAGAGCTCCGGGGGACTCAATGCTATTCTTGTCATATCTTTAAGCCCCTTACCTCCATGGGAAAGGATGCTCTCATCAGTGTCCGAAATAGTATTTACCAGTGCATAAGCAACAACATGCGGGAGATGGCTTACCGCGGCGAACACGAGATCGTGATGTTCAGGACTCATGACTACGGTATCTGTCCCGATAAAATTCCAGAGGTCTACGATTTTATTCAGGGCCTCCCTGTCTGTGTTTTTATTGGGGGTGATTATACATCTTGCGTTGTCGAACAGGTCTGCGGATGCCGCATCAACACCTGAACACTCTTTGCCTGCGATTGGATGTCCTCCTACAAAGTAAACTCCGTCCGGAATCAGGTCCTCGATCTGCTTCATGATCCCGGCTTTCACGCTTCCCACATCCGTTACTATCGTGCCGGGGGCCAAATCATCCTTTATGTTGTTCATGATTTGCTCGAAGTATCCTACTGAGGAGGCGAGAAGGACGAGGTCCGCGTCTTTTATTCCTTCAGCAGCGACTGTCGTATGCGCATCTATTACACCCATGCCTTTTGCCTTGAGAAGGTTGTTCTCATTCCTGCCTATTCCGGTTATTTTTCCGGGGAACCCGTGTTTTTTCAGGGAGAGGGCAAAAGAACTGCCGATAAGCCCGACACCGATTATTGCTATATTTTTAAAGTCCATAATTAAAAGAAAAGTTCCAACTGTTTCAACCGCTTGAACCGTTTCAGCCGGTAAAAAAAGAAGGATACCAATTATAAATAAATTGAACAAGAAAATTCCTGTATTTATTTATCGTATAATTTTCCTTAATGCTGCTATAAGTTTTTTATTTTCAGCAGGAAGACCGATAGTTGCGCGTATCTCTGACTTACCCATGGGCCTTACAATTACGCCCTCCTTTAAAAGGGCATTATACAGTTCAGAGGCAATTTCATTATTGAAAAATATATATATGAAATTCGCCTCTGTCGGCACATAGTTCACTTTCAGCCTGGAGAGTTCTTTATAAAGGTATTTTTTGCCTCTTTCATTTATTCTTATTGTTTTCTCAAGGTGCTTTTTGTCAGCCAGTGCAGCGATTGCGGCTTTCTGTGCCAGAGAATTAATATTAAAAGGCTGACGGACCTTGTTCATTTCAGTATTAATTTCCGGCCCGGCAATCCCGTACCCTATCCTGAGCGCCGCAAGGCCGTATACTTTAGAGAAGGTCCTTAAAATAAGAATATCTTTGCCCTGCCTGAAGTATTTCATACTGTCAGCATAATCAGGCGACATAACATATTCATAGTATGCTTCATCGACCACAACCAGTACGCTGTCCGGGACTTTTTCCATAAATGAATCAAACCCGCCCTTTGAATTAATTGTGCCGGTAGGATTGTTCGGGTTTGCTATGAAGATAATCCTCGTCCTGTCCGTTATTTTTGATGCCATTGCGTCAAGGTCATGCCGCCGGTCATTCAGTGGGACAATTACATTCCTGCCCCCTGCAGCCTGGACGATTGTAGAGTAAACAACAAAAGAAGGATGCGCCATTATCGCCTCATCTCCCGGACTCACGAATGTCCTGACCGCCAGTTCGATGATCTCATTTGAACCGTTCCCGAATATCAGGTCATCGGGGTTAACCCGTAATTTATCTGACAATGCATTTCTCAGGTAATAACAGCTCCCGTCGGGATATCTGTTCAGGTCAGCCAGATTACTGCGCAAGGCCTTTATCGCAAGGGGGGAGGGGCCGGCCGGATTTTCATTGGAAGCAAGTTTGACCGAATCCGTGATCCCGAGTTCCCTTTCGAGCTCTTCAACCGGTTTGCCCGGGACATAGGGCTTGATAGTTTTTATATGTTCTGGAGGTTTGATCATAGGAAAGATATCCGCAGATTTAAACAGTCGTTTACTCCGCGGAAGGATAGGATCCCAGCACCTTCAAATACAGGCATTCTTTTGTGACTTCGTTAATGGCTTTCTTTACTCCTTTATCTTCTATGTGGCCCACCATATCCACAAAGAATATATACTCCCATGCCTTTCTCCGTGACGGCCTTGATTCTATTTTCGTAAGATTAATTTTGTGTTTGGAGAATGAGCGCAATATCGAGTAGAGTGCGCCGGGCCTGTCTTTTATTGAGAACATGACCGATGTCCTGTCCTTGCCGGTCTTTTTTGTCGAATCTTTTGCAATTACCAGGAAACGCGTGAAGTTGGTTTTATAGTCCTCGATCCCTTTTTCAATGAACTTGAGGTTATAGACTGAAGCGGCCAGTTCGCTCGCAACGGCAGCGGAAGATGCATCTTTTGCAACGCGTTTGGCTGCAGCTGCGGTGCTCAGTTCTTCAACAACAGATGTATCCGGGAAGTTATTCTCGAGCCAGTCCCTGCATTGCGCCTTTGCCTGGGGATGGGAATAGATTTTCTTGATGTCTTTTTTCTTCCCGGTCTTTGATAAAAGGTTATGTGATATCGCGAGCATTATTTCAAATGCGATTTTCAGGTCTGAATCTATAAGCATATCCAGCGTGTAATTGACTACCCCCTCGGTTGAATTCTCAACAGGTACAACACCGTATTGCGCCTTGCCCCTGTAAACCGACTCAAATACCGCCTTGATCGTACTCTCGGGAATGTACTCGGTGGAAGAACCGAACCGCCTGCTTGCCGCAAGGTGGGTGAATGTTGCTGAAGGTCCCAGGTAAGCAACTTTTAACGGCTGCTGCAGTGACAGGGACGCAGACAGGATTTCCTCATATATCAGTTTGAGCGCTTCATTTGGGAAAGGCCCGGGGTTTGTTTTCCTGAGCCTGCTGAGGATCTCCTTCTCCCTTACCGGTGAATGTATATTCAGTTTGTTGCTCTGTTTTGTTTTCCCTACATCAAGGGCAATACCGGCCCTCTTGTTTAACAGATCAAGTATCTTATGATCGATTTCGTCGATCAGCACTCTAAGTTTTTTGAGTTCGCTCATAATTTATTACCAGCTGAAAAAAGAGATGGTATAAAGTTAATAATATTGAAGGTTAATTTAGCAATAAACCTAAGTTTTTTCAAGAGGTTATTTGATTTCTTTGAATAATGCAGGCCTATTTAATGATTTTTACAAGAACATCACCGAAGCCCGGCATTCCCGTGTTGGGGGTAAGATTATCAGGATCAAAGAATTCGTTTATGTTTGGAGTATATTCAGATACATTATTAATAAAGCCCAGACCCGGGGCATTTTGCCCTCCGGGGCCAAATGCAGTTTTAATAACACCCGGCATTATCTCTTCGGTCAGGACGACTTTCCCGTTCATTTTCTTCCCGGAGGGATTTTCCAGGGTGATGAGGTTACCTGATTTTATGCCCAAACGTTTACCGTCTTTTATATTGAGTGCCAGAATGGGAATCGAGACACTTCTTGCCTTAAAGAGTGTCTCCTGTTTATCTGTAATAAAATATTTGTCAGGTAAGTTTTTTGGTTTGGGTATTGCGTATTTAAATTTATTGTTCAGAGGTTTCATGCATTCTGTCTCTGTTTCTGCAAGGTAAGGGCAGACCGCGGTCATTGTCATCGCATAATGGACCCTTCCTGTTATGAGCTGGAAAGGAAATTCTTTTGTAATACCCTGGAATGAAGGGTTCTTTGGATTCCATTTGCAGTCGTTCCAGTAAAAGGTTACAGGCAGTTCTGTCCCGAACTTTTTATTAATATTCTCAAGATAGCTGAATCTGAATTCGAATTTCTTCGAACCGGTCTTTGGATATATTCCGGACGGGCTGCCGCCTGATTTTTTATATCTGTAATAACTTGCAGGCCAGACCGCAACTCCGTGATGTTTTCTGAGCCAGTCCACAGTAAGCAGTTCACCTTTTTTAATGACCTTCTTTCCCCACACAGCGGCCGGGTTATCAGGCGCACCTATTATTAAACATCCTTCAGGGAGGTCCGGATAAGGCAGCGGCCTGCCAATATTAAAAAAACCGGGTGCTTCGCTCAGGATATCATTTATGAAATCTTCTTCGTTTTTGTATTTACCGGCAAAATCCCCGGCCCTGACATCGGGGTCTCCATTCTCAATAAGGGCATCTGATAGGGCAATCATAAATTCGTAAGGAGTTTTTGATTCATGAAGCGGTTCTATGACCCTGTCCCTGACAGCTATCTCCGGACTCATGGTGTATACGTCACTGACGCCCATTCTTTCAAGGAAACCCGCGTCAGGCAGTATTATGTCGGCATATTTGCCGGATACGGTTATGTGAGTATCTATGAAGACCATTAGTTCAAGAAGGTACTCACCCCTTTCATCCCTTGCTGTCAATGCATCAATCCAGTCAGGTGTACTGCCGGCTGTTATTACAGGATTGCCGGCCCTTGTTATGAAAGCTTTGGCCGGATAGCTGCAGCCTTTAAACGGGCCGTGTTTCAGTTTGATCCCTTCACGGATTTTTTGGGGAAGGTCTGCCAGCACGCCTTTCCATGCAGCCGGATAATCACCGTAAAGGTCCTTGTTCAGCTCCGACAGTTTCCCTGAAACATCATTGCCGTCAATTCTTCTGGTAACAACGTTTTCAAGGAAATGTTTTCCTGCGGTCCTGTTCCCTTTTTTTGCTTTCTGGGAATCTATGAATACCAGGCCGCCCGGAACGTCCACATTTCCTGTTACCAGGCAAAGGGCTGTCATAAGTATTGATGTCACATCACCGTTTGTATGATGTGCTGTACCATGCATTCCTATTTCAATAGCAGCCGGCTTTGTGATGCCGAAGAGATGGGATATCTCTTTTATTTTCTCTGCAGAAATACCGGTTTTATTTTCCGCCCACTCAGGAGTGAAAAAGTTCAGGTTATTGGATTGATCAACTTTTTTTGCATGATCAAGGAAAGCGTCCCTGAACTCCTCCCAGCCGATCGTGTATTTTTTAATAAAGTTATGGTCAATATATTTTTGTCCGGGGTCTGACGAAGCGTCCTTTGTAATAATGCAGTAAAGCATTGCGGCGAGCAATGAGGCATCTGCCCCGGGGATTATGGGGAGCCATATATCTGCATGGGCAGCGGAGTTGGTATGGGAAGGGTCGACCACTATATACTTGCAAGCGTTTTCTTCCCTGGCTGCAGGGATCCCGGCGGACATATAATTAAACCTTGTAGCAACAAAGGGATTCGCTCCAATGTTAAGAAGAAGTTTTATGTCATGGTCTTTTTTAAGATGCAGTTCTCCGTCTTCATTCCTGATCAGAAAAGGCCTTTGAATATCAGGCAGCGGCCTGTCATCCCCCATCATTATGCCGTGGCCCCACCTGCGGTTAGGGTCGCATATGCTTCCGTGATCGTATGTGTTTGGAGTGCCGAACGCATGAAACAGCCTGTAATATGCTTCTCTGTCGGTAACATCACCGCAGTCCGTGAATACAGACTCCGCTCCATGTTCTTTTTTTATTTCAATGAGTTTTTTTGCAATATGATCGGCTGCTTCTTTCCAGGTGATTTTTTCCCATTTATCTTCACCTCTCTGGCCAGCCCGTTTAAGGGGGGTTTTTATTCTATGGGGGGAATAGGTAAGCTGCAGGCCTGAAGCCCCTTTTGCACAGAAGGCCCCGTTATTGACCAATGAATGGGGGTTGCCGTAGATTTTCTTTGCAATACCGTTTTCTACAACAACGGATATCCCGCATTCGGACGGACACATGGCGTCTGATGTATAAACTACTTTTGTGTCTTTTGAGTCGCCGGAAGATTGTTTGACTTTAATGCGGCGGGTAGAAGGGACTTTGGCTGGTTCATAATTCTTTAAGGGAGTATTATCGATATTTTTTTTGCATACATAAAATACTGAGGGATTAACAGCCAGTTCAGGATTTAAAACTTTCAGCTGATTCTTTTTCAGTTCAATGGAAATTTCACTTTTCGGGTCATTAATATCACCGAATAATAGTGCCTTTCCCATGCAGCTTTGCACACAGACAGGGCTCTCCCCGTTTTGTACCCTGGTACAGCAAAAGTCGCATTTTTCAGCCTCTCCTGTAATATGGTTTATTTCAATGGCGTCATACGGACATTTATCATGACACATTCCGCAGCCGGTACAGTTTTCACGTTTTATTAAAACAATGCCGTCCTGATTTTTACAGAGTGCATTTTCTTCGCATGCTTCAATGCATGGAGCATTGTCGCAGTGGTTGCAAAGGCGGGGCAGAAAAGTTTTATTAATTTCCGGATATGTTCCCGAATTATATGTATGGACTTTACATCTCTGAAGTCCAAAGGGAATATCGTATTCAGCTTTGCAGGTAACCTGACAGGCATAACATCCTATGCATCTGTCCAGATTGACCAGCATTCCATATCTTTTCCGGCGTTTCGGCATAATCTAATTTAACTGAAATTTTTATATAAAATAAATGTTCTGTAAATAAATAGTAATTATTCCTTCATTTCCCCGTAACTGACGAATAGTTCCAACCGTTCCAGCAGTTCCATCAGTTGAAACGGTTGGAACGGTTGGAACGGTTGGAACAAAGTCAGTTCATTGACATGGTCTACAGTCAAATGTTATTTTCAGAAAAATTATTAAGGAGAGAGAAAATGTCTTATCAGATTAATTATGACGTACCTCTGGAGTGTATAGATAAAGATGAACTCTTAAACAGGATCAATGAAAAATCTGACTTTGTCCTCGTTGATACAATAGGCAAATATGACGGGAACAAATTCAGGATCAAGGGCGCTACGACCATTCCATACAAGGAGGTCATTGATAGAAGAAATGAACTGACCTCAGTTAAGGAGATTATCATCTATTGCAAACACAGGACCTGTGTAGCCTCAAAAAAAGTTGCCATAGGTTTAAAAATGCTTAATATTCCAAATGTAAAGGTATATGAAGGCGGAATAGATGAGTGGGTTGAAAATAACCTGCCTGTTGAAGACGAATAGTTCCAACCGTTTCAGCTGTTCCAACAGTTGAAACGGCTGGCACTGCTGAAACAAAGTCAGTCCATGGCGTGTAATTTGATGTTACACATATATCGGGGATAGAATGAATTACTTTACAGAATCACCAAAAATAAACTTGCAGCAGCCCAGGTCCAGGACCTGATTATCACTGGATACGCGTGATCTGAAATTCTCAGTTATGTGGTAGATTCTATAGTTGCCGTCTTTTCTTTTCCGGACCAGTCCGTTGGCCTCCAGAATCTTTAAGTGCTTGGAAATGTTATACATTTGTATATCCAGAATAGTTGATAAATCCTGAACCGTCGCTTCCTGTTTTAAGAGCTCGTGGATAATCTGTAGACGATTCTCATCCGCCAGCGCTTTCAATATGGCTGTCCAATTGAAAGGAGAGTCATTAACTTGGTTATTAACAGGTTGAGTCATATGATTACAATTTATTTTATTGGTTTTTTTTGTTAAATGCAAATAGGATGCCACGAGAAATGAAAAATATATCGTCTAACTTATTAAAAAAAAGGCTGTTTTCAGGCTTAAATAATATCAAATGAAAATGGCAGAAAAATTATTATTGCACTATTAAAATTTCTAATTGCTTCAACATTAAGCAGTATGTTATAATTTTTCGACAAAATCCTCGTTTTGTAATTTTTCAACATTTAGTTTTAAAACTGAAAAACAAAGGATTAGCCTAATGTTGCTTTATCTCTTTCTGGCAGTGTACTTTATCATTCTGATCACGGTTTTCGTATATGCATCCCACCGTTATTATATGGTTTATCTTTATTACAGGCACCAGAAAGATAAGCCTGTCCTTAAAGGCAAGATGGAAAAATTGCCGCGTGTTACTATTCAGCTCCCGATATTTAATGAACTGTATGTTGTAAGACGTTTGATTGCGGCATCATGCGAAATTGATTACCCCGGAGAACTTCTTGATATACAGGTTCTTGATGATTCTACTGATGAAACAGCTGCATTGACAAGGGAATGTGTTAATGAATACAAGAAAAAAGGATTTGATATACATTACATCCACCGTGTTAAGCGGACCGGCTTTAAAGGCGGTGCGCTGGCAAACGGATTGAAGTCGGCCAAGGGTGATTTCATCGCTGTATTTGATGCTGATTTTGTCCCTCAAAAAGGTATGCTGAAAAATACAATCCATTTTTTTAACGATAAATCCATTGGCATGGTCCAGACCAGGTGGAGTTATCTGAACAGAAAATATTCATTTCTGACAAAAATCCAGGCCATTATGCTTGACGGTCATTTTGTGATAGAGCATACTGCCAGAAACCGGTCGGGCAGGTTTTTTAACTTTAACGGCACAGGGGGCGTCTGGAGAAAGGAGGCCATAGAAACAGCAGGCGGATGGCAGAATGATACTCTGACCGAGGACCTGGACCTGAGCTACAGGGCGCAGATGAAGGGATGGAAATTTGTATTCCTTAAAGATGAGTTATCTCCTTCGGAAATTCCGGTGGATGTCAATGGATTCAAGAGCCAGCAGCATAGATGGGCAAAGGGCTCAATACAGACTGCCAAAAAGCTCCTCCCTCAAATTATTAAAAGCGATCTTCCATTAAAGGTGAAAGTCGAGGCATTTTTTCATCTGACAAACAATATATCCTATCTGTTAATGTTAATCCTCTCCGTTCTTATTTATCCTTCCATGGTTGCAAGGATCAATATAGGATGGTTTCAGATGATCATAACTGATGTGCCTTTTCTGCTTGTTGCAACAACAGGTATCTCATTTTTTTATCTCTGTTCACAGAGAGAGGCTTATAAAGACTGGAAATCCAGAGTGGTTTATATGCCTATGCTGATGTCCCTCGGTATCGGTCTTTCCGTTAATAACTCAAAGGCGGTCCTGGAAGCAATTTTTAATAAAGAGACGGAATTTAAGCGTACACCTAAATATATGATTGAACAGAAAAAAGACAAATGGCTGGGGAAAAAATATAAGGTAGAGATAAATTTCATGGTAATTATGGAGTTATTACTTGGATTTTATTTTACTTTTAATATATATTTCGCTTTTATTAACAAAATTTATATATCGATTCCGTTTCTTATGATGTTCCAGATGGGCTATTTTTATGTTGCGTTTTTATCGCTTTATCAAGTATTCTTGGGAAGAATTGCTTCAAGCCGACTTACACGCCAATTGAATTCCAAGAGCAGTACAGAAGACGTAATCGCTGCGTAGCGATAATTATAAATTAGAATAACTTCTAAAGTTTATTTAAAAATAAATCATGATAATAAAAGGAGTGATATTATGAAGAAAAGATTTTTTCTGGTATTAGTATTATTGACGGGATGCATTTTTCTGTCCAACGATGCTTTTTCGGCATGGACACAGCCCAAAGGCCATTCTTATAATCAGCTTACTTACTCTCATTATAGAACTACCCAGAGATTTACTTCCGTCAATACTGTGAATAATGTGATTGTCGATACTGACTCTGAAATAGAAATACATGATGCCGAGGAATTTAATTCTAAAAAAGTATCGTATTATGGTGAATATGGAATTACAGATAAGCTGACGATTTTTCTTTCTGGAGGTTGGGACTGGCAGACATCCAATGATACCATAAAATTTGCAGGGGAAGACGGCCCAAGTGGAATAGGTGATATGGTTGTTGGCTTAAGACACAAGCTTATTGACAATATTGCGGGCACAGGAATATTGATGTCTGTTCAGGGTGAAGTGAAAATACCTGAGGCATACGATTATGGACTCCCTACAACCCACCTGAGTCTGGGAGAAGGCCAGTATGACGCGTCATTGGGTCTTTTATTCGGCAGAGGGCTGGGTAAAGGATATGCATGGGTTAATGCCCTTTACAAGTACAGATTTGAAAATGATCAATATGATCCCCTTACTTTTAAACCTTCTGACCGGTATAAAATTACCATAGGCGGGGGATATGCAGTGACTTCGTGGGTATCTATAAGAGGGCTTATGGCTTGGACACAGTCAGTCGGTAATTCCGAAGTTTCGGATGAGCTTTTAGCTGCAAACTGGCCGACCGGAGGACTGAAAAAGCATGATGATATCGTAGTTAAAAAAACCTCTTTAGGAATTGAACCGGATATATTGAATGCCGGGATTGATCTTGCATTTAATGTAATGCCAAAGACTCAGGTAGTATTCTCATATGTTACGGATCTGGCCGGCATTAAGCCAATACAGACAAAAGATTACTCACTTGGAGAAACGTTTAGTGTAGCATTTGTTTATATGCATTAATTTGTGTATAAATTACCATTTTCTATTTTGTCATGCCCGAAGTCTGTAATCGGGCATCCAGACTTGTTCCCGCGAAAGCGGGGAACCATTTAGATGAACTGGGTTCCCGTTTTCACGGGAAACCCTGGATTCCCGATTAAGGATTTCGGGAATGACGGATAAAAAAACCGAGTCTATACACAGACACTAATTAGCTGAAAAATAGCTTTTTTAAAGGTGTTTTCTTTTAAATACAGGATGGTTTTTTAAGGAAACACCTTTTTCAGTTTTCCTGAAATGAAGAATAAAAAAAAAATATTATTCTTGTCATAGTTGTTTTCCTCTTATTCGTGTTATCTCTTTATACCTTCATGAACAGGCACACTCTGCTGGCTGTTCTTTATCAGACGCTCGGGTCAGAGGATGATGCTATTTCAGAATTCAACAGGGCTGTAGAGTCTGATCCGAAAAATGCATATGCTTATTATCAGCTTGGATTAATATATAAAGATAGGAAGAAATTAGCTGAAGCTGAAGAGGTATATATACAATTGCTGAAAATATATCCTGACCATCCATTTGCCAATTATGATCTGGGATTTATTTACAGGGAGAAAGGTATTTTTGATAAGGCGGTTGAGCAATATCAAAAGGCATTGCAGATTGATCCAGAGAACACCTATGCTCTTTCTGACATAGCTTATGTTTATAAAGAGACTGGCCAGTATGAGAAAGCACTGTTACAGTATAGGAAAGTCCTTGAACTAGACCCTTCTCAGCCTTATGCTTTGTGGGACATTGCCGTTGTTTACGAAAAAATGGGAATGAAAGAAAAAGCTGAAGAGCAGTACAAATATTATCATGAAATGACGGACTGCAGTTTCAGAAGATTCTGGAACTGTTTTGATTAATTGAATACCGCCGGATATATAATAATAAATCTTCTTCTATTTTCTTCATGGTATGTCTTTCTTTTTAATAAGAGAGATGCTTTATCGTTTACCGATAGAATAATAGGCAGTTTTATTTTGGGTTTGACACAAATAATAGCAACGGAAATGCTACTTGGTGTTGTATTTAAAAAACTTTATGCAGGACCTCTCTTCTCTCTTAATATTTTAGTATCTGCCGGTGTATTGTTTTTTTCTGTTTTGTCCCTGAACAAGGCTGCTTCCGTTAATCGGACAGCTTTCCCCGTGATTGTTTTTAAAGAGATAATTGATAAGACATCCGGATTAAGCCGGAGAATTACAGAAGACCGGATATTACTCTCTATCTTTTTTCTTTTTGCTGTTTCTGTAAGCTGGACGATTTTTTTAGGATATCTTTTTCCGTCATATACATGGGATGCTTTATGGTACCATCTCCCGATCGTAGGCCATATTATTCAGAGCGGAGCAATTCAGGAGATTGCCGTCAACTCGTTTATTGAGCAGTTTATTAATATCTTCCCCAAGAACATTGAACTCTTCTTCCTCTGGAATACAATTTTTTTGCGGAATGATGTTATTGCCGACCTGAGCCAGCTCATTTTTGCTATGGCAGGTGTTCTGACGATATACAGTATTGCAGTTAAACTGAATATAAGGGAGAAATATGCAATTTACTCTTCCCTGCTTTTCTTCTTTACCCCGATAATAATTCTTCAGAATGCAACCAACTATGTAGATATTGCCATAACCGTCCTGTTTCTTATTGCCGTTAACTTTTTGATTGATGGTGCTGTAAATGAAGATTCAGGCAGCACGACAAGGGCTGAAAGTTTACAGCAGAGAAGCTTCAGGGTTTTTTTAGCCGGGCTGACAACAGGAATTTTACTCGGTTCGAAAGGGTCTGGTCCATTGTTTGCAGCTGTTCTGTCTTCGGTTGTTGTAATAAATGAAATACGAAAGCATCTGGGATTACGCAAAAAAATTTCTTTGAGTATGCCTGGTATACTGAAAAAAAGTCTGAAATTTTATCTTGTATATTTTTTATTGCCGGTTTTCCTGCTGGGTGGCTACTGGTATCTGAAAAACTGGGTCATATACGGCAACCCGGTTTATCCAATGGAAATATCCATATTTAATGTAACAATTTTTAAAGGACTGTTTAAGGGAATAATAGAACCGGTCCCCGGGATTATTAATGAGTTATCTTATTTGACAAGACCGCTGTATGTCTGGAGCGAAAATATCAAATATTATTTATATGACTCGAGACTTGGGGGACTGGGCCCCATATGGTTTATCCTGTTTTTGCCGGCTCTGGTATTTTCTTTTTTTTACGCAATTATCAAGAGAAAAAACAAATTTCTTGCCGTCAGTATTATTTTTATTGCAGTATTTCTCCTGTACCCGAGGAACTGGACGCCGCGGTATGTTATTTTCATGGTAGGTCTCGGTGCGCTTTCTTTCGGTTTTGTACTTGATTATTTTCATGGAAGGGATAAGGTTTTGAAAATTATCGCCTTGCTGCTTACAGTGTATACTTTTTTTGTCGCGAATTCACCATGTATTATGCCTGAACAGATAAAAAAATTTATTCACCTGCCTGCAAAAGAGCGTACGATAGGATGGCTTGCACCTTTTATTATAGACATACATGCGAGACAGGAATACGGTCACTGGATATGGATAAACAGGAACATTTCCATGGGTGATACACTTGCATATACCTTTGAACCGCTGTTTCATTCACCTTTATGGAACAGTGGATTTTCAAGTAAAATAGCTTATATCAAATCCGGTACTTATAAGGAATGGTTGAAGGATTTAAAAGTTGAAAATGTTACACATATTTTGATCAGAACAAACTCGGAAGAAGATAAATGGATTGATAATGAAAGAAAAATATTTTCTTCAGTTGTATGGTTCAGCGGATTAGAGGAGAAATTCAAGATCATGTATTCTGATAAAAACTATAAGATAGTGAAGTTCAATAAATGTGAAAGGAAGACAAATGAAGGATGAAGGCAAAAAGAATATATGTTTTATTTTATATATAACGGTTATATTGGTTTTAGCTATAGTTTATTTTACAGTGCCTGAAAGGAAAACTTTTCTTGATTTTCAAATAAAGTGGTGGAGTGAAATGTGGGAAGTGATAACCGGGAAATGGTAAATTAAGAATATTTAATTTTTACATGATTTGATGGGTCATCAATGTAGTATGTATATTTCATGAATACTTCTTATATTAATATCGCATTATATCTTTCTGTGAACCTCTTATTGTTTTCTTCCTTTTATATTGTGCTTTTTAGAAAGAGGGACTCTCTGTTGTTTGTTGACAGGATAATAGGGACTTTTATTTCAGGTTTATCACAGATAATCCTCACTGAGATATTGCTTGGCACATTATTTGAGAGACTTTCTGCTTTTCCGCTTTTTCTGCTTAATGTTTCTATCTCTTTTATCGTCATAATCATTGCTCTTATTTTACAAAACAGGCGAACTGCTTATGGCATCCGTGATTTTCTGAAATCAATGTTTGCCGAGGTCAGGTACGAGATTTTTGAAATTATTAAGACAGTCAAGGGTGATTGGATATTATTATGTATTTCTGGTCTCTTCTTTGTGTCTGTCTGCTGGATGGTCTTTTTGGCGTATCTCTTTCCGCCGTTTACATGGGATTCTCTCTGGTATCACCTCCCTACTGTGGGATACATTATGCAGAACGGCGTAATACATGGAAATCCTATGTATTCGTTTATTGATGCAGTTACAAATGTCCTGCCTCAAAATATGGAACTCTTTTTTCTCTGGAATGTTATTTTCTTAAAGACTGACACTATGGTGGATATAATCCAGCCCGTGTTTACAATTCTGGGGGTTTTAACAATTTATAGTCTTGCCCTGAAATTGAAAATAAAAAAGAAGCACGCGATCTTATCTGCTTTCCTTTTCTTTTTTACTCCGGTAATTATTTTGCTCTCTACAGCAAATTATGTGGATGTGGCTGTATCTGTATTATTCCTTGTTGCAGTAAATTTCCTGATTTATGATATTCCTGATAAGTTTATTGGTGATCCTTCCGGCAGGCAGCTGAAAGATAAAAAAATTCCTATCATCATGTTTGGCTTAGCATCCGGTATATTGCTTGGTTCCAAAGGGTCCGGTCCCTTATTTATAATTGTATTGTCAATTGCAATTGTAATTCAGGAAGTCATTAAACTATTCTGTTCGTCAGATATTGGCTCTCTAAATAAGAGATATCTTATTACGAGGGCTTTGAAACTGTATTTGCTTTGCTTTGCCTTGCCGGCCATCCTGGTTGGAGGTTTCTGGTATATAAATAATTGGATGTTATATGGCAATCCCCAATATGTTATGGAGGTTTCTTTTCGTGATATTACATTGTTCAAGGGGATTTTTAAGGGAATAATAGATCCGGCCCCTGCTGTTATTGATGGTATTATGCCCCTGAAAAAACTGCTTCACGTATGGCTGGAAAAAGTGGAATATTACCTTTATGACTCAAGGTTGAGCGGATTCGGCCCTTTATGGTTTATTTTGTTTTTGCCTAGTTTAGCATTTTCTCTAATATATGCTGTTAAAAGAGAAGAGTACGGCTTCTTATTTGTAAACGCAATTCTTATTATAATATTTGTACTTTATCCGAGAAACTGGTATACAAGATATGTCATATACATCGTCGGCCTGGGATCGCTGTCATTTGGTCTTGCCCTTAACTATTTTGATAAGAGGGAAGGGGCCTTAAAGATAGTTGCACTGCTGCTGGCATGCTACACGTTTTTGACAGTAAATTCACCATGTATCATGCCTGAGAAGATCAAGGAATTCCTTCACCTGCCAGTAAGTGAGCGTACGATAGCCAGACATGCCCCTTTCAATATTGATTTTCATGCACGTCAGCATTACGGATACTGGACATGGATAAGAAAGAATTTGTCAAAAGGAGATATGCTTGCCTACAATTTTGAGCCGCTTTTTCTTAGACCATTATGGAACAGGGAATTTTCTAACCGGATAATCTTTATCAGGTCCGACACATATAAGGAGTGGGTTAAAGACCTGAAAATGAATAAAACGACTTATATCTTGATTAAGAGAAATTCAACAGAAAGCAGGTGGATTGATAAGGAGAGAAGAATACTCTCGAGTCTGCAGTGGCTTGGGTCATTCAAGGAAAAATTCAAGGATGTTTATTCTGATGATAATTATAAAATATTGAAGCTTTTAGAGGACCAGGGATGAGGGCATTGGATTAATCCTTCTCTATGACGATTGTCATCATTGAGCCGAGCCATTTCCCGAGCGGCCTTAGTTTATCTTCAATCCATAATAATGCGGGCAACAAGAATACCGGCATCAGGTTAGGGCTGCTGTATCCGCCTGATGCAAAGAATTGAAAGATTGTGTGATAGCTTTCGTAGATAATCTTCAGGTCAGGATACTTGTTTTCGAATTCCTTTCGTTCCTTCCTGAAAAAGATTGTTGGTATGGCAACATTTGCGTCAATGAGATGATACTTGTCCGAGCTGCAGGTCCTGGATTTCATATTAAGTTCTTCCGGACAGAAGAGTTTTAATATCGGGTATGAAAGAAGACTGACATAGGGCTCGATTATTACTATCTTCCCATGCTTTTTTAAAACTCTAAGGGCTTCACTGAAGAAGCATTCGGGAGTCTTTAAATGGTGCAAAGTGCCGAAGATTATTACAGTGTCCAGGGAATTATTTTTGAACGGCATTACCTGTGCATCGCTGCATACGGCAATATGTGGTGTAAGCACCCTGTCCGTTTGGATCAAATTCCTGAAATACTTGCCGGTATATCCGTGTCCTGTTCCCATTTCCACATTGATACCGTCTTCAGGAACAAATCTCTTTATCTCTGAGTGAAAATTGTCATACATGGATCGAAGCACGGGTTTGGAGTCGATTATTTTTCGCTGACAAACCAGCATTTCCGCTTCCCTGCCCCAGAGAGATTTGTATTTTTTATGCATTTTTTCCATTTTATATAGTTCGGAATCCATTCGGTTCATTGGGTTTATCACGCAGTTGACCTTTAAGGTATATTGGTGCGATCTAAATATAACATAAATATACGTACCTGTGCTTCCTGCTTCAAATTCATGATATTAATTCACTAACATCCCGATTGAGCGTCCGTGTCGAAAAAAACGTCTTTTACTGACACTTACACTTATTTTGGCGAGCCCTTATTAAAATACGAATGTAAGATTGAGCATTCCTGCAATAAGCTCAATTCTACTTCCCGGATAAACAGCCTGGACCGAATCTTTTTGAAGAAGTCTGCTTTCCCTGATTTCAAATAAACTGTAACTGCCGCCAAAGTAAAAGTTTATACTATTCGTGATCTCACGTGTTATTCCAAATCCAATATCCCAAACATTGCCCCATGTATAAAAAGTAAATTGAGGCAATGAGCTGTTGTCTATCCTGATATCCGGATAATAAGCATAGGCCAGCCTTCCGTCCAAAGCCCATTTTCCCATCTTATATCCTGTTCCTGCTCCCATCCCGGTACGCCAAAAAGCTATTCTTTCTGTGTTACGTTCTGCTATAGATGTCCCGCGCCAGATAAATTTATTCCTTTTGAAAAGCAGACTGTCCCATCCGCCCGACAAATAGAGACTGTAGTAAATATCATTCTCGGACCGGGTTATACCTGTAAGATTGTTTTTATAGCCGAGTCGAAAATCGTAGAATTGACCAAAGACCTCCATGTCGGTTGTTTGAATATGTTTACTTCCATCTTTCCATCTTTCAGGTCCGTTCAACCCATAAATCCAATCAGTTGTAATATTAGCATAGAAATTTTTCAGGTTCTGGAAAGAGTACTGTCCGGAAATTCCGGAAATGACAACGTTCTGTGATGAATCTGCCTTAAACTTGCTGCCAAGTGCAGAGCTTTCCTCTCTGTATTTAATAACTCCGAAACCACTGTGTACCCCGATGCCGAAATTTCCTGCGTTAACAGTGTCAGCAATAAAAATGATTAATGTGATGCTGATAAATAAAACAGTACTCATCATCGGTTTATGAAGAAATGAACTTGAATACCCCGTTTTGTAAACGGGGATGAAAAGTTCTCCTTTCAAGTCTCCCCCTTTGGAAAAGGGGGATTAAGGGGGATTTTACGAATAATTTCTTTCAAAAATCTCCCCTAGCCCCTCTTTGCCAAAGTCGAATCGACCCTCGTGAGACCCGACTCGGGAGGGGAATACAGACTGGATTATCATTAATAAAATTATTCCTTTTTTATGCCCCGCCTTGTAGGCGGGGAGCTTCACTGGGTCAGTTCTACGGCTGTAAGGTCAAAAATATCACGTATAGGGTTTACTGCGTAATAAATCCTGTCATCACCACTTAATCTGACAAAAGTATGTGCTCGTGAAGGTCCGGTATTTCCGACCTCAAATTCCCTAACAACAGTATCTTCGATGTACGCTGTTACAATGATTTTATTTCTTGAATCAAGACCAAAAACTGTGTAGTCTTGATAGTCGGAAATTATCATGATAATTTTAAATTTCTCAATTGTTTCAATAATATCAGCCGCTTTTTTCCGGTCTGCAGGGTTTGTGCCGGGCAATACTTGCCAGAGGTCTCCGGTTTTCTCAAGTGTAATGGTCCCATCTGCCCTGGTTATAACGATTCTTGTCAAGTTCTTGGCATTTATCCGCGGAAGATCGGGATTAACGGGTTCGTATTTATTTTGTGTCAGATACAGGCCCAGGGTAATAATAATGATTGCCATATATATGTATTTTTTTGTCATTAATAAGTCCTTAACTCACTTTGTCGCTCAAGGAACATACTGCGCTGAGATTATGTTGTTCAGCATATGGCATAAGGCATATATTTCAGTTTTATAGTAAAATAAAAAAACAGGCAGGATTTTAAAGGTTTTCCGTGAAATGACAACATAATAAAAAATGATACAATAATTTTTTTTTTTTTAATACTTTTCCACTGAATTATAGTATCAATTTTTTATTTGATCTGTTGATAAAACAATAAAACATTGGTATGATAAAAAAAATGGGGACTTTTAGGAGCGCGGTTGCGGGATTTTTTGAATTTAGTATTTCTGAAATAAATACCCTGCTTTTGGGCAAAAGTCATTTAGAATATCAATAATTTCAAATAACAATGAAAATTCTTTTTGTTTCCAGATTTGAATATTATGAACCGCTTGGGATAATGTATCTCTCAAGTTTTTTAAAAAAGAACGGTATAGACTGCTATTTTGTTGATGTTAAATTTGAAAAGAATTACATTAGGGAAATAAAAAAAATATCACCGGACATTATTGCTTTCTCCATAACAACCGGACAGAGTAATTTTTATAAGAAATTAAATCAGGAATTAAAAGAGCAAATACAATTTTTCTCTGTTTTTGGCGGCCCTCATGCCACTTTCTTCCCTGAATTCGTTAATGAACAAGGTGTTGATGCTGTTTGCAGGGGAGAAGGGGAATATCCTTTGCTGGAACTGGCGGACAATATTGGACAAGGAAAGGACATAACCAATATAAAGAACCTGTGGGTCAAGACAGAAGGGAAAATCTATGAGAATGAAGTAAGAAATTTAATAGATGACCTGGATCTGCTCCCTTTCCCGGACCGGGACCTGATTAGTAAATATAACTATTTTAAAAAAATTCCCAGGCGTACAGTCATGACGGGTAGAGGCTGCCCTTTCAAGTGCACTTACTGTTTTAATCATTCGTATAATAAACTGTATCGTAAAAAAGGCAGGATTGTAAGAAAAAGAAGTATTGAAAATGTTATTGAAGAGCTGAAATCCATTCAAAAGGCATATAAACCCAAAAGGTTTCAGTTCTGGGACGACACCTTTAATATTGATTATAAATGGACAATAGGTTTTTGCAATGCCTACAAAAAAGAGATTAATATCCCCTTCAGTGTTACCCCCAGGGTCAATCTGGTCGATGAAAATATGGTCAAAGCGCTGAAGAATGCCGGGTGTGTTACAGTCGGCACTTCCGTAGAGAGCGGGAATGAATATCTGAGGAACACAATACTTAAAAGGGGAATATCGGAAAAACAGACTATTGATGCCTGCAATCTTTTTAATAAATATGGAATAAAGGTTTTAATGGGTAACATGATCGGATTGCCTGATGAGACATTGGATATGGCTTTTGAAACCATGTCTTTTAATATAAAATGTAAACCGGCATATTCATGGATATCAATTTTTCAGCCTTTTCCAACAACCGAGTTAAGTAATTATTCCATAGAAAAAGGGTATTTCAATGGTAACTTTAGTGAGCTTGACGGGTCGTTTTATCATAAAAGCGCATTAAAGCTGAAGGACATAACAAGGATGGAGCGATTACACCGTCTGTTTTCGCTGGGGGTCGCTTTCCCGGGTCTTATCCCGGTCATAAAAATCCTGATTAAATTGCCATTAAACAGGCTTTATAAGTTGTTTTTTATGCTTCATAAAGCATGGTGCTATTTTTTCAAGCTTAAATATATAGAGTTATCTGAAATGTTTATAAGAAGATAAGCAGTCAGAATTCAACTGCCAGCGACTCCATGATATGTACCTTACTGGGGAGGAAGAGTAAGCTTGATAATACTTTTTTGCTGCATTAAACTAATTGCTCATTAAATTTATTGTGAGGTAATAATGCTGTCCGGCAAAAAAATAGCAGCTATAATACCGGTTCTTAATGAGGAAAAAACGCTTCCGGTCGTTTTGAAAGATATACCGAAGGACCTGGTGGATGAAGTTGTGGTTATTGACAACGGCAGTGAAGACAGGACACCTGAAGCAGCGCGGGAGGGAGGCGCGACCCTCCTGTTTGAGGCTAGAAGGGGTTATGGATATCCCTGTCTCAAGGGGATTGAGTATCTCAAGACAAAAGCACCGGACATAGTCGTTTTCCTGGACGGGAACTACAGTGATCATCCTGACGAGATAATAAAAATCGTGGAACCTGTAGTTAATGAGGATTATGACCTGGTCTGCGGCTCAAGAGTTATGGGGAAAATTGAAGAAGGCGCCCTCCGCGTGCCGGTCCTTTTCGGCAATCTCCTCGCAACGGTTTTAATGCGGCTGTTTTATGGATTCAAATATACGGATGTAGGACCTTTCAGGGCCATTAAATTTAACAGGCTTCTTGAACTGGACATGAATGATAACCTCGGATGGACGATTGAAATGCAGGTCAAGGCCGTTAAAAGCAGGTTTAAAATAAAAGAAGTCCCTGTCAGCTATCGAGCGGGTACAGGAAAATCAAAGTTTACAGGGGATATAAAGGGTATTCTAAAAATAGGTTACAGGATACTGAGGGCCATTTTCGGTAATTTGCTGTACTCTCCGAAGTGAGTGCTACCTACAAGGTAATGGTCAGAAATAACTTGGCATTTTTCCATCTCATCTTCAGGCCATCTTTAACCGATCCTCAATCACGAAATCCTCAAAATAGCTGAGCTATTCCTGTGGTTTCGCTCAATCAGATCGTCCAAATCTGTCCTAAATCTGAGCGTAAAAAATACCAAGTTATTTCTGACCATTACCTAAGATCCGGATCAGCTGTTTCATCTCTTCAGTGTTCCATTCCCTGTAGCCAATGGCGGTCCCGATCACATTCCCTTCTTTATCAATGAGAAATTTCATCGGGTGTGAACGGATACCGTATCGTTTGCTTACCTCTGTATCTTCATCCAGCAGTACTTGAAAAGAAAGGCCTCTGGCTTCAACAAATTCCAGGACTGTTTCTTTATTCTCTCCAACATCAATGGCCAGTAATGAAAAAGGCTCGTCTTTGAAATCATTGTGCAGTTTTTCGAGAGAAGGCAACTCCTTCTTACACCATCCTCACCATGTTGCCCAGAAACTCAGCAGGACAACTTTGCCGCGCTGCTGTCTCAAATTAATCTGTTCTTCAGCTATTGACATTAAGGTGAAATCCGGCGGCACTGCAGGCTCTGCGAGCTGCTGGATGTTCAATGATGCCATTAATTCTGAAATATCGTTATCTGCAGGTTTATTGTCAGCCTCAGTGATATTTGGCGCAGCACTTGGCCATTCTTGAAGTCCTCCGTAAATGACCCCTGTCAGAATGATGATGGCTGCAATAATTAAAAGAAGTTGTTTGTTAGGTTTCATATCTGTTTACTCAGGTTATTAATTAATGCACATGCCTTCCACTCATAGGCAGACCGAGCATATAAATACTGGAAAGCACGATAACCAGAGCGTAAAAAGACATGGCAAGTGTCATCTTGTACATGTGATAGATCGGTTTTTGATAGCGCCTGAGCAGGCGGAACAACACGTATAATGTGAAACCAAATCCTGCTACCAGGATACCCATCTGGATAAAGAAGATAGTCTCCAGCCCGAGCAGGGGAGAAGGGTTCCAGTTTGCAGTGAGAGAGTTCCCGATACCGATGTTCTGCAGAAAACGTATTGTTGCAGGCAGGGCTTTCGGACTCTCAAGCAACAGGTGCTGAATATTGTGTGCGAAGTGAAGTCCTACTCCCATCGGTATAAAGAGAAAGGCAAAATCTTTCACAAGGTCCTGCGTCCTGTAATCCCTTTTTCCAAGCCATAATTTGAGCAGATAACATATCAGATAAAAGATCCCGACAGGAATCAGGAGTACCAGTGAAAATACCAAAGTATAAACCAGTGAAGGTTCGGTTATTCCTGACAATGAACTGAAATTGTTTTTCAGGGGCTCCCATGATGAGGTCATGGCAAGTGTTTCTACAATGACCACCCCTAACAAGAGCACTGCGGCGACAGCCTCTGCCTTTGACTTGCGCAGGCTTGCATAAATGTCCTTGCCGAAGGACCTCAGACGCAGACTAAGATTTTGCGAAGGGCAGGCGGGCTGGCATTTCATACAGAAATTGCAGTATACGTTGTTGTCCATATCTTCCGGTGATTCAAGCATTGGACAGGCTTCAGTGCATGTTTTTCGTTTATGAACGTCGCAGCGGTCTTTATTGCACGAACGCAGTTCGAACGGTGAAATCATGGAATATATCCCTATCACTGCCCCGATAGGACAGAGATGGCGGCAAAAAGACCGGCGTTCATAAATTACACTGAATATTATGGCGGCAGCTAAAATAATCATTATAACTACTGATGTGACAAACGGGCTGCTGCCAAAGGCAAGGATTGTAAATGCCCAGGTCAATATAATGAACCCTATGGTCTGCAGGCCCATATTCTGGAGCCAGTTGGGAAGTTTTTTATTCAGTGAAACAAATTTCTGGAAAAAATCGGCAATAGCTGCAAAAGGACACATCATGCACCATAGCCGTCCTGCGATTATAAAAGTGAATATGATCAGGCTCCACCAGAGAGTCCATGTAAACACTGTGGCGATGTTCCTCTGGCCGTCCTGGACATCAGCAAATCCGAGGTAAGTGATTGCCAGAAATATGAGCATTGTAGGAACTATGAAAATATACCTGAAATATTTTGAGGTTACAATTCGTTTAAGCCATGTTATTTTGAAAAGGTCATAGCCTTCCTGTTCATTACGATCAGGCGTGTTCGATGATGAAGGTCTGAAACGGTTCAGGATAATCCCCACTCCGATCATTCCCAGGATAATTGACAGCATACTGATGTAACCTGTCATTGACGCCCTGCTGGCAAAGTCTTTAAATGAGATGCCGGCATAGTGGAAATGGTTCTCTTTTTTGGATGGGTCAAACCCGGAATCAAAGCGGGTAAAAGCGGCAGTTACTGGATTGCCGAATATGTCCCTGTCCGCGGCGTCCCCGATGCGAAACGTTGTCTCATTGCTTGCCCATACATCTGCATGTTCTGCATTGCTTTTTGAATGGTCATGATTGGCATGGGCTTTATCAAGAGTGAAGATGCCGTAATGCTTCATGGTATTGCCGACTACAAGGAGCATATTATATGCCTTGCCGATTTCAAAGGATATGTCCTGTTTGTCAAATGTTTTTAGAGGGAAAGCGAATTCATAGGTATAAAAATGATTCTGATTATTGCCTTTTGCGGTAATATGATCGGTATCGTCATTTTTAAGATAGAAGGTCTTGTTCGGCCGCTGTGTAAAATATCTGTCGCTTATTTCCCCGTCGGATCTCATGACTTTTGCGTCTTTGTATGCCCCGAGCATCCCGAGGTTGGCGTCTTTCTTGAACATAAGACCGACCCAGTAAGGGGTGTCTGTCTTTACCGCAAAATATATATTTTCATTGTCGATCTGTGTCCAGACTTCAACATAGTAGTATGGTTCCATATGTTCTTTAGAAGGCTTGTGAGGTTCATAGGTGCCGAGATAAAAATATCTGTGTCCTGTGTCCTTCCATTCCTCAGGAGAAATCTTTCCGTCTATCTTTATTGGATTTCCTGTTTTACGGGCGATGAAATTTGTATTATTTGAGGCATATACGGATGGACCGGCGGATGGTTTTCCGGTAAAATCGGATGGGTCATATTTATAAACCGTCTGTCCCGGTGCAGCGCCGCATCCGTTGGCAATATGAATGTTGCCCGTCATGGCATCAACATCAAGCACCAGTTTTTCTACCTTGAAATTCACCGGCCCAAGGTGGTATTCCCCGTCGTATCCTTCTAAAGGCTGAGACTCAAACTGATATACAACCTTCCGGTGTACCTTCTCAGGCTTTCTGAATGTAAGTGGGAAAGGGGGAGGCTGTATATTTTCGGTCAGGAAAAGTTCTGCGATCTCCCTGGCATGTTCAGGTGTAATATTTATCAATGATTCATCATACAGCAGATTTCCCTCTTCATCCTGCTGAAACCCACTACTGTTCTGTTCTTCAAAATCAAGATTTTCAGAAAGGATTACATCTTTGCCGTTGCAGGCATGTATATCTGCAGTAAATAGGAATAGCCCGGTAATTGCCGCAAGAGCGATAACGAGGACACTTTTACACCTTTTAACCATATGTTTTTTTAACATTAAAATATGAACAAAGTGTGAAGACCCGGATTAGTGATGCATATTCACATTTATTCATCTTCTCTTCATATTTTCAGGATATTCTTAAATCGAATCTGAAATAAAAAAGGAGGTATAAAGATGATGAACATGGGTAACTTTGGTGGAATGGGTTTTGGATTTGGATGGATATTCATGATCCTCTTCTGGGCCTTGTTAATACTGGGTATTATTTATTTTGTCAAACAGCTGCTCGGCAGCAGTAAGACTTCTTCCGGAATGGAATCAGCAGAAGAAATCCTGAAAAAGAGGTATGCAGCTGGAGAAATATTGAAGAATGAGTATAATGAAAAAAAGCTTCTGATCAAAAAAAACTAAAAGGTCTTGACAGATCCTGAAAATTAACTTATTTAATAAGTAAAGAAAAGTCAATTAATAGTCTGTTTATCTGAATAAGGAGGAAAATATTATGAAGCGGATAATTATTTTATCATTAATGCTGGTCGGACTGATGGCGGTTTATGGCTATGCCGACAATGAAGGACCCCATATGACAGAGGGAATGATGGGTACTCCCGGATATGGCGATACAAAATCGAACACATCTCAGGGAAATCATATGTCCGGGTATAGCGGACAGGATATGATGAGACAACACCAGATGATGCATGGCGGCTATGGCATGGGTCAGGGAATGATGGGGTCTGGTATGATGGGATACGGCATGAACCCCGGAATGATGGGTTACGGCGGCTGCGGTAATATGGGATACGGCGGATATGGAATGATGCGACCCGGGATGATGGGCTATGGAGGACAGGGAATGATGGGACATCACCAGACGATGCATGGCGGCTATGGCATGGGGCCGGGAATGATGGGTTATGGCGGACAGGGGTATGATGCTGAAGCATATCAGAAATTCATGGACGAAACGTCGGCATTAAGAAAGAAAATGCATACCAAAAAATTTGAATATTCCGAAGCTCTCAGGAATCCAAAGACAACTCGTGAAGATATCATTAAAATGGAAAAAGAGTTTCAGGCGCTGCAAAAGGAAATGTACGAAAAGCGGCAAAAATAGGGTAAATAAGTGTCTATGTTCAGATGGCTGGGGAGATTGTCTTCTCAGCCATTTATTTTGAACACTAATTTAAAAGTAGTATACTTCTTTAAGTTCAATGGGCTTGTGAGAAAGCATATAGATATGGAAATATAAATTATTGATGCATATGTATGGACCAGCAATGTATTGGTTATTAAGGATACTATTAGTAACTGTTTATATCTTTGTCTTTTTTGGCTATGTCGGGGCAGAAGAGAACAAGGAAAAAACGATATTCAGAGAGGACTTCTCTTCAAAAAAACTTTCCTCTTCCACCTGGGGCTATGCCACATTTTCGATGTATAAATTCAGAGGTGATCCTGATATGGTGTCAAATTCATCCGGGATAAATTACCTTCGTCTTGGTCAGCCTGAAAGTGATATATATCCTTCAGGATTTATCTTTACAAGAGACCATTTCTATTATGGTTCTTATTCTGTACGAATGAAAGTTTCTGATGCACCCGGAGCTGTGGCAAGTTTTTTTCTATGCACTACAATTTCAGACACTGCCATAGGTACGATGGATGAGATCGATTTTGAATTTATAACTGCCAGGCCCCATTCTGTACTTCTATCTACATGGGCAGAAGCAACCGGAATTGAAGGCAATGAGCAGACGCCGACTCATAATTCTTTTTTGTGGGGAGATCCTTCCTTTGATATTCGTGAATGGCATGTCTACCGTTTTGACTGGTATCCCGACAGAGTTGAATTTTATATAGACGGCGTTAAGCGCTGGATAAGCAGAATTGCTGTCCCCCAGAGGCCCATGCAGATTTCCCTTCACATATATACCATTGATACATGGAAAGAAGTACAGTTCCCTCCTAAAGGAGAAGTATTGCAGATGACTGACTGGGTGGAATACCGGGGGTTTAAATAAATTCATAATTTATTCACTACCTGGTGTTATAAAAAATAAGAGACAGAGGTAATAAATGAGACGAATATTTGTCATATCATTTTTGATAGTAGGATTGGCAGCCGCATACAGTATTGCCCAGATGGGGCACGGCATGATGAGAGGCGGCATGATGGGAGATATGAATCAGATGATGCAGTGGATGATGGGCCAGGAAATAGAAGTAGACCTGACTGGACCGCGTTTACCGGAAAATAATAACACAATATCTGCAGGACGCAGGATCTTCGAGAGACGCTGTGCAGTGTGTCATGGAGAAAGAGGAGACGGCAAAGGCCGCAGAGCAGGAGAGCTAAACACCAAGCCTCGTGATTTTACCCTTGGGGTCTACAAGTTTCGCTCGACACCATCAGGCTCTTTGCCCATGGACGAGGATATTTATACTTCCATAAGCGCCGGAGTCAGAGGTACGGGCATGCTGCCGTGGTTTGGGTTAAGTAAGAAAGAGAAATGGGCAGTAACCTACTATATCAAAACCTTTTCGGAACGGTTTGAGGAAGAAGAGTCAGATTTACCTGTTGCGGTGCCAGAAGTAACCATTTTCCCGGCTGAGTTAGTCGACCGGGGAATGCTTATTTTCGAGCAGGTAAAGTGTTGGGAGTGCCATGGAAAAGAGGGGCGCGGCAATGGCTCTAAGGCAAATGAACTCAAGGATGACTGGGGCTATCCTGTCAGGCCTCGCGATTTTACCTCAGAAAAATTCAAACGTGGTGCAAGTGTGGAAGATATTTTCCTTACTGTGGCGACCGGTCTTGATGGCACACCTATGGCCTCTCATGGAGATACAATGCCGGCCAGAGATATTCTTTCAGTAGCTGCTTACGTGAAATCTCTTGCCGGACAGAGCCCGGGTCAAAGAGGCGGCATGATGGGCATGATGAACATGACGCCGGATGAGCGTGCCGGCATGATGATTGATCATCCGGGCATGTCAGGCGGAATGATGGGTGATGGCATGATGGGACCGGGAATGATGCGCTAAGGGTTTTTTGCCCCGAAGTTATCCGTTTACCTTGTAACCCGCATTTGTGACAGCACCTGCAATTGCATCGCTGTCAGTCTTTGACTCATCATATGTAACCTTTGCAGACCCTACCTCAACATCCGAGTTGTTTACTCCATCTACTCCGTCAATGGCCTTTTTTACACTCATGACGCAGTGCCCGCAGCTCATACCTTCGATTTTTAAAGCGATCTCAGACATATTTATCCCTCCATTATTGATTCAATGACTGATTTATATTCAGTCTTTTTTTCCATGCTGCTAACTATTAATTTAACCATTACCAGAGACGCAAGAAATAACAGAAACGCTCCGAGCACTGCAAGAAGATCAGGGTCAGTTTCGCTGAAATATCCCGGAAGATATATATTCCCAAGTATTGCTCCTGCAATAAGTGCGCAAACAGGTACAATATAAAAAACTATTGCGCCTTTTACAAAAGTATACGGCTTCATCACCAGTTTCACTTTTTGCCCTGTTTTTGCCCCCGCCTCATTTATGGCCTCTGTTTCGTTCCCGTCTTCAGTAATATCACATATGTCCTTTTCACCGCTTTCACAGCAGCTGGTTCTCTTTGAAACTTTGACTATAGCTGTAGCGCCGTTGATACTTTTAACAATTCCCATTTCATGCATGCGGTCATTTCCCTCCGGTCAAAGTCTTACTTAAAATGTATAACTGAATTGTGAAGAAAATATGAAATCAGGGGCTCTGGATTTAAGAATATATCCGAAAGGCTTAATTCACAACTTTTTCATCAAACTTTCATCTTTCCTTCAAACATTAAGGTTAATCTGAAGACAGAAAAAATAAAAATGGAGGATTTAAAAAATGAAAAAGTTAATAGCAGCAATAGCAGTCGTATCAATCCTTGCAGTCGGTGCAATTGCCTATGCACACGGGAATGGCGCATGGGGCGGCGGTCACATGGGCGGACAGGGATACGGCGGTCACATGATGGGAGGGTATGGTTCCGGGTATGGGACCGACCAAAAATTTCTTGATGAGACAACTGATCTAAGGAAAGAGCTGCATAACAAGAGATTTGAATATTCTGAGGTAACCCGTGATCCAAAGACTGACACTGATACTATCGTCGGACTGGAGAAAGAGATTTATGAGCTTCAGGCTCAGGTTCACAAGAATGCGCCCGGGACAGCATATGGAAGGTCTGGCGGATTAGGTTGTAATTAGCAAATAACAATTTCACCCCCCAATTATCCCCCTGAGGCAGCCGGGCATACCCTGGCTGCCTTCCTCACAATTGAATAATTGAAAAGACAGATTTAATGGATAAATTCAAGGCTTGAATCAATAATTAAAACCGGAATTTGATTCCCCCTGTATTATGTACTTCGTCAACGTTTGCATATTCAAGCGAAAAGCTCTTTGTTATACGGTACTCAAGCGCCAAGCGGTAATTATCGTCTGTGTCCCACAAAAGATTTGTTTGCAACCGGTCTGTAAGCTGCAGTTCAGTTGAAAGCTCCAAAGTGACGTCTCCATCGGTATTTATCTGGAGATTTGCATCGATTAATAGTGGAAGTATATAACTTATTCCCAAGACCGGCAGTGTCTCGTCCTCTTCATGTTCGATTCCCCCAAAAATTTCTGTCCATCGGTTAATACGCCTCAAATAGACAGCCGAGCCTTCAAAGTCGTTAAATTCAGTCCACTCACCTTCAAGTTCAAAGGCATTGCTTATATTGGAATATCGGGCATCTAAATAAAAATAATCCCAGAGCAGGCCGACCTCTCCGACATAGTAATAATCAGTGTCTTTTATATCAGGTTTATTTTTTTCAGCTTCTGCAAGTTTAGGATCAGCGTTTGTTCCTTCATAATGGACCACACGCGCCATGCCGGTCCTTGCGTGGTAGAGGTTATGGCAGTGGAAGAACCAGTCTTTTTCCTCATTGGCATAGAACTCTATAATTACGGTCTGCATGGGCTTAATGTCCACAGTATGTTTAAGGGGGTCATACTTTCCGTTCCCGACAAGCACTCTGAAGAAGTGGCCGTGCAGATGAAGCGGGTGGCGCATCATTGTCTTATTCTCAAGAATGAAACGTGCCACTTCACCTTTTTTGATCATTATCTTATCGGCCTGCGATATGGTCCTGTTATTAAATGACCATGTATATGTTTCCATGTTGCCGGTCAGTGTGAGGGGGATCTCACGTACAGCAGTTCCGGAGACTGTGGTGTCTCTCGTTGCTTTAAGCATCTTGTAATCGAAACTCTCTGCTGCAGCATTTTCATGCTTCATGGGCATTTTATTTTTTTCCATATTATCATGCTTCATTGATTGTGACTGATTATGCTCACTATCACTGTTCATCTTCATTTCCATTGAGCCGTGTTCCATTCCGGCATGGCCCATCCTGTAAAGATTCGGCCTTGGGCGGTCTTTGACTCTGCTGATTTTTCCTCTGCCGAAAATCGTACTGGAATACCCGGTCCCGTCCTGTGCGGTTGCCCGGAGTTCAAAAGCCTCTTTATTGGGGATCGTAAATATCAGGTCAAATGTCTCGGCAACCGCGATAAGGAGTTCATCAACCATAAACGGTTCCACATCTATTCCGTCCGCTGAAACAACATGCAGTTTCATTTCTGCTGCCTGTAGATGGAAGTATGTAGAAGTCGATCCGTTGATAATCCTGAGCCTTATGCGCTCTCCCGGCTTAACGTCGCTGAAATAAAACTCTTTCCGGCCGTTTGCAAGAAATGCATCATAACCTACATCGCTCAGGTCCATGCTCCCCATACGAGTCCAGCGCCCTTTGGACCATTTTCCGAGGGCATTATTTCTAATGAAACCATAAAGGCTCTGGACCGATCCCTTTTTCAATGCATAGTAATCTCCGTCCTTTTTCAGGTTTGCCAGGATCTTTTTCGGGTCTTCATCGGTCCAGTCAGCCAGTAGGAGGACCAGTTCACGATCATATTCAAGCGTTTCTTTCTTCGGGTGAATTACGATAGCCCCTCGCAGCCCCCTTTGTTCATGGAGATCAGTATGTGAGTGGTACCAGTAAGTACCTGATTGTTTGATGGGAAATTCGTACATAAAAGTGGAGTCAGGTTTGATGGGCAGCGTATTAATATAAGGCACACCATCCTGTTCTGCGGGGACCAGAAGACCATGCCAGTGGATTGTTGTATTCACATCCATATTGTTCGTGACTTTTATCCGGGCAAAATCCCCTTCAGTGAATTCCAGTGTCGGACCGGGAAGCTGGTTGTTTATGACCATTGACTTCACAGTCTTGCCGGTAATATTTATACCTTTGTAATCGATGGTCAGTTCATAACTTACTGTACCGGCATGCAGATTATTACATGAAAGAAAAATCGCAAGGGAAAATATTACAGGGAAAAAGGCCTTCATTTCATGTCCCCTCCATTTGCAGAATCATGAATTAATATATATCAGAAATAAGTTCTATTATAAAATAAATATACTGATAGTCAATTGATAATATCATTGATCATATCATTTTGAATAATAGTGCTTCTTCATCATTTCTTCAAATACCTGCCGTAGTCTATAAACACCGGGAACATTAAATTCAATTCTCTGAGTTGGCCATAACTTGATAAACCCGGATAAAGAAAGGCAGATAATAACAAATGGAACTACTGAATAATCAAAGGAAATTGTTCATTATATTTATTGCAGTTTCAATACCCCTGATCTCGTATCTGCACTATTCTACGAATATTGATTTCCATGAACTGCACAATGTTTTTGCCGAACTATACTATATACCCATTTTACTCGGCGCACTGATTTTCGGACTTAAAGGCGCTCTCCTGACCTACTTGTTTATTTCTCTGTTATACATTCCCCACATTTTCCTGAACTGGTCGGACTCCTTTTCATTTGCAGCTAATAAACTCTCGCATGCCCTGATTTCCGGGTCTGTTGCTGTCATCGCCGGATTCCTGGTTGATCGTGAAAATAAACGCCGGGAGCAGCTGGAAAAGGACCATTATCTTGCCAGTCTCGGACGGGCTTCCGCGGCAATTGTCCATGATCTAAAAAACCCTCTCATTTCGATTTTGGGCTTTACAAGACGGATCAGGGAAGGGCAAGGCGATACTGAGACAGCATTAAATGCAATATCAGATTCAACGGAAAATATGCGGATGATAATGCTTGATGTGCTTGATTTTGCAAAGCCCTTAAGAATGGATTTGAGTGAGAAGGATATTGGAGCAATTGTCCGTTCAGCATGCGAGTCATGCAGAACAGAAGCAGAAGAAAAAGAGGTTGATATAAATATTGATATTCCTGACAGTCCCATAGTCATTGCAGCAGATGAAGTTAAAATGTTGAGAGCGTTGATCAACCTTATACACAATGCAATTGATGCATCGCCAATCAGCTGTGTTGTTTCCGTATCGGTTGAATCAGTAAAAGAACACATTATGATAAGAATAAGTGACTCCGGTTCCGGTATGGATAAAGGGACCATTGAAAACATATTTATCCCTTTCTACACAAAAAAGAGTTCAGGCACAGGCCTGGGAATGGCCGTTGCAAAGAAAATTATTGAAGGACATCAGGGAGCAGTCCATATTGAAAGTAAACTGCAAATCGGCACTAAAGTGACAATAAAGCTGCCGAAATAATTGAATAAAGACTTTTTTGTTAAGAAGACCTCGAAAAAGACAAGTTATGAGTAGCTCGTCTGACGATCCCCATCCTGAGCCTGTTTAGTATAGAATTCCCATAATCAGCAGATTTGTAATCTATATAGGGTATTGCCCTATGGGGAAGTGGCAATTATCCCCCTTTGGAAATATTATTAAAGAGCCGATATAAACATAAGTGTATTAAAGCGTCTAATTGTGGAAAAAAGGAGAGGAAAATGAAAAAAATATTATTGTTAATTGTCCTGGGCACATTTTTTATTACCGGGGCGGCGCATGCAAAAATTCATGAGATGGTCAAGCAGGTTGACGACCTTAAAGTAAAAGTCAGAATGGATATGGAAAAGCATAATCAAAGCGGCCAACACGGATCAGGGGAAAAGTCCCACCATAATGCTATGGGTGGAAATGACTTTAACATTTCCGTCTATGACCAGGAAGATAAACCGGTGACAGATGCCAAGATAAAAGTAAGTTATACAATGCTTCCCCAAGACAACATGCCGCTAATGAACTATACTGCCCGGGCAAAGCGTAATGGAGAACAATATGATACAAAGCTTAATCTTTCCATGAAGGGGGAATGGAATGTCATGATCTACATCAAGAGACCGAAAAAGCCGCTCTCGAAAGTGGATTTCAGCATCCATGTAGAGTAATTATTTCATGGGCCTCTTATGCCTGTGTTAATAAAAGGATTAATATTATATGACGTTAAAGAAAAGTATAGGAACAGGAGCAGCATTTATTATACTTCTTTGCCTTGCCGTTGTTGTCAGTTATGGATATATGACATTTTACCTGGCCGGTCTGCAGGATAAAGAGAATGCCTATCTGGAACGTGACGATACTTTAAATCAGGGACAACTCGAGTTGAGTGTATGGATTGACCAGATGGAGCAGCATGTTCTCGAAGGCTGGCCGTTTGAGGGCGAGCTTGACCACTCCGAAACTTCGCATGTGAGTTTTATTGATGATTATAAAGGAGCCAGCGAGGGCGAGCAAAAAATAATCTCAGAGCTTAAGAGTAATCATATCATGCTGCACCAGACCGCGGAAAAGATTGTTGAAGCCGGCGAAGATGAAAAGATGGACATCTATATTGATGAATTTAAAACTTACGCGAATGCAACTGCACCCCTTGTTGGCGGGATATCAAATATTTTAAAAGAAAAGCTGCACAAACTGCGGACGGAACGTATTGCTGCTCAGAACATGACAGGGTACTTTATTATGATTGCATCAATTTCGATAGTCGGAATAATCGTCCTTGCAACGGTATTGCTTTTCAGGATGGTACTGAGGCCTATCTCAGGTGTATCGGAGAAGATTAAATTATTCGGCGACGGTAATCTGGATGTGAGTTTTCAGTACAATAAGAAAAATGAAATTGGAGATATAGCGGATAACTTCAACAAAACAGTCCAGTCATTCAGGAAAATAGTAGGCGGTATCCTTTCATCATCAGACAAAGTAGTGTCAGCTGTAGGAGTCTTAAGGCAGAGGGCTGACAAGACTGCGGAAGGAGCCAGGGAGCAGAGGTTACAGTCGGAACAGGCTGCAACCGCTTCGGAAGAGATGAGCCAGACGATCATGGATATATCGAAAAATGCGTCAATTGCGTCGGAGACTTCGGGCAAGACAATGGAAATCGCAAATGAGGGAAAACAAATCTCGGAAGGTGCGATAGAGACAGTAAACAGCGTCCATACCTCAACATCAGACCTTGCAAAAATGGTCGAGCGGCTTAATAACAGGGTGAATGAGATAGGGGACATTCTTACACTTATTAATGACATAGCTGACCAGACAAACCTACTTGCGCTTAACGCTGCGATTGAGGCGGCCAGAGCCGGCGAGCAGGGAAGAGGATTTGCCGTTGTAGCTGATGAAGTGAGAAAGCTTGCCGAGAGGACGGTGAGCGCAACAGCTGAAATCTCTGAGCAGATCAATGCGGTCCAAAAGGAATCCGTACAGACATCGGAATCCATGGAAGGGGCATCAAATAAAGTGACGAAAGCAGCGGAGTATATTCAGGATGTAGGCGGTTCTCTGCAGAATATCGTGAAATCGGTCGAGAAGGTCAGTGATGAGGTCACCCAGATAGCTGCAGCAGTAGAGCAGCAGTCGGCTGCGGCAGAGCAGGTGACGTGTAATGTAGATCAGACTTCGACAATAGCCAGGTCACTGCAGAAGATGTCAGATGACGTAATACATGAAGTTAATGAGCTGACAGACATAGCAGAGGAGCTTAAGAACTATACAACCGGATTCAGCATAAATAAAAGCGGACCGGAAGCAGATTCACATCTTGCAGGATTTGAGCAGACAGAGAAAGGGTCCGCGAAAGCTGCTGTATAAAATCTGAAATTTAAACATCATCTATTAGAGCTGCTAATAGATTGATCTTATCCTGCCTGAATAACGGTCAAATATAATTGTATCGACTACTTTGCCATTGTCTTTTATAACTGCCTTTATAAATCTGCCCCGGTTGTTGAGGATTTCAAAGTCTAGTCCCTTTTTACCAAAATAATGTTCTAACGCCTGTCCAGCCTCCTGATTGGAAAGCATCTGTTTATGCATGCCGTAATGGCTGGCCTTTTTACAGAAGTCGCCATAGGGGGTAATATGTTTTTTGCTGCGTTCTCCGGATGCGCCGCCTGCTCCTGCAAGAATAAGGCTCAGTGCCATCGTCAGTATTATTCCAATCAGTTTCTTCATGTCAACTTCTCTCCTGCTATTGCTACTTATTTTTTACCACGAAAACATGAAGGGATTATGAAATCCGGCAGTCTTTGACCGCCTTCACAATCTATTCATAATTTCTTCATTTTCCGTTCGAATTTGAGTGCTAAATTACACTTAAAGATAGAAATTA
>SDBV01001263.1_pt1 | contig 38159 bp, 65 predicted proteins | sample 2277081 | NCBI WGS metagenome assembly SDBV01 (sample SAMN10402039, study PRJNA504765) | marine sediment metagenome | isolation source: marine sediment core GS10_PC15, 223 cmbsf | place: Arctic Ocean: Southern Knipovich Ridge | collected 2010 | reverse complement strand
GGTCACGCGCTTTATGATGGCGGTCCGAAACGAAAAGGACCTTTAAGAAAAATCACCAGATTCACTTCGTGTGATTACGGAATTTTTGAATGTTCTACTGCTTGGCTCGAATGCGGACATCATAATAATAGAGTTTATGGACAGATCAAAGCGATTTGTGTTAAATGTAAACAGGGAAAATCAAAAGACAAAGAAGATCCAAAAACAGGTTGGCCCAAATAAAAAGGAGTAAGTTTATGTGGAATAGGATAAAGTGTTTTCTGGGGTTGCATAAGTGGCGTGAGCAAAGACTTGTTGAATGGCCTATGTCTCATGTGGTTGCATTTATAATGGGTGATGTTTGTATTAGATGTGGCAAGGTCAAGCAGAACATACTTGAAATTACAAGTGGGTTGCCGCAAACGTATAACATAGTGAACCCAAACAAAAAGGAGAAAAAATGAAAACAGTATTTTTTAATTGTGAGACTTCTGGAACTGAAGAAAGGAAGTAGACAGAATGGGAAATGTTTTTAATCTAAAAATTGATGTATTGAAACTTGAAAATGAATTTCGAGACATGAACACAGCATTGAAAAAAGCTGTTGTTAATTCGTTAAACATAATTGGTCGAAAAGGAAACAAAGAGATCGCGAAAGACATCAAGCAGAATTATAACATTAAAGCAAGAACGTTGAAGATTGGCGCAACTGTTCGACTGATACGCGCTGACGCGAGAAAAGACATACCATTTTTTAATATCTCAATTTTGAAAAAAGCACGTGGACTTTTTTTATATAATCCGAAGCGAACAAAAAGTGGGATCAGTGTGAAGATTAAAAAGTCACGAAAGACAGTGAAGGGATCTTTTTTCATTAAATCAAAAAAGGGCTTCAGGTTTGTCGCGAGAAAGAGCAAAAAAGGTGGCACAGTCGAACGTATTTCAAGCACAGGAAGGAGGTATCAAGCACCGCGAAGTGAATTTTTATTCGGTCCATCAATCGCGGTTTTGTATCGAAGGCGAAAGTCTCTACAAGTGATCGATAGAGTGATCAATAGAGATTACAAAAAGACGCTTGACACAAACTTTAATAAACAATTTGAAAAGAGAATTTAATTTTTTAAGAAAGGATAGAAATGATACAAAACAGACACAAGCCGCCAAAAATGTTAAAGCCAGGTAAATTCGAATTATTAAAAAAAGAAAAAAATCTGAGACCCGTGGTGATTCGCCATCACAATGGCAAGGGATATGAAGATCGCAATGGTTATTTTCATTGTTGGTCATGTTATACAGATGAAGGCGGAAGCACTCCTATTGCGATTATTGAATGGCTTGACGGTACGTGTACTGATACGCTTATTAATGATATTAAATTTACAGACAGATAATTTTTTACGAAAGGATAAAACATGACTGCAGAAAAAAACAACAAAGCACCACAGATCAGCGACACATTTAAAGAGAATTTGAAAACGAAACTGACAAGGCCTGAATTGGAAGAGTATGCGAAATCACTTTCAGAAAAATATATTGAACACGGACAGCTTGAGGCAGACAAGAAAAGTGTTGTTTCTGAATACAAAGCAAAGACTGACACGCTTGAAGGTCAGTTGAGTTTGTTGAGTCAAAAAGTTTCTACTCAACATGAATGGCGTGACGTTAAGTGTCATTGGGATTATAACTGGAAGATTGACAAAAAGATATTTATTCGGGAAGATACTGGTGAGATAGTGTGCGAGGACAAGATCACTTCACAAGACAGACAGAAATTATTCCCGCTCGACAAAGCAACATCTAAAAAGAAAGATTAAAAAAGGTAATGAAAAAACAAAAGAATTTGTTGTCAATGAGTGCTTATGCGAAAAAGCGTAACGTTTCTTACGAATTAATACGGAGATACTGCAAAGAAAAACGAATCACACTCTTTGACGGTAAAATTGATCCAGATATTACAGATCAAGAACTTTCTGAAAGTATTCAGGCAAATGGGAACAGTAAGCTTGACAAGAAGGAAATCACTGTCGCTGAACACATGAAAGAGTTCAACAAGGCGAAAGCAAGGCGCGAGACATACAAAGCCGATCTTGCGAACATCGAACTTCAAGAAAAAATTAGCAAACTGATTTCGGTTGAACAAGTTCAAAAGGAAGCCGAAGATTTGTATCGAAAATATCGTGATCAGATGTTGAATGTTGTAATCAGAGCAACAAAGAAACTTCTTGGCGAAACAAGTGAGTTCAAATTTCGTAAAATATTAAAAGCGGAGATTGAAAGCGCGATCAAGCAAATTAAATAGAAACGGAAAAATTAAAATGAGAAGATCAACAAAGCGTGTGATCGATAGATGGAAAAATCATGCAAAAAAAATCAAGAACAGAGCGCGAAAAAATTCACTGGTATTTATGATCGATGAAATTGAACATAGAATCAAGCAAAACGGAAAGGAGCTAGGTGAAGAATGACAGATAAAGAAAAAAAACAAATTGATAAGTTTGACGATCTAACGTTGTTGTACGAACTTGCTGTCACTTTTAGTAATACACCAGATGCGCACTTGGGAAGTTATCATAGAACAAACTTGATGAAGATTTTTGAGAACTTGAATCTCGAACACTTCAAATATTTACCATAAAAACAGTCGAGAATTATTATTTGATTGATTCGCGGCAAGAGAGGGGCCCTCGCGAGGTCCTCCTCGCTACTTCCTTTTAACGAAAGGACTAACACTTAACATGCAAGATCATTATGAAATGCTTGGCGTCAAACGTGACGCAACAGATCAGCAATTAAAAGATGCTTATCGAAACAAAGCGAAAGAAAATCATCCAGATAGACATGGTGGTGATGAACAGCTTTTCAAGATACTTTCGAACGCGTACACTGTTTTGATGGATCCGGACAGACGAAAGTTTTATGACGATACTGGAAGCGAAATGAAAACAAGTGAATTTGAAAGAAAAGCTGGCGCTCTTTTGCAACAACTCTTTCAGTTGATCGTTTCACAGAACGGAATTGAAAAGATTATTCACCTTGACATCATTATGATGATCAATCAGCAGATCGACAAGGGCATGACAGAGCTTAAAAAGAAAATCGACAAAGCAAAGAAAAGCAGGGCGATGATTCGGGAGATTTTAAAGCGAATCAAACACAAAGACAAAAAGAATCCAATTTCTTTGATGCTGAAACATGAAGCGAAAAAACATTCTGAATCAATCACGCAGACACATCAAGAAATGGAAGTTGGAAGGAGATCGCGAAAAATGTTGAAAGAATACGGCTTTGATTTTGAGGACCAAATGAAAATTCCTAATTTGCGTTTCGGTATGAATTTTAAGGCTTACACTGTCACATGTACGGGAACATAATGAGTGAAAAAGCAGAACAAAAATTATTGGTTTCTTGGTTCAAGTACCAATACAAGCCATATAAAATAATCTTAATTCCCAACGCCCAGAAGTTTCTCGGAAGATCGAAAAATATTTTCGCAATTATTAATTCGATGATCGCTGAAGGATTCGTCAAGGGAACTTCCGATTTGTTTATTGCAAAGCCTGTTGGCGATTATGGTGGAATGTGGCTTGAAATGAAAGACAAAAATAAATCTTATAATAACGTTGAAGAAAACCAGAGAATATTTATTCAAGACATGCTTAATTCTGGATATTATGCAACATGGGCGGCTGGTTTTGAAAACGCACAAAGAGAAATTGACAATTATATGAAAGGACTTGTATGATTATAATGACGATTCAAAGAAGTTGCAAACACTTTGAGAAAATCGCAATCGCGGGATTCTCTGGAGATATTCAAGACATTCCAGATCAGTATAAAGCAGAAGTTGAAAAAAATATTCAATGGCAACGTGATGAACTTTGTTTTTTATGTTTTGATAAATTAACAGACGAAGTAAAACAAAAATTATTTAAAGAGGTGACAGATGATAGCAGGCGGACCAAATGTAAATAAAATTAACTGTGGTGAGCGATATGAGGGAGAGGCTAATAGCTTGCGAGTAGCTTTACAATCAGAGCGAGAATTTATTGAAATATTATTGTTGGAGATTTACAAGTTAAGGCGCAGGCTTAGAAAAGTTAAGCGTCATAATAAAAAAGGAATATAAAATGGTAACACAAACGGGATCGGCAGTACTTAGAATTAACGATGATGGCAAGAAATTTTGGTCTACAAGTGATAATAGCTCTAAAGATGCCTTTTATATGGTGCCAAAAGAAAAACTTGAGTTTAACCCTGAAGTATTTGAAGAAGGCGCAGAGATAAGAATCTATGAACCTGTATAAAAAACATACATAAAAAGATTGACAGCGACAATCATTTTGACATATATTTTGTAAATGGTCGCAAGCAATCTGAAAAAAAAAGGAATTTTCACTCGCGCGGCTTTGCGCGGACTCACTCTCGATCCTGATTTGCTCGTTTACGAATGGGCAGAAAAATATCGTGTTCTTTCGTCAAAAGGTTCAGCAGAACCGGGACCGTGGCGAAACGAACGAACTCCATACCTTAAAGAAATCATGCAATGTCTTTCGGCAAACGATCCTTCCGAATACATTGTTTTTGTTTCTGGAACTCAACTCGGAAAAACTGAATGTATCTTGAATTGGACTGGCGAAGTTATTCACTTGATGCCCGGACCAATGGCGATTGTTCAGTCAACGCTTAAATCTGGTGAAATCTTTTCGAAACAAAGATTGCAACCGATGATTGATTGCACACCTGAATTGTACGAAAGAGTTGCCAAATCACGCGAACGCGAAGCGGGAAATACAATAGAAATGAAAGAGTTTTCGGGCGGAAGTATCAACATACTGACAGCAAATTCAGAAGATACTTTGCGACAAAAGCCAATTCGTTTTCTTGCACTTGATGAAGTAGACATGTACCCGGGCTGGACGATCTCGAAAGCGATTGAACGAACTGAAACATTTTCAAACAGAAAAATCTTTTTGTGTTCATCGCCAAAAAAGCTTGAAGATTCTTTGATCTGGGCTGAATATCTTATGTCAGACCAACGAAAGTTCTTTTTGCCTTGTCCTGATTGTGGTCAGTTTCAAGTTTTAACATGGAAGAATTTGAAATTCGAATATGATCGAAAGACATTCAAGCTTAAAGGTGAGGTTCTTCTTGCGTGTGAACATTGTGGTTCGTTGATCTCTGAAAATAAAAAAACAGAAATGTTGCAACGCGGAGAATGGCGCGCGCAAAACCCTAATGGAAAATATCCGGGCTTTCATTTGCCTCAATTTTATTCGTTACTCGGTCACAGCAAATGGCGAAGTGCTGTTCGGAAACATTTGAAGATTCTGCAAAAAAAAGAGAAAAGCAATCCAACTTATATTCAAGACAGAGAGACTTGGACAAATGATGTTCTTGCGGAACCTTGGGAAGAGACAGTTGCACCGACGACAAGCTGGGAAGTTCTATTCAACAAGCGCGAAGATTACAAAGTCGAACCACTGAACGAAAAGATTATTTTATTGACAGCGGGCGTTGACATTCAGGATGATCGAATCGAAGTTCAGATCGTTGGACACGGTCTTGATTACGAAACTTTTGTGGTCGAATACAGAACATTTCATGGCAAATTATCTGAATTGGAGATCTGGTCACATCTTGACGAATTTCTTTTGAAGTTATATCGACATCCTTGTGGTCAGCTTATGCGAATTATGTCAACAGCGATTGACACCGGTGGTCACTATCCCGCGAAAGTGTATGAGTTCACGAAAACGCGATTCATTCCAAAAGTCAGATATGTTTTTTCAATCAAAGGTGCAAGCTCATACAACCAGCCGATTGTTAGCGCACCGTCAAAGAAGCAGGGCGCGTATCTATTTGTTGTGGGAACTGATACTGCAAAAGATCATTTGAACGAATGTTTAAAAACAGAATTGCCAGGCGCGGGTTACGTTCACTTCCCTTTGACAATGCCAGAATCATACTTTCATCAACTCTGTTCTGAAAGCAAAGTGACAGAGTGGTTCAAAGGCAAAAGAAGAAAAGTTTGGAAGAATACGAGTCGCGCGAGAAACGAAGCACTTGATACTTTTGTTTATTCAATTGTCGCTTTGAACATTCTTCAGTACTGGTTGGCCCCAAATAAGACAGTCACACAAATGATCGAAGATATTTCGAAAAAAGAAAATATAACTTTACAAACAGATAAAAATGTTGTAAAGGATACAATTAATAAAGTCAGTGAGCAAAAGAAAAGACCACGCAGACGACAGATTTCGAAAGGAGTGACAGTTTAAATGCCATTATCAGCAACAGAAATTCAAACAAATCTTGATCTCGCAAATGCGGCTTATGCAAAAGCAGTTAAGGCGGCACAATACACTATTGGCAATAGATCAAAAACGAATCAAAATATCAAAACACTTCGCGGAGAAATTCAATACTGGAGTGGTGAGCTTTCAAAATCGCAAAGAGGCGGAATTGCTATTCGCGGAATCACAACTATTTAATTAAGAATTAAGAAATGGAAAAAAAAGAAAAAAAAGAAAAAACTTTTTATTATGTAAATCCGAACACACCTTCAGAACCAGAAGCGAAAGTATATTGTGCAAACTCTTGTTGTGTGAATTTTATTCCAGTTCATCAAACGTGTAATTTAAAAACAGTATTGGTCAGCGCACAAGGAAAATGTGAATTTTCAGTCAACAAGAAAACTCCAAAATTAAAAGCTCATGCAAGACAGACTAAGACAAATCAAGGAAAGTGATAATCCAATCAATATGGCGGCCTTACCACTGATCGCACAACAGAACATGATTGAACAAGGCGGTTTTGTTGCTGTCAACGGTGCTTATCAAGGTGCGTCAAAGAAACGCAGAACAATCAAAGAGTTCTTGCCTAAAACTGGCGACGCTGACGCTGATTCACTCGCAGATCTGCCAACGTTACGATCTCGCAGTCGTTCATTATTGAGAAACACACCAATTGCAACTGGCGCAATTAAAACAAATCAAGTTCATGTTATTGGTTCTGGTTTAAAACTTCAATCGAGAATCAATGCAGATGTTGTGGGAATGGCTGAAGATGATGCCGATAAATGGCAACAGAATACAGAAATTGAATTTCGTTCGTGGGCTGGATCGCTTGATTGTGATATAAACCGAAACAAGAATTTTTATGACTTTCAAAATCTTGTTTTCAGGTCGATTCTTGAAAGTGGTGATTGTTTTGTTTTGCCACTGTTTAAAGAAATCAGTACATTAAATTATGGATTACGTTTGCAAACTATTGAAGCTGATAGAGTTGAAAATCCAAATAACAAGAGAGACACGAAGGAACTTTCTGGTGGCGTTCAGAAAGACAAAAGTGGAACTCCAAAGAAATACTGGATCCGAACTCAACATCCGGGTTCAGAAGCCACGCCAATTGAAAGAAAATGGGATTCGATTAGCGCGTTTACAGGAAACGGCAGAAGAAAAATAATTCATGTTTACGAACAGTTGAGACCGGGACAGACCAGAGGAATTCCATATCTCGCGCCTGTCATTGAAATGTTGCATCAACTTGGAAAATATACTGATGCTGAATTGCAAAGCGCGGTTATTGCTTCATATTTTACAGTCTTTGTCACGACTAAAGAGGGTGGTGCAAACTTTTCAACATTCATGCCCAGTGATGAAGGCGGAGAATTGACTGACGAAGATTACACAATGGGAAGCGGTGCGATTGTTGGACTTGCAGAAGGTGAAGAAATTTCAACAGCTAATCCGGGAAGACCAAACGCGACTTTCGATCCTTTTGTTATGAGCATATTGAGGCAAATTGGCACAGCTTTGGGATTACCGTTCGAATTGTTGATTTCACATTTTACAAAAAGTTATTCGGCCGCCCGCACTGCTATGTTAATTGCAGATAAAGGCTTCATGACTCGCAGATTATTTATTGTGCATCATTTTTGCGATCTTGTTTATGAACTTTGGATGGAGGAGGCTGTTTTACGGGAAAGGATTATTGCTCCCGGATTCTTGACAGAACCTTTGCTTCGAAAAGCTTATCTTGGAAATTTATGGATTGGTCCTGCCGCTGGCCAAATCGATCCAACAAAAGAAACAACCGCCGCGCAAGCGAGAGTTGATGGATTCTTCAGCACGGTAGCAATTGAAAGCGCGTCAATGGGATATGATTTCGATCAGAATATGAAGCAGATCAAAAAAGAGCACATGAAAATCGCAGAGATTCAACAGGTTTTATCACATGCAAAAACTTCAACAGCTTCGAATGAGGAAGTCGATGATATAAATGAAAAAGTTGACAACACTTTAAATGAGGAAGTCGATGAAGAATAAAAACACAATACAATTATTTCCATCGTTGTGGGCAATACTTGAAACAGAGTTGATAAAGCTTGAAGCAACATATAGTGGATTTACAAATGAATTGATTGCGACTCTTAAAAAAGAATCAAAGCTTGTTTTTGATAATCTGGAAGTTTCGCAAACAGGCCTTTCAGAAGATGTGACGATAATCAACAATATTGGTATTTTAAGAATCGAAGGAGTGATCACACAAAAAGCAAATTTTTTTACAATGTTTTTTGGTGGTGCAACTCTTGACACGTTGACAGAAGATTTCAAAGCATTGATCGAAAATGAACAAATTGACACAATCGTTATTGATATTGATTCTCCGGGTGGAACTGTTTCTGGTACTCAAGAATTTGCAAATCTTATTTTTGAAGCGAGAGAGCAAAAGAAGATTTACGCAATTTCATCTTCAATGATGACTTCGGCGGCCATGTGGATTGGCGCGGCCGCAGAACACGTTTTGATTTCTGGTGGAACGGTCACAACAGGAAGTATTGGCGTCCTAACGACTCATATTGATACATCATTGTTGGAAGCTACAGTGGGAATCACTGTGACAGAAATCACAGCAGGAAGGGATAAAAGAATTGCATCTACACATGCGCCTCTAACTGACGCCGGTCGTTCTGTATTACAAGGACAAGTTAATAAGGTTATGGAAGCGTTTGTCGGAGACATTGCAAAGTTTAGAGGTGTGAGTGAGCAGGAGGCGCGAAGCAACATGGCTGACGGCAAAGTTTTCATTGGTGACAATGCGGTGAAAGCAAATCTTGTCGATGATATAATGACTTTTGATTTATTAATTGAAACCATTAGTAATGGAGGAAATGACATGGGATTATTCTCAAAGAAAGAAGCGAATTTACAGAATTTGAAAGACGATCACAACGATCTTTATAATGAAGCGGTTGCGGTTGGTATGGAAAAGAGCATTGTTGATCATGAACAGACAGTGAAGTCGACAGGGGCATCAAGCTACAAGGCTGGGCATGAGGCTGGTCTTGTTACAGAGCGCGCAAGAATACAGGGCATTAATGAATGTACTATCGTTGGTCATGAAAAACTTGCAACGGCATTGATTGCAGATGGTAAGACAAATCCTGGCGAAGCCGCGATCAAAATGATCAACGCAAACAAAGAAGTAAACACGAATGGTTTGGAAGTAATCAAAAAGACTTCCGCGAAAGCTGTTGAAGATGAAGATGAAGAAACAATCATCGCGAAGAAAGATGAAAAAGATATGACAGCAAAAGAAAAATGGGATGCCGATCCGAAACTTGCGAAAGAGTTTGCCAGTTTTGAAGTGTTCGAAGCCATGGACAAGAATTCTGATAATTACAAAATTCTGAAGAAATAAGTTCGACATTGTTTAGATTTTAGAATAGAATATTTTATTAAACTTTTTTAAACATGGAGGAAAATTATGACAACCTTAGCAGCTGATACGGCAAGGGCTTTTGTTCTTGGCGATCACAATGATATTCCAATTATAGCCGCGGATATTTTGTTTGAAGGTGCGGCAGCCGGACTTGTTGACGCAACCGGTCACGCGAGACCGTTGACAAGTGTTGACAGATTCGCTGGATTTGTTCTTGAAAAATGTGATAACTCGCTTGGCATCGCGGCAGCCAAAAATGTCAGATTGAGAAAAAGAGGAACGGCTGTTCTTTCTGTTTCTGGCGCGGTGATCACAGATGTTGATCAGCCGATTTTCGCGACTGACGATAACACTTTTGTATTTACTCCAGTTGGTTCAGTGTTCATCGGAAAGGTAATTCGATTTGTTTCAGCCGGGATTGTTGAAGTTGCATTTGATGTTGGAAACATGGTTAATCCTTATGCGGGTAGAGTTTGGGAAGTATTTTCAACGGCCGTAACTTTGACGAAAGTTGATACTGGAAAAGGTTTCTGGGTTGATACTGACGCACAAACGATCACGCTTTTGGCGGCGGCGGTTCTCACCTCTCTTGACATAAAAGTCGTGACTGGTGGGGCGTTCGGAACTGTCGGAACGACTGTTGATCCTGCCAGTGCTGATTTAATTTCTGGTCCTGATGATACGGGTGCGGATGGTGGAATTATGACTAACACGAAAGCGACAGCCAGACGTGGAGACTTTATAGTTGTTTCACAAAGTGGTGACGAAGGTTATCACATTGTTGAAAAACGAGGTATCTGGACTATAGCGTAATTATGGCCGATTCTATAAATAAACAGACTAGAGAAAAATTGACATTGGGAATGCAAGTATTGAATATTGAAATTGCTGACATTGAAATTCCACTGTTGAATCGGTCAGTGACACAAATTATATTGGATATAAATCACGGTGAAATTGCGCACATTAGACCGCTTTATAAACTGAAATAATATTGTGTATAAGTAATTAGTAAACTATTAATCTGGTATGTCTTTAATCCTCAAATGAGGGTATTTAAAGCTCGGATTTGTAGCAAATTTTAGAAATTTAATTTGCTCGGATTCGGGCTTTTTTTTATAAACTTAAGGAGGAAATTATGAGCGCACAAGGTTTATCGAGTAGAGCGATTATTGGCGAATTTTTCTTGCGTTTGGAACAGAGCGTGGGAACGGCATGGATTGATTTAATATCTATGTTGTTTCAGTCGAATCAACAGTCTGAAACATATAAGTGGCTAGGCATGGTCCCGCAGATGCGAGAATGGGTTGGAGGTCGCAACGCGAAAGGCTTCAGAGAAAATGGGATCACAATCACGAATCTGGAATTCGAAGCGACATTGGAAGTTCTTGTCAGAGAGTTAAGACTTGACAAAACAGGTCAAGTTCTTTTAAGAATCAGAGAGCTTGCAGATCGCACAAACTCACATTGGGCAAAGTTGCTTACAGAACTGATCATCAACGGTGAAAGTGTTGTTTGTTATGATGGCGAATTTTATTTTGACACTGATCATGAGGAAGGTGATTCTGGTTCACAGTCAAACGATATCATTTCAGATATTGCAACGACGACCGTGCCAACTGCTGCCGAAATGGAACTTGCTATTCTCGCGGCTGTCACACAGATTTTGTCATTCAAGGATGATGAAGCAGAGCCAATGAACGAAGGTGCGAATAGTTTTGGAATTATGGTTCCAGTTCCTTTCATGGCTGCTGCATTGGCAGCATTGAGAAATGCGACAATCGTTGACGGTTCTGGTTTGAGACAAAACACGATTCTTTCTTCTGGTTTCAATTTTAATTTGTGGGTAAATCCACGACTTACCTGGACCACAAAGTTTGCAACATTCAGAACTGATGGAAATGCAAAGCCTTTGATCAGACAAGAAGAGGAAGCTGTCAAAGTTGATGCAATTGCTGAAGGTTCAGAACTCGAATTTAATGACAAGAAACATCACTACGGTGTCAGCGCAACAAGAAACGTTGGTTACGGTTTCTGGCAACATGCGAATTTGACAACGTTCACATAAACGGAACGTAAACGGAAATTGATTTTATAATTATATTTTACCGTCTCTCTCTGTTGACTACCGGCTTTCATCCTTTCTCCGGAAAATCAACAGAGAGAGTTTATTTATTATGACTTTCAAAGATGATTTAGAAGATGATTTGGATATTTTTCTTGATGATGAAGAATTCGCTGTCGATGTTATCTTGAACTCTGTAACAATTCAAGGTATCTTTGACAATGAATTTCTTCAAGCTCTCGAAGATAATATTGGAGTTGAAACTACACATCCACAAGGTCAATTTAAAACGTCTGATGTTTCAAGTGCGGTTCATGGCGATACAATGACGATCAATTCTGTCGTTTATAATATTATTGGAATTCAACCTGATGGAACAGGTATGACTTTAATTTTATTGTCTGAAGATTAGGAGTTAAAATGGCAGGTGAAGTTGGGCAACGTTTTTTACCAATTGCAAGACCGACAGATTTTTTAATTGAAGTAGAAAAGGGAAACGTTCCCGGTCACTCTATGATTAATAAATTTGGTCATGGTAATGTGATAACGACAATTGCTCCAATTTCTACAGGTCTTGAATATCGAACACCACTTGCCGCGACTGAACTTGAATTTGTTTCTGATAATGCGAATGACACCGTAGATGGTACGGGTGCAAGAGAGATTACATACATTGGCATTGATGCAGACTACAAAGAAACAACTTTCACTATTCCGACAAATGGATTGATCGCAGTTCCTTTGCCAACGGATTTAGTTCGTATGTATCGATGGTTTGTCAGTAAAAGTGGAACGTATGCAACTTTAATTGCTGGCAGTCATGCAGGAATTCTTACTACCCGTGCCGCTGGTGCAGGCGAAACGTGGGATATAATTAATTTGACGCCTTTTCCATTTGGTCAATCAGAAATTGCAGTCTTTACAATACCCGACGGAATGAGAGGTTATATTACACAACACAATATCAGTGTTGACACTTCGAAAGCTGTTGACGTTTACCTTTTTGCAAGATCAGGGATTGACGTTGTTGAGGCTCCGTTTACGACAATGAAAATTATCGTTCATTATGTTGGAATAACTGGTGATAATCCCAGTAGTTTCAAGGCGCCATTAGATACGTTTCCTGCAAGAACTGATGTTGGTTACATGGGAATGGTTTCAATTGGTAACGCAACCGTTTCAATTCATTTTGGTCTTTTATTAATTGAAGATGGTTATTGATTATGAAAAGAACCGAAGAACAAAAAGCTGAAGTAAAACAATTTTATCAATTTAGAGGAAATTAGAATTATATTATATTATTCAAAAAGGAGGATAGTTTAAAATGGCAAACAAAGTATATATAAATCCAGAAACGACTATTACATGGTTGAATACCGGCGGTGATTTAGATATGGACTTAGGAGGACTAGCGGCTGATGCTGTACAGATGGGAGCGTATAGTGATAGAGGTGCGGCCGCACGTGCTCAAGATTACGCCTTTGAATTATTGATTGACGGTTTTGATACTGTACCAGTAGTTGGCGAAAGCGTTGATTTGTATTTTGCGCAAAGTAATGCGACAACAAATTTTGATGGAAATCCAACAACCGATCCTACTGCAGTAGCAGAAGGCGTAATGACAACAGATCAATTAAAAAATACAATGTTTGCGAATAGTGCTATTGTATATTCTACGACTGCCGCGAATAAATTAAAAATTACAGGTACAGTGAGATTAACGTCAAGATATATTTCACCAGTAGTTCATAATAACACGGCAGACGCTTTGCTTAGCACGGCAGATGCACATAGTTTAATATTAACTCCAATTCCAATAGAAATTCAATAATATGATAACAACTTTACGTCCAACATGGAAATCTGGCTTTGCGAGAAATGTCGGTGAATCTGCCAATCCACATTTATGGGGATTTAGTGGTGCATGGGTTCCGGCACTAGGTGTTACTGGCAATACGTTATTTGATGTTTCGGGAAGAAGGAATCATGGAATTTTAACAAACATGGACCCGGCTACGGATTGGATTATTGATGAAGGTGGTTATGCTCTTAGCTACGACGGAGCAAATGATCATATAGACATGGGTGATGTATTAGGATTTGAACGTACTGATCCATTCTCTATTGTTATAGCTGTAAAGAGCGCAACTGCCACATTCACTGGCGTACACGGATTGATAGCAAAACAAGCGGTAACTTCTCCGTTTACTGGATGGGGAATTCATATCCGTGGTGATTTCGCTGGTGATCCTTATCGGTTTGAACTTATAAATGATGGAACAGCGATAATAGATATTAGTGTAGATTTTCCAAGACCGGCAAACACGGAACGGCATCATATTGTTACGACTTATAATGGTTCAAGTCTTGCAAGTGGAGTAAAGGGATATATAAATGGTCGTTCGGAAACAGGCGTCGTATTACATGACACACTGACTGCAGGTATTCTTACGTCAAGATCGTTACAAATAGCAGCCAGGGATGCTGCAACTTTCTTTCCGGGTAAAGTTTACGAAGTATATATATATCCTAGAGTTTTGTCGCCAGTAGAAGCTCGTCAATTGTATATAGATCCATTAGCACCGTTTAGATTAAGAGATAGATTTGCCGGGATAGGAATTACTCCACCGCCATCCGGAAATAGAATAATGGGATCACTGGCAGGCTATGGCGGCTTAGCTGGTATCGGAGGTATTGCAGGACAAAAAGGAGGTATTGCAGGATGAGAGATATAGCATTAGAAGATACAATATATTTAAGATTTACAACAAGAGCATTTGCAACGGGAATTCCTACTACTCTTGCGGGTACACCTGTTCTGTCAATTTATGAAGAAAATAATTTGACACAGATAACAGCAGGTGTAAGTGTGAGTGTTGATTACGACAGTGTTACGGGCCTAAATCAAGCAACAATTGTGGCAACTACAGGAAATGGATACGAAGCTGGAAAAAGCTATGATCTTGTAGTTACTACAGGAACAGTGGGCGGAGTGTCAGTGGTTGGCGAAGTGGTTGGCTCTTTCACTGTCGGAGCTGTAAAGGCTGTGGCTGATACTGCACTGACTGACTACGGAGCAAATACAGTTGTGCCGGATGCGGCAGGAGTCGTACCATCGGCAAGTGAGAACAGACAGGAAATGGATTCAAATTCTACTTCTCTTGCATCGATTCTTGCAGATACGAACGAACTACAGGCAGATGATATTCCCGGACTGATAGCGGCGTTAAACAATCTGAGTAGTTCAGACATACTAACAAGCGCACTAACGGAATCATATGCGGCAGATGGCGCAACGGCAACACTATCACAGTTGCTATACATGATATGGAGCATGATGAATTCATTGGGATTTATTACATTGACAGGAACTTCAAGAAAACTTGATGGCTCGACACCTGCAATGACATTTACAATTGATGACGCAGACAATCCAACGGATATCAACAGAGAGACATAATGGCTAGTAGAATAATAACAAAAGGATTGCGCACCGGCATAGGTATTGGTGGGGTTAACTATATATTGTTACGAGGACTTGTCTCTGATAGGAGCCCTCCTGATCCGTCCGAAAGTCGATTGATTATTATTGCAATTATCAATCAGCTAAAAACTATTTCTATAAGTAGTGGCTTTTTTACTAATGCAGGAAGCTGTGTAGATGATTGGAGGTTTACAGATATTCCTATATCAGAACTGCCTTGCATTGTGGTACGAGATGAGTCTGAAGATATAGAAAGAAAAGGGCAATTTGATCGCAGGACCTTAAACATTGAAGTCATTGGATGGATCACGATTGACGATATGAATGATGTTCGTAATTTTCAACAGGACATAGAGACTGTAATGGCAAATGGCGGCGGACCGATATATCCAGATAGTGTTTATTTGTCAAGAATGATAGGTCGACCGGAAATGATACCAGAACAGGAAAACAAAAAACTTGCAAGAATTACATTATCTTATGAAGTACATTATAGAGTAAGAGTTGTTTAATTTTATTTAGGAGGAACCAAAATGCCTACAACAGATTTAACGCTTGGTGGTGCAAGATTATTTTTCAATGATGGTGGTCAAGACGGAGCCGCAGGAAATGGTTTTCTTGATCTCGGAAATATTCCAACCTTTTCACTTGAAAGAACGATTGCAGAAATTGAACATTTCGCGTTCATTGCAAGTTCACTATCGCGCCAGAAAGATTTGAACATCGTGACTGATATTGGAATGAGTTTCAATTTCACGATTGACGAATTGTTTTCAGAAAACTGGAATATAATTTTATTCGGTAATGGAACAACTACTTCTACTCAGGCTGGTGATACTATCGTGGATGAAGCTGCAACAGCACCAGTAATTCTTGATCGTTCTATCTTCACAGCAGAAACGAATATTTCTTCACTTGTTATAACTGGCTCAGGCGGGACTCCAACTTATGTACTTGATACTGATTATGAGTTGATCAACGCGGTCACTGGAGAAATTAAAATTCTGTCAAGTGGTTCGATCACGACCGGACTAGCTCTTTTGCTTGACTATACTTCTGCCGCAAGAGTGAGAGAGAGAATAGTTCCGGGTGATGACACCTCTGTAAAAGGTTCTGCAAGACTCGAATTTCAAGCTCAGAACGGCAGAGATATAACTTGGATTGTTCAAAATTGTGAAGTTAAGCCAGATGGTGCAAGTCCACTTTCTTCAACAGAAGTTTCAGAATCGAATTTGATTTTGAACATTCTTGTTGACAAAGTTGTGACGCCGGCAGAGCCATTCGGTTTCGTTAAACACGGATAATTTATGAAAACTTTTTTCGAAGAAAAACAGATCACAATAACTAACGCAGAAGGCGAGAAGTTGGAGTTCTTTATGCGTCCGATCAAAATAAAAGAACTCGTGATTATTAATCGCGTCAGTGTTATTGCTGAAAACGAAAACGCTGAAGAATTTTCAACTCCTTTGCTTCTGTCGTTGATGCTTGATTGTTTAAGTATCGATGGAAAGAATATTCCAATCACAGCAACAGAAAAGCTGATCAAAACTTTCATTGATTATAATTTCCCACCAGACAAAACAGAAGAGAGCGACAGATCAAGAACAAAAAAAGAAAAGAAAACCGAACCGCTTTCTTTCTTCATTGATTTTTTAGTTAATCAAGGATACTGCCTGTCAGATGTTATGGAAATGACATTGCCACAATTCAACGAGCTTGTCAAGAAAGCAGGAGAGAGATTGAATCCAAAATTGAAAATAATGGATCCGCTTGAAGTGTTTAAGAAGATGGGAATTCCTATAAGAAAACGAGGCAACAATGGCAGATAAAGTCAATATTGAAATTGGTGGTGATACGACAGAAGCGAAAGCCAGCATAAAAGATTTAGAGCAATCAACTAAAAAATCTTTTGAAAAAATGGCAGTTGAAGCGGAAGAGTCGTCAAAGGATGTTTCGAAGGCTTTCAAGAGTGCAGGCATCAGAACAGAAAAGGCAATTCGCGAGAGTTCCGCAAAAGCGAAAAGAGATTTCAAAAAGATCAGAGATTCTGGTGTCGCTTCAGCGAATGACATCAAACGCGCTCACAACGCTATGACTGCAAAGCTGAAGAAAAACAGTCGCGAGTTATCGACAAGCTCCACGGGGCTTCGTAAGATATTTGATAGAATCAAAGTAAGTATTATTGCGGCAAGCGCGGCTGCGGTTGGTTTCTTCGGTATTAAGTCACTGTCTGAGTCAATTAAACTTGAGAGTGCACTAATTGAATTACAAAAAGTATTAGGGGACACAGAGGGAAAAGCCTCTGACTTCACTGATCAGGCAATCGAAATGTCAAAACGCTTTGGTGAAGGTGCAGATGTTGTTATATTAGGAGCTGCGACTTTTAAAAGGGCAGGTTTTACGATACAAGAAGCCTTTCTTTTACAAGAAAAAGCTCTTACGCTTGTAAAAGTCAGTGAGCTTGAAGCGGCAGAAGCGACAGAACTGTTAATTGCAACGCTGAAAGGTTTCAAGGCTCCAGCCTCTGAGGCGGCGCGTCTGATAAACGTATTAAATACAACGTCCAATAAGTATGCTACAGATTTAAGACAACTTGCCATTGGTATGGCAGAATTCTCTCCAATTGCCAAAAAAATGGGGTTATCTTTTGAGGAAACAGCGGGATTGTTAACACCGGTTATTGAAGTATTTCGTTCTGGTTCGGAAGCCTCTCAGGCGTTAAGAACAGGATTGTTAAAATTAATTGATGATTCAGGACCGGTAAGAGAAGCTTTTCAGAAATTGGGCATATCCCAAACAGATTTAAACAAAGACATGAGATCGGGAAAAGAAATCCTGGGTGATGTTTCTGAGAGATTTAACACGTTGGCCGAAAATCAAAAGTTGGTAATAACGCAACAGCTTTCCGGTATAAGACAGACAGCAAAGATGGTTGAAGTGTTTGATGGTCTCGCTCTGTCAACAGAAATTACAAATAATGCACTTGCGGATACTAATTCAATTAGTAAAGAATTGGCTATTGCGTTGGCATCTACTGAAGAAAAAGGTAAACGTGCTGGACAATCTTTTACTAATATGGCAAGGAATATTGGTAATTTATTATTACCCGTTTGGAATCTCTTGTTAGATATTGCAATACCAACGATGGATGCTATTGCGAACGGTATTCGCGGCATGTCGCAAGCGATTAGGACTATTCCCGACATTGCAAGTTTTCTTACCAATCCTTTCCGTATTCTTGGCAATGTATTCAAAAAGAATAAAGATGTAATAAAAGATGTAACTAAAGAGACTAAGGATTTAAATGAAGCAACTAAGCAACAAGAGGAATCCATAGAAAAAGTTACAGTGGCGTTGATTGATGTTAATCAAATTAGAAAAGAAGAAACCTCTTTAATTGAAAAAAATAGAGACACTACAATTAAAGCGTTTGAAGCTACGGGGAAACTACAAAAAGCACAAAACGAATCGCTACGCAATGCTATCCAAGAGACCAGAAGGCAATTACGAGAATTAGAATCTGAGGCCGATAGAGCCGCTAAGTTTTCTCAACGAATTTTAGATGAAATCGCAGGAAGTCAAAAGAGAATTGCACAAGCTGAATTCGATCCTCTTGAGAAATTAGTTGATGATTTAGAACGTGCGGAAGATGATTTCAAGAAGGCTGCAAAGGAAAGGGCTGCGGGAAACATTGACTTGGCGCGAGAATTAACGCTGTCAGCAGTACGGGCAGCCAATGCGATTCTGGAAGTCCAGAAAAATGCAGTTGATGAATCAGAAGTCACGACTGGACAGCTGAACAGAGCATCAATACAAGCAGAACGACTTGTCGAATCTGCACAGCGATTTGCCGAAGCAATGCGAACATCGGCAGAGGAAGCAATTCCTTTGGCAGAAGAAAGACTTCAAAGTTTAGAGTCACAGCTTGCACTTGGAAAAGCAACACTCACAGGGATTAAAGATTCCATATCAGAGGCAAAGAAATTAGCGGTTGAGCTTAAAGCTTTATTAAGTCAGGATACTACAGCAACACACACGCAGACAATCAATACCATAAAAACTGGCGGTGGTGACAACGTTCCCGGTTTTTCAACGGGAGTAAAGTTGCCTGGGTACGGTGGCGGCGATAAGATACTCGCAAGACTCGAAGCAGGTGAGAGAGTTATCAAGAAAGAAGCTGTCAGGAATCTTGAAGGACTTGGAAGTCGTGCAATGAATGCCTTGCATAAAGGAGACATTAAAGGACTTGTTGATAGTCTGCCAGCATACCAAGAGGGAGGGAAAGTCGTTTCTCCTGAAGGGTCTGGAAAGACAACAACAGTCAATTTGAATCTTGGTGATAAATCCTTTCCAATGAAAGCGAGTGAAAGGGTTGCTGATAGTTTTGAAAATGAAATTAAATCTATTAACGTAGTAAAAGGAAGAAAGAGGAATGTTTACTAATGGCAGTTGATCCGATGATAAAATTTTTCTCATTCGAGCCTATTGGAAGCTTCGCACTCGGTGACAAAGATGTTCACTTTCACGAGGCGCCTGGTGGTATCTCTCACAGTGTTAATCATTTGAATCCAGTTAATGCAAGGCGGACGCAAAATGGTTCGCTGATCACACAAACGATTAGATATAATAAGAAAGTAATAAACTTGACAATAACTTTCTATGACGTAACAATGAAAACATATTTTCAAGCGCTCTATGAATCTGGACTTCGAATCACTCTTTCAATCTGGGTAGAGAATCCGACAACATTTGTTGAAGAAACAGAATTCAACGGGATTGTTCAGATGTTAGATTTACAAGAGGACACAGATCAAAGCGCAAATATTCGAATATTAAACATGATTTTAGCGGAGGTTTAAAAGATGGCAAGGAATCACTTTAAAGACATAAAACTTATATGCGTTGCAAGTGGATGTAAAAATAAGAATAGAGAAATTTTATAACAATTTAAACAAACAGGAGGCATGAAATTATGGCTGGAAAATTGGTGACTATTGGCCATATAGACATCTTAACTTGGTATTTCAAGAACGTACAAACGTCAAGAGGTGCAGACTCTTTGTATATGGGATTATATACAGACACGATAGAGCCGCCTATCACAGCGGTATTACCTACAACCGACATCACAGAACTTGCGCTCGGCGGTTATGCACGAATTCAATTGCTTGATGCAGATTGGACAGTCGTTAATGATCTTGTGACAAATGTTCTAAAAACTTTTACAGCGAGTGTTGATTGGGCAAACGTTTATGGTTCATTCTTGACTGACGGCTCTACGGGTGCTTCACAATTGATCGCAGTTAAACATTTTTCTAATGGTCCGTTCAATGTCTTAAGCGGAAAAACAATAGACGTTACACCTAAATTTTTAATACTATAATTTTTGAACACTTAACAAGGGGGATAAAATGTCGAGCTATTCAGTTGCAGTTCCAGACATTGTGGCCGGTGGAGATCCACAAACATTGATCAATCTTTTTTCTGTCGCTGGTATATCACGTGGGAAAATCAATAATATTATTGTTTCAAGTGGTGCGACTCCTGATGATCAAGCAAATAATTTTGAAGTGAAAAGAACCACTGGCGTGGGTACAGAAGGCGCTGGTGTTACTCCAGTTCCATTGGATCCTGATACTGTAGCATCTGGTTTCGATGCGGGAGAAGGTCATAGTGTCGAACCAACTGAAACAGCAAGTTCAGAATTGCTGGCATTCAGTTTGAATCAGAGGGCGACATTTTCATGGCTTGCAAATCCCGGTTCTGAAATTATCTTACCAGCTACAACAAACAACGGAGCGAATATCGTGAGAAGATCAGGAACAGCGCAATACGTTATTGACTGTACTATTATATTTGAGGAATAGACTTTATGCCTACAAAAGAAGCAGGTGTAATCATCATTGATGGTCGTCAAGTGGCTTTGACAAAACAATGTAGTCACTGTGGCGGCCATTTTGTGATGGAAAAAGGAAGTGGAAAGCTTCGCGGTTGGTGCATGAAGTGTCACGAAATTACTTGTGGAAAAATCGAATGTTGCAAATGCGTTCCGTTCGAAAAGAAACTTGATCTTATCGAAAAAGGACAAATGATAATCATTTGATTTCACATAATAAAAATTGATTCTTGCGCCATCGTTGCACACTCACGCCTCCTGTCTCTTTTTTGATTCAAGATAAAACGAAATGCCAATTGACGCAATTAATAATTCAAATCCTCAAAGGCCACGAAAGAAAAAGATCAGAACGAATCCGGGCTTCGCTGTCACACCCGGAATGCACGTTCCAGTTCCAATCAAGCTTGACAAATGGAATCACATTAAAAATGTTCCCGTCAGACTGAAGAAAAGAAATTTTAAGAACAAAGGATATTTTGCGTTTGTTGACATATCTGTTCCTCCTGATGAAGTAATCACAATTGACAAGTGGTACGTTCAAGATGCAATTCCGAGGAAAAGATTCGAGAAACGAATACCATATCAAGCTGATTTCAAAATCAATTTTGTTGAAGCGTGGCAGGAAAAAGATGGAAACTGGCAAGACACTGGCGTTTTTGGCTTCACGATTACAAAAGAAAGTACGGACGCCGCAGACTTCTTTGATAACAATGCTTTTGATTTCACTATCACTGCTGTTCATGTTGAAGATTTTCAGCTTGAAGATGTTGAAGCTTTTGACTTCACGATTAAATATCCGGATGTTGGCAATGAAATTTTCAATAGCGGTGTTCCGGGTTCCGTTTCTGTAAACATGATCATCGATGGCGTAAATGAATCAAACAATATTCAAGGAGTCATTGTTGTTTCTCGCGAAGATAACTCAGCGGCAAAATTTAACTGTATTCTTGAATTCGATCAATCGTTGGATGTGCCCAGAAAGCCAACAAGCTTGATCAACAAGATTGTTAAGATCGGTTTCGCGGTAGCCGACATGACTGGAATTGTTTCTGATTATATTCCAATCTTCACTGGTATTTGTAAACGTGTAACATTCAGCGAAGATCAACAGTCGATGATTATGACTGGTTATGATTACGGCGGAGTGCATCAAACAAAAGGTGAATTTATTTCACAGAACGTAACAGACGTTTTGACTGGTACTGTTGGCGCAAGTTCAGCGGGAACAATTAATCTTGGTCACTCTCCGGTTTGGGCTGTTGTTTGGAATGGGAACGATATAGTCAAAGACGGTATAGATTATTTCGTCAAAACTCTCACTGGCGAGATTGTAATTCCGTTTTCTTCAAGAATACTTCAGTTTCCAAATTCATTTACATTTAATTATATGAATCCGTTTGCAAGTATGAGAGATATTATTCAAGAAATTGCATCAATAAAAGGCTGGATTGTCACTGAAGATAATGTCGCGATTGCAGATTATTCGAGTACTGCAGAACATCCAGTGGTAAGTCTTTCGGATGAATCGGTGATTGATGTTTGTAGAAAGTTTTTTGAACTGTCAGGTGCAAAAGTTGAAACGAATTTATTCCCAAAGCTTCGTGTTTATTCTGAAGTTCAAAATGTGATCAATACACAGAACACGCACGTTGCTGATGAATCAGATATTTTTGAAAATACACTTGTGTTCAAAATTGATTTTGACACTCTCTTAAATGAGCAAACAACAAGAAGCGTTCAGAAAGTTAATGCAAATATCGAGATCAGCGATGAAATAATCGCAACGTTTTCTGGAAAACAAGGTCTTTTAAGTCCGTTTACATTTTCTCCGCAAGGCACTAATTTTGACGCTGTTGATCGTACGACAGCACAAGTATTGGTTGAAAAGAGGATTAGAAAACAAAACATTGTCAGCTTGTCGTTTTCTTCGAGCGGTAGTTTTACTTTAACTTTTGGCGGTGTCAATGATTTCTTTGAGGCAATTACCGATGCATCTTGGTCATTCTTTATTGATGGCGAAGATTTCGTCATTCAGTTGAAACATGCAATAGTTACAGCGGGTGGAAATTCTGGTACTGGAATTCAGACTTCATCATCAGTAATGACTGCATTTCCTGCAGTGGAATATTCATTGACAGTTTCAGGTACAAAGATAAACTATGGAGGCGGAGCGATTGAAGATGTAAAAATCGTTACAGCGCAAAGGCCGGTTACCGGAATTTCTGAAACTTTAAAAGGTGACGTTTATGAAAACGCATACATCGAAACCAACCAGCATTGTGCAAATATTAATGATGCGATTTTACTTGAAGATGGAAATCCTTATACTTGTCAATTTGAAATTCCTGTTTATGTGGGAAAAGACATGAACATCGGTGATCGAATAGACATCAAGAAAGATGTAAACGTTTTATTTTCCGGTATAATTAAAACTTTAAATTATACAGTCAACTTAACAAATGGAGAGAATTCAATTTTCGCTGTTGCGAAAGGCGTTGGATTCGGAATATAAATTATGGCAGTAATTGCAGCATTTTCAGGCGTACCATTAGGAGGGCTGACACCTCCCAGCCAGGAAGTACAATTTACAGACGAATCACTTGGAAGTCCTGATTCATGGTTATGGAATTTTGGAGACGGCAATTACTCAGACGAACAACATCCATCGCATACTTATGAAGGTGTGGTACTTGATACGTTTACTGTTACACTAAAAGCATGGAAAGCCGCTACCCCGACAACGATATCCGGTGCGCAAACACTGACGTTCAAACAAACATTCCCACCAGTCGTGGGAGAAAGCGTCGCATTCGCAAATTATCTTGCATTGTCATGGTCAACGAACACGCCTAGGGTTGTAGCTTATATGGCGCGAAGGCACAGTGGAGAAGTTCCTCGTTATACTTATTTAGGAAACAGAGTAAAGTATATAATAAGTTTTTCAGCCATGGGCTCCGTTGATGTTGCCATACTGGTTAGAGCAACACGGCTGACTACTGATGCCATTTTAAATAGAACAATAACAAGACAAGCATCAGATTTTAATATTAATTTTAACGGCTCCACAAAGACAAAAGGTCCGGATGTTGGTGATGTTGATAATTCGCGCCCTGTTTACGATGCTACTAGCTGGGCAGGCGTTGGTGGTGTTGAAGTATTCATCACGCCTGAACCCGAATCGATCATTGGTGCGACAGATATTAACGGCCAAGACGGTGTTATTGGCAGCATAGAAATATTATTGTTAAAAGCAACTGCCGCCGATAATAAAGATGTAGAGGAAAAAGTTGATTATATTGTATTCGGTGTTCCTCCCATAGCGGCATTCACGGCAGTACCAACTAGTGGCCCTAATCCATTATCGGTGCAATTTGAAAATCTAAGCACACCGGCAATCGGCTTGCCAACTACTTACTCGTGGAAAAAAAGAAAAACAGGTTCTGGTGATGCGTTCGTTGAATTCTCAACAGATGAAAATCCAACTGAAACTTTTAATAAGTAAGATAAATATATTAAATTTGAAGTGTGAAGTGCCTAAAGTTTTAAGTGAGCTAAAGTTTAGGAGTTTCTTTTTCTATTAAAAAAATAAAAGGTTTACCTTTTGCCGCAACTTTAGCTCACTTTAGGCACTTCACACTTTAGGCACTTTAAATTATGAGTATATCAATAGATTTTATCAATTCAATAAATGAAAAAAATCGTTATGAGAACTTCAGCGAAGAGGTCAAGATTATTGCTTCTGCCACAGCGGGAAATATGTCGATCTATACTGTCACGAATAAAAATGGAGTGACGTTCCAGAAAGTACCCGGCCAACCGGGACTTGCAGATCGCGGCTTCATGGGATTTGTCAGTGGTGATCGAGCAAGACCAATCATGTTATCCGGCTCAGTCAAAACGACAGAATCAGAATCAACTAATAATGAGGTCACTCAGGGAACTGGCGGTGGGAATAATTTAGGTGATATATTCCCAGTTGACTTGACTCCCAGTGTTGCATATGATATAGAGTTGACCGCAGACGCAGGTGCTCTCGGTGATGACACAGAAACAAAAACAGGTTTTATAATTGTTGGTTAATTTTTTTAAGGAGGTTTTTATGCAAGGTTACGTAACGTGGATTGGAATAGGTATCACTGGTTTTATTGCAGGATATGAAGCTGTCATTGCTTCAAATCCAGAGCTTGCAGCAATTCTTGTAGGAAGTGGAACAATTGTTGTCGGCATAGCAAGAAAGATTGAAAAAGTATTACACACATTAGAAAAATAAGTATAATTTTTTTATTTTATTCAGAACTGGAGATTGATGCTGCATGTTTTGGAATTCAGAAAAAATCATTGATGCGCTTGCAACAATTAAAGCTAATACCGCAAATCACAAAGATGATTTGAAGGACATGAAAACTGCTTTCGATAACCATATCGAGAAAGAAGAAATACGACAAGACGAAACAGAAATAAAGATAGCAGAAATCCATCATAAAGTTTCGAACATGGAATGTCCACACGATGATCGAATTCAAAAGATCGAAGATCGGTATGTTAAGATTCAAAAAGACAAAGCGAAAGAACTGATCGCTGACGCAGAAAAAAAAGCTGAAGAAATAAAAGAGGAAGCGAATATTAAAGCTGAAGAAACAAAAACGCGCGTCAAAATTGACAAAAGTGTTGCAAAAGATATTTCGTGCCTTCAGGCGCGAAGTAAATATCATTTGTTAAGCATGGCAGGCCTTTGGTCTGTTTTGGGAGTTGCATTGAAAAAACTTTTCATGCCATAGAACACGCCACCATCGGGTCGTGATGTCTCTCCCATCGCGACCCGATCACTTCTTACAGGTATTTCTAAATTGCAGAAAATTTGCTTCACCAGATAGCGCCCCAGCTATTTTCCCGACACTTTGCATGGAAAGACATGCTGTCACCAGTCGAACACGATACAGAGCGTCTCGGTTCGTTATGAACGAAATCAGGCAAATCGTCAATATTGTCTAAAAATATCACTTTCCAATTCAAAAAAGTGTCATTTTCGACACACAATGTCGCATTTTGAGACACGATGTTTCATTATGAGACAGGCCCCTCTGCATATTATACCAGATCTCCTGGAGGGTGCTACATTTTGTATGGATTTTTCGGCATGGCAGTTGCGATATAATCTGTCAGTTAAAACGAAAACAACTTTTTGAAAGGAGAAAGAAAATGGGAAATAGTAATGAGCATAAAATTGATAAACGACAGAAAGAAATTCTTGCCGCAATGATAGACTTTGTTGAGGAAAATTGGGTTGCTTTTAATTCTCGCTTTGAAGAACGTACTGGACATAGTATTGACGAAGGAATGTTTGAGTCTTTAAATGCTTTATAAATAAACACAAACTTAATAACCTTTATAACTTTTTAGGAGAAAGAAAATGCTGAACACGAATCAAAACAAGAGAATGTTAAAAACAATATCAGTTAAGAGATTTGGAAAAGATTACATTGCTTTAACGTATGCCGAAACGCTGATCGTTACAAGCATACTGAAGAAAGCAGTTACAGTTTACAAAGCAAGACTTGAACACAATTTTGTTTAACTTTTTAGGAGAAAAAAATGAAAATCAAAAAAGAAAGAAACCTTAATACAATTAGGAATATGGTGACTTGTAAGTGTGGAGCTGTGCTAGAAACTGTACCACAAGAAAGACGCGTAAAAGACTTTCATCATCCTGGAGGTGTTATGAAAATCGTAGACGAAGTCAAGCAACATCACTGTCCTACTTTTGACTTTGGATCTGGCTTAAGAAAAGAAACTCGAAACGACAACCCACGGATCGGCTGAACAGGTTATTATTTTAATCTTTATGAAAGGACCACAATGCAAGATCTAAATCAGATAGATAAATTGTTAGATTTCTTGTCTACATTTCAAGATAAGTTTAGTTCTGGTATATTACGTCTGCATAGAGACGGAAGCGGCTCTTTTTATAATGCCAGTTATACCGGAATTAATGCAAAAAAAGAGATTAAGTTTAAAAATACCAAAGAACTTAAGAAATTAATAAATAGTATTTGATAAATCTTTAATGAAAGGAGAAAAAAATGAACAGCATAGAACTGCTTTTGAGACAAGAGGCAGACATAGCGAGAGAGCAACAGAAGATTGAATGCAGACAAGACAATATGAAAAAAGCAAGACGCGAGATTGACATATATATATCACAAGGTATGAATAGAGAAATCGCAGTCAATTTCATTCTTAACGATGTTGAAATTTTGATTGGCGATAAAAAAGAAATTAGAAAGTCGCTTCGATATGGCTGCCATACAATATATAGTATCAATGAATTTCTTTCTGGCATAAATAGGGAAAATAATCCCCAGATTTTGATTGAAACGATCTAACGGCTTAGTAAAATAAACACGTTAAACAAAGCTCAACAGTGGAGAGTCTTGCGAAACTTGCAAGGCTCTCACACACCAAAGAAAGAAGTTGAAATGAATATAAAAAAGAATTATGAAACCACACTTATGAATATAAAAAAGAAATATGAAATCACAAGGAGGAACAGATATGTCAACAAACGCACACCTAAAAAAAACAGTTCAAAATTAACAACATTTGTAACATATAATAAATACGGCATTAAATTTAATATAATTAAAAGATCAATCAAAATGAAAAACTATTTAAATAAATTAGCAAGAGAAGAAAATATGCCATACAAAATATTCCAACAAAATCATATTTGGTATATAAAATCACGAAAACAAACATACGAATTTTTAAACGGTTTATTTTTATTTGATGATTAACAGAAAGAAGGAAAAAATGTTACCGATGAACAAAATTTGTGAAGATATAAAAGAATTTATCAAAAGAATAGACAGTCAAGAAAGGATAGACATAGAAAAAAACGGCGCTAAATCTTATTATGATAATCAGCGAAAAAATGAACTCATTTTATTTGCAAATAAACTGTCAGAGAGTTATGGCGAACACGTGGACATCAAGTTGGTCAAGTCATTGATTGTTAATATTCTGAACTCAATAAAGAAAGATGAAACCGGTGAGATTTAATCTTGGCTGTTCGGCAAAAAAAAGAAAGGAGGAAAGATGCAGTCAGTTAAAAAGTGGGATGATTTTGGTACTGAAGAAATAATCCCGCTTGCAGAAGCGGTCACAGAACTTTTATTTTATTTTAATCATAAAAATAAATCGACAGAAACACACAGACAAGAAACAATTTTGCGACTGCAACAGGGCTTTCAAATGAACACAGACAAAGTTCATTATAAAACGATTAATTCAGTAAAAGATTTTGCCAACAACATTGATTATTTAATTGATCTTAATGAAGGAGAATGAAAATGTCAACCGAACAATGGACTGACAAAGAATGGAAAGAATTCGAATCAAGGCTTGAAGATGCCGACACGCAGAGCGAAATTAATCGCCTGATCGATCTTACACGAAGCCAGGTAGAACATCCAGAGTGGTATGATTCACCTTGCGAGTGTCAACTTTGTTGCAGTTATGGAGATTAATAAAATGGAATACTTTAAAAAATTTATTCGATTATTTAAACGCAAGAAGAATTTTTCAGGCTTCGAAGTAAGATTGTATCTTAAAGGTGAGTTACAATCGGTGACAACGTGTTCGTCGATTAGTGCGCTGGAACACAGACTTCCTCAATATTTCAAGGTTTCTGAAAATAGTTTCTTGTCGGGATATAAACTTATTCCATATTTAGAAAGGACAGACCCGAATGAGAATTGATAAGACAATTAAAAATATGGAAGCAATTTTAGAAAAGAAGAAAGCAGAGAGAGTGAAACAGGCAACAGCAACGATCAAGAGACTCATAGAGAAAGTTGACAGGAAAAAAGAAGATGTTGAAAAGTTTCAAAATGAAATCGGCAATCTTAATGCAGAAATCGAACGATTGAAATTTCTTATAAAGAAAAACGAACCGACTGAGGAATAGATCAACGTTTTGATTAATTTTTAAACATAGAAAGGAATGAAAGATATGAGTGAGAATAAATTAATAAAAGCGAAGGATGTTGATGAAAAGATGATCAAAGATTTTCTATTCACATCTGAAACAAAACTGACAGATAAGCAACAAAACATGTTTTTGCAGATTGCGATACGACACAATCTTGATCCGTTTAAACGGGAAATATACGCTATATCTTATGGAAATGAATTTAGTATTGTGACGGGTTATCAAGTATATATTGAGCGTGCAGAGGCTTCTGGCAATCTTGATGGCTGGTCTTGTGTCAATACTGAACATGGCGCAAAGATAATGATATATCGCAAAGATTGGCAACATCCTTTTGAATGGGAAGCATTATATAAAGAATTCGATAAAGGTCAAAGCTCATGGAAAACAATGAGACAGTTTATGATTAAGAAGGTTTGTATCGGTCAGGGATTTAGGTTGGCCTTTCCTGCCGAGCTTGGCAATATGCCATATCTCAGAGAAGAAATGGAAGGCGCTACTCCTTTTAATACACCAAAGAAGCCGCCAGTCGACAAAGCGACATCGAAGTCGGAATCGAAAGAAAACAGCGCCGCCAGTTCAAGCACTACGAACGCAAATCAATCAAATGATGATCAGACAAGCGAAGAAAAAAATGGCGAAACGGGCGAAGCTTTCATTAAGGTTGTTAAAGTAACAAAGAAAAAAGTTGATGATACAAAATCTCAATATTTCATTTTTTCTGCTGGTGAAACAATGTATTCGACTTTTGATTCGGGTATCGCGGAAGGGGCAGACAAGATCAAAGGCACTGATCATGAAGCCTTGGTATTATTCAAGATCGCCATACGAGGTGATAAAACGTATTACAATATTCAAGAAAAAGGTTTTAATATTCAACCGTAACAATTGAAAGACGGCCTTATGTGGTCAGCGTATTAGTTGATAGGTGGATTTCACGGGGAGGGAATAGCCTGGTGGTATAAGTCAACTGTCAGTTATTTATGGGAGGTATTGACAAGAACTCCCCTCCCTGCCAGTGAAATCCACCTATCAGGTCTGAATCAGCCAGAGCTATTTGCGATTGGCTGGATGAGTTGGTTAGGTGTTTTTATGGAGAACGAAAATGAAGGGTAAAGTATTTATAGACACCACTATATACTGTGGTCTTGGCAAACAAGAGAATTGTGAAGAATATGTCCAGTTATCTAGCCATAAATATGCACAAGAAATAAGGAAGAGTGGATGGAAGCGAACAAAAGAATACGGGTGGGTTTGCCCTGAATGTATCAAATAGAATAAAAACACTTAACAGTCTTAGGTGAGCCACCGTGTATGGTATACGAACAGTGAACGGCACTACGGTTGGCTCTAGTGGTTTGTTGTATCTTTTTACGGAGGAATGCAAATGGAATATATTATAAATTTTAGACAATTTAAAAAAAATTGTATTTGGGTGTCAGAAAGAAACAGAGCTTATTGTGAGTTTGTTGCTGGCTCAGAATTTGGTCAATATCAATGCGATGAAATTGTATGCCCAGTGTTAAAAAAATGTGAGAAATTTAACAGGCTGATACAATTTCATCATCAATTTAAACATCACACGGTTATGGTAGCACAAGACGAGTTTACCACTCATGATAATTTAAGAAAGACATTATTTCAATTAAAAACCAGTAACCCATGCCCAGAAGGTGCGATATGGATGATGTGTAACGAGAAGTCAGAACATTTTACAATGACAATAAACGAAGCTGCATTGGGCGATTTTGACGTTACTAAAAAATAAGTAAAAAACACAACAAGGCAATAAGTGGAAAATTATGATCACATTCAACGAAAAAAAACACGAATATAGATTCAACAATAAAATTGTTCCCAGTGTCACGCAGATCATTTCAGGCTTAAATGATTTGTCAAGTATCCCAGAACATGTTTTGAAGAACAAAGGGGAATTGGGAGCAGAATTTCACAGAATTATAAAACTGCACTTTCTCGATGATCTTGTTTATAACACAATTGATTCGAGACTTGTTCCAGCGTTCAACACATTTCTTGACTGGTCGAAACCGCGACTCGATGAATTCAAAAAAGCACTTTCTGAATACAAAATGTTTGATCAAAAATTGTGGCTTGCCGGCACTTTGGACCTCGCTTTGCAGGGAGAACTTTTTGATTGGAAATTAAGATTTTACAATCCAGTTGTTGACATTCTTCAGCTTGATGGGTATGACACAATTCTTGGTGGTGGCAAAAGAAAACGTTGGACAATGTGCTTCAATATGAAATCAGGAAAGCTGAACAAAGCACGATCTGAACACAGCCAGAGTCATTCAATGTTTATGTATATGCTTGACTATTTTCACGCAGAGGACCCAGATGTTGAAGAATATTTTAAATTAACAGAAGCTTGGAAAGAAGAATTTAATTGAAAAAAAAACATAATGAGCGTTATAAAAAAGACAATGGAAATTAAAAACTTTTTGTATAATCTCGCTTTATTAATTAAAAAGTATGAAGCGACTTTTGAATACACGAATGACGATGATGGAATTCATATCTGCATTGGCGAAACGGAAGTTTTCGTTGGTTTCTTAGATCAAGACGCGGCAGAGAAACTTTTAAAGAAAGGAAAATTATATGAGCAAAGATACAGATAAAAAAGAACTTGTAAAGATCAACGATCAAGTTGAGGACCTTGCTGTTATGCTTCGAACGCTTAAGATTACCAGTAAAGAAAGTTTTGGCAACGCGGCGTGTCATCTTGAAACGATCACGCGACAGAAAAAAGTTGTTACTGAATATTGGGCACCTCTGATCGAAACAGCATTTGACGCGAAGCAGAAAACAGCAAAGACACTTCGCGAAGTCAGAGACAAAGAGGAGGAATGTCTTTCACCTTTAGACAAAATGGACGCACATGTTCGAAAGTTGCGACTTACTTATAAAACAGAGCAAGACGAAAGTGATCGACTCGCGAGAGAGAAAGCAGAGGAAGTGGCACAGAAAATCGCAAAGAAAGAAGCTGATAAACTTCTGAAGAAAGCAGACAAAACGAATGACACGGCGACAGAAGAAAAGTTAATTGAAAAAGCTGACGAAGTGAAAGTCGTGCCTACGTTCATTCCAAAGACGGTCAAGAAATCTGAGAGGACTGAGAGTGGAACACTAAACACGTTTGTTTCAGTGATTGAAGTTGAAGTTCATGACACAAAAAGCATTTGCGGAATGATCTTCAACGGTGAATTGTCTGTCGATTGCGTGACAGTGAATGAAGCAAAGATCAAAGCGTGGGCAAAGTCATTTGGAAAACCATCAGGCATGTACGATGGTTTTAATATTAGCATAACCGAGAAAGAACGTATTACTATTGCCAGGTAACAAAACCAGAAGGACTGACACTTGAAAGAATAAGCAACAACGGAAATTATGAACCGAGCAATTGCAAGTGGGCGACCAGAAAAGAACAAGCCAATAATAGGAGATTGTCAAGACAATGGTAGACGAACTTAAATGGAGAAATGAATATAAAAAGCTTTGTCAAGAAATTCTTGGCATGGATGAATTCGAAGCCGAAAGACACGTTCAAAATGGCGGTATTTTTGATTTCGGTTACAGTCCACTTTGGTATATTACAGAAGAAATTAATTGCGGCTTTTCAAAACCCTATTAGGAAGTGAAAAGTAATGTCAAAAAACAAAATAACATTACACATGAAAGAGAAATATGAAAAAACCAGACAGCATAACCCCGACAGATATTTTGGCTCCGATCTTAATAAGTTTATATATGATGAATGTGCAAGAAACGTGATAGTTAATAACATTGATCTAATAATGTTTAAGCATAAAAAAAATCAAAATGATATATTAAGAGTAATTGAGAGCAAACATATACTGGAAAAGCCAATGAACAAAGGACAAAGAACAATTATGAAAACATTGCGTAAGGCTTTTCTGGTATCAAACATGAATACAGAAGGAATTGATTTTGAACTTTATATTGTTTATGGTGATCAGCCTTATAATGAAATCAGGGTCTACGATTTTATTAACGAAGTCTACTTCACTATCACTGGCAAGAAAAATGTGATTAAGTGGCTTGAAATGAACTAATGAAATATCCAAAGAAACTTTCAAAAACTTATATCGTGATAAAGAAGATAATTATAAAACATTGTGCAGATTGTCCTTATTGTGAAGACAAAGCTGAGATTGCATATTCAGAATACTTTTGCAAAAAATTAAACAGATTTAAAATGTGTAAAGAGTTGCATCCTCCCGGGGATTGTCCGCTTGAAAATAATGAGTAATAAATCTAACAGGCCGGGAATCAGGAGCCTCTAAAGCTGTGTAATCCCCAACCTATTGAGGGGGAAATATAAAGCGAATGGTAAAATAGGACTAGATAGCGAACCGCATTAGCTTTAGAGGTCGTCTGAACAGTAAATGTATTTTACGTTCCTTTCATTAGTTGGATATATCTCCCTTGTTGGAGGAAAGAAAAGCCGTGCAAGCGACCTGAATGGTGCTATGGCAACTCATGATGTTGGTCACTGTTATGCAAAACCGGTCAATTTGTATAATACACAGTAACATGCTGCGGAGCAATAGACAAGGCTCAAGGGGAATCTACCAGTCAAGCTCAGATGCTAAGGATGAATTAGCTTTATAACAGGATATTTAGCCCCGGACAAGGAGTGTATTATGGAAGAAATAGATTTGAAGTCAGAATGTGGTAATTTTAGAAAGAGGATAGATGCCATTGGCAAAGATGTAAAGAACTTGATGGATCATAATACTTTTTCTGATGAAATGTCATATTCTGGCCAACATCGTGAAATGAAAGACAATATCATGATTGCCTATAGACATTTAGAGGACGCAAGAATGAGAGTAGGCAAAATATTGCAAGCCGCTGATGGTAATTTCAATTTTAGATAAATAATTTTAATTTATAATCTAGGGGCTAAATATCTAACAGGTCGGAGAATACAATGACAAATGTAGAAATTAATAATATTATAGCTGACATGAAATTGTTAAATAACAAAATAATAGAAGGCGTGGAAAAAAATCTTGCTGGTATATACTATAGCTCTATGAGTGAACATAGACAGGTGCTTAAAGAACAAAAAGCTATTAAAATGATATTAGAAATATGGGAATTTTAGAAATGTAGATAAAAACATGGAGAACAAAAAGAATTTAGAAACTATACATGATAACTATGCCGGATACACTGAGGAAGATTTGAAAAGTCTGACAGAGTGGGAATGCCAGGATATGCACGGAGGCAAAATGCCATTTTGTGATAATGCAGTCTGTAAACATCAGCAATGCCATCCCTTAAACGATGATAGAGTCAGGGAAAGGTTAGGCAACATCTTAAAGAAAGGAAAAATGTAATGAAAAAAATAAGATTTAAGGCATGGTATGATGGTAAGTGGTATGAACCTGCGTTGGTGGGAGGGACACAAGTGCCACAAGTTTTCAACAGTAATGGTGAATTGGTTAATCTTTGCGCTCATACAGAAGAATATTATATAGTACAGTTTGATAATAATGGTGAAATTATAGGCATTTATGGGAATGATGAAATTATAGACACCTAACAGTCATGGTCAGCCGCTTGCGGTTGGCTCCAGCGAATTGTTATGCGAAAAGCAAAGGTAATTAATTGCAAATATTTTAAACAATGTGGCAACGTTATGGGGGGCTGCAAACATCCAAAAGCAACAATGGCGTGCCTGTGTCAGTATATTGATGAATGTAATATGTCAGAGCGTAGATATAAATTAAAAGTGGCAATTAAGATACCGCCGAATTTTAAATAAAGGAGGAAAGCAAATGAGTTTTGATGCTATGCCAGAAGATAAAGAAGAAAGTCATTTTTGTAAATGTGGAGGCAATATAACAAAGCGCAAAAATACAAGCGGAAGCGACATGATTATTTGGGAATGTGATAAATGCGATTTTGAAGCAGCTGATAAAAGTAATAAAAAATCTAACGTTTGAACTGACTGCGAAAGAGTAAAAGGAAAACACTATGAGCAAAAAGAATACTGAAAGCACATGCAATTCTGAGTCAGCGTCAAGTGATTTGTTAGGTGTCGGCGATAGAATAAGATTTGATTATTTTGGCAAGAAAGAAGAAGGGGTGATAATGGATATTGGCAAGAATGGATATTGGATAGATAGCTCTAAAGGTTGCTATGGAACAGCATATATTAAATGTCCTTTTAAATTAGCAAAAGAAAAAGAAGAAGAGTGTCCATTATGTGGGACATTAATTGATATAACGGGGCTTTTTAAATATGAGGCGGTTTATTGTGAAAACTGTGATACAGACTTAGAATGGACAGGCAATGGCCTTATTGAACAGTCAAGCTGAGTCGCCACAATGTGGCGGGAAGGGATTTAAAATGGTACAAAGCAGACACAAAGTGCCGAAAAGGCTACCAAAAGAACATGACAAAGTGGTCGATTCTCAAGCGGTTTGTTATAAGGACATTATTTTGCAAATTGAGAAAGCACAAAAACATGTATCTGATTTATGCACAGGTAAGGCTAGATGGACAATGACTGTACCGGCACGACAAGATGATTCAGATATTCTGATATCTACAGCACTGAGCCAAATTAAAGAAATAATACAGTCTTTATAACAAGTCAAGCTCAGATGCCAGCAAGGTAGGGAAACATGGACGGCCTTAAAAAGTCCTCGCGCTAGAGTAGGCTCCGAAACGCCCAATATCTTGCTGGTTATATGCAGCGGTTTGTTCTGTTTTTACAGAAAGCGAGAGGATAATGCCAAAAACAGTAACATGCAAACAGCCTGATAGACATAATGTAAAAATGATGTGCGGATACCCATTGCCATGTCCATATCATACGACAACGATTGATATGAGCAAGGATCCACCAACGATAACAATACCGATAACAGCAGATGCTGCATGGGACAAAAAACATAGATTAGCTGAAATTGCAGAAACATTGGAAGATATATAAAATTAGAACAGGTCGGGAATCAGCCAGAGCTATTTGCGATTAGCTGCATGAGTTTGTTAGGTATTTTTTGCGAACAATTTTAAGGGGATATACAATGGATGTAAGAAATTTAACTGAAGCAAATATTAAAGACGCAGAAAGCATGTTTGACAAGATGAAAGAACTTAATCCTGATTTAAGATATAAAACATATAAACAAGATGATCAAGAAAAAAGCCTAAGAATTCAAGTAGACGAATTAGCCGAAATTGTTGGGAAAATGGAATTAAAGCTAAAACATATTTTTGGTGGACACGTCCTTATAAATGGACAATTTGTAGACGTAAGCAAAAAAATCTAACGACAAGCTAAGCTGCCTCTAACTACTGCGGCAAAAACGTTTCAAAAAATCGATAGACTTAGCCCGCAGTAGTTAGAGGTCAGCTTTAGTGCATTGTTAGGCGTTTTTTGTCAATAGTCAAGCCTAGCCTCCTTGTATGACCTTAATAAATATGGGTACTGTCCCTGGTTTTCAATACTTTATTCTTGAGATGTGACCCTGATCGTTTCCCTTTAATACATCTCACTAGTTTCGTTATTCCAAAATCTATCACCTCCTTAATAAGATTGTTTTAAATAATAATTTCTGTTTGCTAACAAGGTAATAAGTGGAAAATGAATGAGATATATAATAACATTTCGGAAACTGAAAAAATATTGCAAGTATTCAAAAAAAAATCAAGAAAGGTTTAAAATCCCTTTATTTGACTGTAATATAAGCACTAGATTGGATATTTGTTCAGAGAAAACATGTCCAATTTTAAAAACTTGCACTAAGCAAATCTAACAGTTTGGAGAAACAAAATGCTACATGATCCAGAAATGGAAGTGACTTGTGATAAATGTGACAACACAGTGTATTTGCAAATGAATTGGACTACTGGTGGATATAATTTAACAGATAATGAAATTAAACATTTATTGGACAAAGATCACGGATGGAAAACAGATGGAGATAAACATTATTGTTCATCATATATTGATGTAAAAAATATCAATCAAGCTGACCCGTGAGGGGAGAAAGGAGAGAGCATGAATAAGGTAGAACATTTATTGATTTGTGCCAGCGAAAAAGCGAGTGAAATCGTAAAAAGCATTAGCCAGGCATTAAAATTTGGCGTAGAGAATGGCTATCCTGGTGCAAAAAATACGAATGCTGAAGATATCGCACAAGAAACAACTGAATTACTTGCAATTTTAGAATTACTCAGATCGGAAGGTGTTAAAATTCCTATAGTTGGTATGCCGATGGTCATAACAAATAAGAAGCGTAAGATTGTCGAGTGGATGGAATATGCAAAAAAACAAGGAACTCTTTCTGTCTAACAGGCCTGAATGAGCCACCTGTAAAGTTTGAGTAGGGGATACGGTCTGCCGAAAGACTAATTGGTGAATCACACCAACTTTACAGGTTGGTTCTAGTCGTTGTTAGAATTTGCCGCAAAACATTTTATTTATATTTTGAATTTTGGTAATAAGGAGAATAGTATGATGAATAAACTTGAATCAAAAGCGACAAGATTTTCATTAGTGAACGCCTTTTTCTTGGCATGGTGTTCGCAACTCGCGTATGAAGATCAGAACATTGTCAGTCTAGCTTTACGTGAAAAACATTTTGATGCAATTAAAACGTATGACACGCAAGACACGCAAGTATTTGTTGCGATGAATGAAGAATCCATGATCGTTTCATTTCGTGGCACTTCAACTCTTAAAGATGCAATGACTGATATCAATGTTAATCTTGTTGACGGCGTTGGCGGTCGAGTACATGAAGGATTTGTGATTGCATTGAATCATGCCTGGAGAGATTTATACAAAACGATTTTAACGAACAGAGGCAAAAGAAGTCTTTGGTTTACTGGTCATTCACTCGGTGCGGGTCTTGCATGTCTCGCGACAGCAAAATTTGTTCAGGAAAAAGATGAACCAGTCAACGGTCTTTACACGTTCGGACAACCTCGAACTGGTGACAGACGGTTCGCGAAGAA
>SDBV01001262.1_pt1 | contig 38166 bp, 75 predicted proteins | sample 2277081 | NCBI WGS metagenome assembly SDBV01 (sample SAMN10402039, study PRJNA504765) | marine sediment metagenome | isolation source: marine sediment core GS10_PC15, 223 cmbsf | place: Arctic Ocean: Southern Knipovich Ridge | collected 2010 | reverse complement strand
ACCGAGCCGGCGTGCGTGGCAGGCCGCGATGGCTACCTGCGCCGCCTCGTCCTCGAGGAACTGCTCCGGCGTGAATCCGGAGCCCTGGTAGCAGTAGGAGTAGGGGCGCAACTGGAACCACCCCCGGCTCCAGCCCTCGCCGCACGGAGCCTTGCAAGCTCGGCTGTTGCCCCGGCTCTCGGTGTACGCGACGTTCACGAGGTAGGTGGGCAGGTCCCACCACCCGAGGAGCTCGGCGATCGGCTCGGCGTACGCCCGGATCCGCCGCGGCGCGTCCTCGTCCACCCATTCGCCGGGCGCATCGGCGTCGTCGGCACCGTCGCCGTCCACAGGGCCGGCGGGAGGCTGCGTCCCCCCGGCCGCTGCAGCTGCGCCGGCGACGAGGGCGATCGCACCGAGCACGGCTACAGGGGCGATCCATCGCCCCTGTCTCACCGCCGACCCTTCCTTTTGACGGCCCACACCGTGGCTGCGATAGCGGCGGCGCCGCCGGCCACTGCCACTGCGACGGGCATTCCCTCGTCAGGGATCGCTTGTGTGGACGCCATGATGGCTCCCTTGGGTGGAGGGATCGGGTCCGGCTTCCGAAACACCATGGGGTCCACGGGCACCGGCTCGTCTGGGGGCTCGGTCCCGCTGCCGGGGGTCCCGTCTTTGATCTCGCCGATCCCGGTGTTGCCCGGGACGACGCCGGAGTCCACCAGGGCCTGGAAGTAGTCCCCGTCGGTGACGTCGCGCATCCGGACCGAGAACCGAGCTTGCGAGGTCAGCAGGTCGCGCTTGGCCTGCTCGACGTCGAGGTCGCGCGAGGCGCCGGAGCCCGTCGGGATGTAGGCGGCGACGGATGTTTTGAGGTAGCCCTTCTGGGCGTTGCGCAGGCCGGTGAGCGCTGGCTTGATCACCTTGTCGAAGACGTTCACCTCTTTCCAGTAGCCCGGCCAGTTGGGGAACCCCATGATCATCCCGTTGCTGTCGATGGCGCTCATCATGACGCCGAGCTCGTTCGCCACCGGGCTCCACATGAGTCGCTTGACCGCGGCGTCCACCCCGGTCTTCCACCCCCAACCGTCGTGCTCGGCGAGGAGGTACGGGGTCTGCTCCATGAGCTTGTAGACGTAGCTCTCCCACTTGCCCAGTAGCTCCTCGATGTTCATCGAGTACATGACAGGCGTGCCCGGCTTACCGACGTAGGTCGCCAGCTGGTAGAGCATGAGGTTGAGGCTCCGGTAGTAGTTCCCCACGTCCATGCCGGTCGCGAAGTCGCTCTGCCATCTCAGACAGCTTCCGCAATCGACACTCACGTCCAGGGTGCGCTTCCCTATCGCAATCCTCACCTCGTGTAGGCCGCACAGAAACTCCTGCCACGCGTTCGTCTTGTCGCCGCGGCAGTAGGGATCCGCGTTCCCCCACGACGGGTTGAAAAACGACTGCAGGACGCTCGTGGTCCGGCTCATGCCCGGAATCATCCCGAGGCCGCCGGTGGTAATGAACTGCGCGGGCTGCCCGTTGCCCTCGGGGATCCCCGGCGCGAAGGCCCATCCACCGATCCTCTGTTGCACCACCCAGTTGTGATTCTCGGCATCGAACCGCGGCGCGAACAGTCGGGTGTAGTCGGCGCCCGAGCCAGTGATCGCCAGCGCGCTCCGGACCTGGGCTTCGTCGGTCTCGGTCCGGGGGTTCTGGAGCTCCAGCAGCGGCACCGGCATCGGTGCGTCCTCGCTGCGGATCGTCTCCACCGCGCGCCAGATGAACATGGCGTACTCGATCACCGCGGCGGCGACCTTGGCGTACACGTTGGGCACGCTGGCGAGGGCCTGGGACGTCATGGCGAGCCCGGTCTCGAGCATCGCCTTCGCGAGGTCGCCCGTGCTTGTCGTCTGGAACTGCGCGGTGCTCACGATCTTGAAGATCCCGCCGATCTCCTTGAGCGGGACGTTGGACAGGATCCCGGTCGCGTTGAAAAGCTCGAAGGTCTGGTGGCGCGACAGGTCCATCCAGTCCTCGGTGATCATCGCGGCGAGCGGCGCCCGGTTCGACGGGTCGTTGGAATCCGCCAGCGAAATGATCGATGGATCGAGGACATTGTCCTCGTAGGCCTCCGTGGACGGGAACACCGACGTGTACTTGACCAGAGGATCGAACTGCCCCAGGAGGGCGCTCTGGCTCTGCGGGCTCAACTGCGAGAAGATCATGCGAAGCCTCTCGCGGTGGCCTTGGCGACCGCCATTTCCAGGTCGAACGCGAGTGACATGCTGGCGCCCCCCTCCTCGAGCCAGACCTTGTCCACCAGCTGCTGGTAGACGTCGCTGTACTGCTCGCGGATGAGGTCGTACTCCCGGCGCTCCGGTCCGACAGGCGGGTACTCGCAGCCGTCGGGAGAGAGGGTCCGGAGCATGACGTCCATGAGCACCGCGCCATCGCGTACGTCATTGTCCACCACTAGATCGCGCACGTTGGCGCGCAGCCACTCCGCTAGCTTCGGCGCGTCGATCCGTCGGATGGCACACCCGTCCCAGACGATCCCGCCGGGCCCGGCGGTCCCGCCGCCGCCGGCCATGGCGATGCCGACGCCCCCCACGAGGACGACGGCGCCAAGAACGATAGGCCAGACCTTCATGCGTTGGTCGCCTTTCCGGCCACGTCCATGACGGTCACGTAGACCATGCCGACGAGTTCGCCGAACGCCCGGTTTGCCGCCTGCGCATTGTGCTGCCGGTCGGCCAGGACGGCGTCCCAGTCCGAGAAGGCCTCGAGGTACGCGCCGTATCCGTCGCTCGTCTCCGGGAAGTCGCTCGGGAGCGGTGGTGGGTTCTGGGCGAGCTCCACGTCACGCCACGGCCACGTGTCCACGCACAGGGGGCTGTAGGGCCCGAGGATCTCCCGGACGACCTTCTCTGGGGAGGCGTCCATGTCGAAGGTGAGTCCGCCTTCCGGATCCTCGGCAGGGATCCCATCCGCGCTCCATGCTTCGATCGCCGGCCGAGCCGTGTCGGCCAGCCAGTTCGCGCCGATCATGACGTCCGAGCAATCGGGAGCGATCCACAGGTCCCCGGGCTCGATGCTGTCGGGCCGTTGCATGCTCGGTCCCGAAGGGGTCCCACCGCCACCGCCGCCGCCGCCGCCGCCGCCGCCGCCGTTGGGACGGTTGGGGCCGGGGCCCTTGTACGGGTCGCCGCCCGTGTCGTCATCGTCCCCGTCCCCGTTCCCCTTCGGAGGACCAGGGCCGCCAGCTGCAGCGGCGATTCCCACGCCGATCCCAAGGAAGGCGACGGCTCCGACTACTACTCCGGTTATGATACGTGCTTTTTTGCTGGCCATTTGGGGTCCTTTACATGAGGGAGGAGACGTGGCTCCACACGGCAAACCAGATCAACTGCTTGCTCACGTCCAGTAGAGAGTCGGGTGGGAACTGTCCTTCGCACAGCGGGAACATGTCCTCGAGGATGAAGATCGCCATAGCCTGGGTCTCGGTGATCCCGGCTGCCTTGCCTGCGGCGACCATGGGCTTGAAGTAGTAGCTGTCCGCTTTCGTGAGGAGCTCCCGCATGTCGGACTCCGAGAGCGCCTCGCCGCCGGGCACGTCCGGGCCTTCGTACTTGAAGTGGATCCAGTCGCAGTTGGGCCCCACCTCGAACATGTCGCGGATCTGGAACCGAGCTTCTTCGGTGATCGCTTCGCCGGTGCCCTTGGCGATGCTAAGCGCGATGGCACCGAGGCCGGCGATTCCGCCGACGACGCCGGCACCGATGAGGAGTTTTTTCGTGAACGCTTGCATGTCAGTCTCCCAGTTCGATTTGCTTGGCTCCGCGGTTCTTGGCGATGAAGTAGATCCCCGCGCCCACGCCGATCAACACCGTCGTGGCCACCGCAGCTGTGGCGAGGTTGGACCAGAATCCCGGCTCGGTGCTTGCGGGCTCCTCCTTGGGCTTGCTGGGAATGATTTCCGGCGTGCCTCCCACGGCGACGATGCCCCGGTCGATCCGGTCGAGCAGGCACGTGCCACGCTCCATGTTGGCGACGATCCGGTTGGTCCAGGCGCGCGTCTCGCCGGTGGTGTTCACCCCGGCGGTGATCAGGTCCCACCAGCCCGGCATGTCGTCCACCTCCTCGAAGTAGGAGCGGAGCTCCGGCTGGATGGCCTCGCTGGGGCATACCTCGGGCTGTCCACCGGGTCCGCAACCGAGGATGTCGCCCGGACCGGTCTGCACGTAGATGAGTTGCTTCCATGCGCGGTTGATCCGCGTCATGAGTTCGCGCGCGGCGTCCGACCAGTCCACCACGTCCTCCATGAGGCAGAACATCCCGCAGCGGTTCTCGTACGTGTACCCGCCGCTCGTGCGGATCAGGTGCAGGTACGCGGCGCCGCATACGTCCGGGGCCGGCTCGGGAGGCGTCTCCTCGGGCTCGGTCTCGGGCTCCGTCTCGTCTTCGTTCGCCATTCTTGGCTACGTCTCCAGGAGGGGAAGACCAGGGCAGCCCCACAAGCCGCTCGGTACGTTCATGGCGTCCAGGTTGCTCACCAGTGGCGGTGGGAAGATCTTCGAGCTCATGTTGTCGTCAGCGCCCTCCCACGGGGTGGGGTCAAGCGTTACGTGCAGATCATTGAACAGCGCGGTGTAGTCCAGCTTCGGGAGCCACAGGTACTCGAAGGCCTTCGCTGCCTCAGTCCACTCGGGGCCGGCGCGGCGCGGCGGGTCCTTGGTGCGCCAGGACGGATCGCCGAGCCGGATGTTCCGCATGGGCGGGAGCCGGTCGATGATCCGCTGACGGTTGTCCGGGTGAAACTTGAGCAACCGCAGCGCGCGTCCGTGGCCGCCCGGGGGCCATGCCACATCGCCATAGCCCCACGTGGTGTACAGGGCGTCGTTCCAGGGCGAGCACTGGATCAGGTTGAGGTACTCGAGGCGCCGTGAGGAGTTCTTCGAGACTTCCCGCCCAAACTCCAGAGCCTCGGCCTCGGTCGCGCCGTTCTCCTTGGCTGCAAGGTAGCCGGCGGAGCCCAAGGCCCGGTAGGTGATCGACCGGCTCCCCGATCCGAGAAGGATCTCTCCGTACATGTTCTGGTGGAAGATCCCGTCTCGCGGATGATTCGTCGGCGACTCGAAGTCGCTCAAGTCCAGGTCCGGAATGTCCGTCTTCTCCGGGATCGAGATCCCGTCGTCCGGCTTCGTGGGCATCGGCTTGGCGACCACCTTGATCCCGCGCGCGCGGTCGCACCACTTACCGCCTGTGCCCGCCAGGGTGGCGGTGATGTAGTCGTCCACCCTGTCGCGGATCATCCCCCACGCGTCCCAGTGGGAGAAGTGATCGCCTTCTATCGGCGGCCACGGGAAGTCCGCCCAGATCTCGACGGCGACGCAGCGCGTGACCGCGTCCTCCCCGGTGACTCCGCTCTCGACGCAGTCGCAGATCGCGATGTCGATCTTGCCACGGATCCCGTCGTCATTCGGATCCGGCACCAGCGGCCGGTCGTCGGGGTCCCGGTCGCGCTGGGGCGGCTCGTCCTCATCGTAGTCCTTGTCCTTCGGCTCGGCGGCGCCGGCGATGCCGATGCCGATGCCGAGGAACGCGATGGTCGCAGCTGCGACGCCGACCCAGATCCGCTTACGATTTGCTTTGGACGCCATTCAGGGGCCTACACGGGTGGTGGTTGGACGCCGAGCTTGGGGTTGTACTGGTGGCAGCAGGCGAGGTCGGGGTACGTCTTGTCGTTGATCCCGTGCATCCACAGGGTGACCGCTCCGGCCACGACCGACTGGAACCTGAGCAACGCGCCTTGTGGGAGCACGATGTTGAACGGGGCGGAGCCCCCGGCGAGAGGGATGAGCTCCTCCCCGCTTGGGAACACCATGGAGAGGGTGACCCCGCCGCCTATGCCGACGGGCGAGACGTGTTGCAGCCAAATGTCCCGGGCTCCAAGTGGTGCGAACGTCCAGAGCGGAATCAGGCCGACAGCATCGAAGGCGGCCGAGAACACGCGGGTGCTGGGATCCTGAACGGCGCCGGACAGATCCACGACGGTGGAGCCGTCGAAGTCCGTCGTGGTTCCGATACGTAGTACGAGTGACATGGTGTGTTCCTTTTTGCGGGCCAGCGGCTACGGAGGTGGCGGCTGCACTGCGAGCTTGGGGTTGAACTGGTGGCAGCACCCAAGGGGTGCGTACTTCTTGTCGTTGATCCCGTACAGCCAGATCATGACGCTGGTGGGGATGCCGGGCGGCGAGGCGAACCCCAGGACTGCGCCTTGGGGTAGGACCGTGTTGAACGGGTTGGGCTCGTTCGTCTGCAGAGCGACCACTCCGCCGCTGGGGAAGCCCATTCGCATATCCACGGTGTCTGGGCTCACCATCTCCTGCAGCCATATGTCGCGGGCCCCCACCGGAGGGAACGTCCACAGGGGAATGACCCCCACGGCGTCGTACGTCGCCTCCCAGATCTGGGTGCTGGGATCCAGGACCGCCGTCGATAGATCCACGACGGTGACGGCGTCGAAGTCCGTGGTGGTGGTGATGCGAAGTACGAGGGACATAGGGCTGCTTCCTTTGGGGTCGAGGGCTCGGAGAACGGGGTCCGCGACCTAGCCGCCGCCGACGGTGAACAGATCCGGCGCGAACTTGTGGCAGCACTGGAGCTTGTACCAGTCGTCCGCCGCCACCCCGCTGATCTGGTAGTAGAGGATCCCGGTAGTCGGGGCACCTACGCCGTCGTCCACCTCGACCACGAGGTCGGAGCCCTGCGGCATGAGGATGTTCCAGCACGGGTTGGGGTCGGCCGCCGTGTCGATCAACGGCAGTCGGGTCCCGTCCTGGAGACGGAGCTCCACCGTTCCGATGGCGAGCGGGGGCATCGAGCCGAGGCTCATCGCCCAGATCCACAGCGGCGAAAACGCGAAGTTGGGGATCGTCTGGAAATCCAGGACGCCAGCTGGCCCCCCAGCATCGGGAACGAACCGCCGGATCTGCGAGCCGGGTACGAGCTCGGTGGGCTTGGCCAGCGAGAAGTCGGTGACGCCATCGAAGATGGCTTCAATCTGGAAGGGTACGGACATGGTTTCTCAGCCTCCTGCGGCACGCTCGGCCGCGTCTGCAAGCGTCGCGTGGACGCGAATCAGGATCCGTTGATAGATCCGGTTGAAAATGGGCGGGTAGCCCTGGACGGGAGGCCAGCCGACACGTTGTCCACTGGCCGAGACGGGGTAGACCCACTGCGCCACATAGGCGGTTAGGGCGTCGGGGTTGCGGATCCCGTTCTGGAGTCCGCTAGCGATCATCATATCGACGGGGCTGGGGAGCCACGGCAGGGTCGTGGGGTCGATCCCTGTGTCCGCAATGCTGGGTGGCACACCGCGTCCCGCATCGCCCGTGTCCATCTTGAGCACCGCGCACGTGTTGGGGTACGCCGCGCAGAAGCACGCCCGGATACACGCATGGTACTCGTCCTTGTTGGCGAGGCCCCAGCAGCCCTGACCGCACTCCTCCGCGCTGCGTGCCCCCCCGCTGCGTCCCTTCGCAAGCGCGGCTCGCCGAGGCGGCTGGCGCTGCCCGACTGCGAGCGCGCAGCATCCTCCGACCACCAGGCCGACGCACAGACCCACGATCATACCGCCACCAATCCCTTCTCCGCGAAGCCCGGAAGCTCGCGGGTGGGATCGAGCTCGGTCCAGACGATCTCGTCCTTCTCATTGAAACTCGGAACCTGGACCACGGCGTGGAACACATGGGGGAGCAACCGCTGGTCAAAGCCGTCTACCTGCGGCTGCACATTCACGAAGGCCCAGACCGGCATGCGCTTCACGAGGGCGATGGCCCCGTTGTCGAAGCGCTCGCAGGCGGTCACCCACGCGGCGACGGAGAAGCAGGTCGCGAACCGCTTGCGCCGGATCGTGTGGATGGGATCGACCACCTGACACAGGCCCTCGCACATCACAGGCCGCTCGTACCGGATCCCTGCGCGAGCGAGGTCGCGCTCCGCTCGAGGGTGCTCCGCCAGATACAGCATGTTCAAGGCGACCGCTCCCTCGATGAGGGCGGAGAGCGCAGCTGCTTCCTCCAGCGTATTGCTGGCCTCGAAGCGGGTTCTGATCTCGCCGTGCATCTAGGTGTCGAGCTCGAACACGAAGGTGAGGATCCGCGGTTCCTCAGAAGGGGTGGGCACCACGATTGCGGAGGCGTGCTGCGGGATGTCGATCTGGTTGAGGGTCCGGCGGGCGGTGGGGTCGATGAAAAGCGCGCCGCTGTCCGGGAACCCGGGGGTGAACACATCGGCCGGGGCTCGCATGATCCCGGTCTGCCAACAAGGATCCGGGATGGCTCCGTCCTTTTGGGCGTACACCTGGACGCGTTTGGCAGCTGGCGGGATCGGGATAACCGTGTTGACCGCGTCAGAGGGGATGAGGACCTGCTTCGTATTGGTGCAGATGTTCCGGCCGTTGGTCGAGTACGGCGACAGCGAGATCGTTCCGCCCACCAAGGCCTGAGTCAGGCGCTCGCCGTCATCCAGGTTGCCGGTAAACGTGGTCTTGTTCCGCGAGCCACGGCTCACGGGGAGCGCGTCCGGGGGCACGAGCAGCCCCACGAATACTTGGTCAGCCTGGACAGAGAGGCGCGTGCCCGAGCCGATGTCCACGTCGATCCAGCGCGTGTACTCGCTGTTGTTCATATAGAACACGCGCGCCTGGAGATGCGTGTGCCGGGTGGCGTTGGGAGGTCCGCCACTGGGATTGTCGGGCTGCCACGCGCGCTCGGGGCTCTCGAACAGATTCGACACCAGGCCGACGATCGGCTCCTGGACGGTCTCGAAGCCCCAGAGCTCGACGGTCCACCACAGCGGCCTCGGCTTCGGGTCGGACTCGTCCGTGATGTTCGCGTCGAGGATCGGGCTCTCGAGGAATCCCTTCGTGAAGCGCCGGTAGTCGGTGTTGGAGTTCCGAAGCGGGTACCAATAGCCTTTCCAGTTAGCGTCGCCCCACCACGCGCAGTGGTGTCCTTGTCGGAGGGTGGCGTCGCCTACGGTCATTGCTTGGGTGCCTGGGGTAGAGAGAGTTGTGAAACCGGGGCCCATGCGGGCCCCGGAGTGTCTCGATGGTGCTCTAGTAGAACAGCATCGTGTTGCCGTAGGCGCCGACCGGTCCGGACTTCCCGGGGGTCAGGGGGTCTCCGAAAAGAACCCCGACGACGTGAACGTCGTCGCTGCACGGCGTCATCCAGTCGAGCAACAGCGGACGGCTGTTGTTCTGGATGGGATCGATGATCCCCCAATCCACCGGCAACACCCAGAAGGTGTCGTCAAACATCGCGCTCGGAATACCGATCCGATTCTCCGGCGAGATGCCACCGGTCTCGATGAGGCGGGGGGTTTCGTTGATCCGCACGTTGGCCAGCATGGACAACGCGGTGGTGGTGCAGTCCGCGGCGTCGATCGCCCGGAACCACACTCCCCGGATTCGGTAGAGGCACGCGCGCTCTGCCGTAATCCGGATGGTCCGTAGAGCCGCGAAGCTCGCCGGGACCGGTCCGTCGAGGGGAGCGTCGCCCTGGTCCTTGAAGGTGGAGAACGGCAAAGCGCTCCATCCGCAAAAGATGGCGGGATCATACTCGCACTCGGTGGGGCTGCAGACGCAGAGGCCACCGTAGTTGGTGGACACGGGGTCTGTGCCACAGGCACTGGCGGGCGGCTTTGCCCGGAAGCTCCCTGAGGCATCGGGTCGTCCTCCGCCACCGGCGGAGCTCCCCTGACCTACGCCTGCGGTCTGCTGGGGATAGCCGCGCCACGTCGGGCGGCCGGCCCATGCGTTTCCGACGCCAGCTGCGCCGGCGCCCTTGATCTGGTCCTCGGCGGACTGGTTGTAGCTGCGCAGGGCAGCTTCCACCGCTGCGGGTGGCTGAATGAGCTTGGTCATGTCGTTGTTTTCCCTCCCGTTTCCGGGGGTGGGGAGTGTCTAGGCCCGATTGGTAAGCCGGCTGGGACCGGAAGATCGTTCCCGCGATTGCTGTGGGGCTCGCGGGGGCCCGCTGCTCTCCTGTGTTGGCGGAGCCGGAGCTACACGCCGCCGGGGATCTTCGGGCCCATGCCCACGCCCCAGCCGAACAGGAACGGCAGCGTCATGCCCGCGCCTGCGCCGAGCAGGCCGTCGGAGAGAGCTCCGTCGGTCATGAAACCGCCGACCAGAGCCGCGGCGCCGAAGATCGGCATGGTCTTGACCTTGCCGCCGGCGTCGAAGGACGCGAGCCGCGGCCAGTTCCCGATGATCGCTCCGGTCACGACAGCTGTGCCGGCGCCGACGCCCACATTGACGAGCTTCCCATAGAAGTTCGTCTCCATGACCTTGTCTTTGGCGCCCTTGCGCTCTTGCTTGACGATCTCCTGGTACATCGCGTCTCGGGAGACGCCGGGAGGGGCTTTCAGGTCCTTGATCGCAGTAGACATGTGAGCAGTTTTCCTTTTCGTGGGATCGGGCGCTGTCCGGCATGGACCGCTGCGCGTTGTGATCAATGCCTTGCCGGATCAGAGACCACTCGCGCAACCGCTTTTTGGGTTGACAAAAGACCGCTTTTCCGTGAGTTACGACGGCGTATATGGCTAAAACCCGACGAAAAAGTGGTGGAAATAGTGGTGGAAATAGTGGTGTCGCACTGGATGGCGACATACTCGACGTCACCGAGTCCGTGCGGGACGAGCTCCCGGCCGAGCTCGTGCGGAAGATCGCCCAGTATTACGGGCAACTGCGCGGCGTAAAGATCAAGTCAGAACGCAACGGAAGCTGGCGTTTGCTCAAGAATCGCTTGCACCTTGGGACGCCGCCGTCGGACATGACTGTGGATCAGATCGCGCTCAAGGTCTGCGGCATGGTCCTGGAGGACGTGGACACACACGGCCCTGCAAACAACTACCACGCGGTCCTCGAGTGCCAGATCGGCGACACGGACAGCACGACCGACAAGTACGCACCGCTCAAGGCGCTCATCGACGCCGAAGGGGACCTGGCGGTCTACGACCACACAGAGCGAGGCGAAGGCCCCTTCGGAGACGATTCGCTGGCGGCCAACCTCGAACCGTTCGTGGATCTGGCGATCCGATCGCTAGGTGCCGTTGTCGAGGCGACGGAGGGATATTCCGGCCTGGCGGGCGGCCTCGAGAAGGTGCTCTCCGCGGTCACCGACAACATGCAAAAGATGGCGGAGACGTCATCCACGCAGACCGAGATGGAGCTTCGGATCGCAGAGATCGGTCTGCGCGGCGATGCGCTGGGGTACGACCACAAGGAGCGGATGGACAGGAACAGCAAGATCGGCGAGTTCCTCATGGAGCTCGCGGGGCCGATCGGGGGGATGGTCGAGGATTTTGTCCAGGGCAACTGGGATCTCTCCGGCGTAGGATCGCCAGCCAACGACGCGCCTGACGGTGCAACTGGCTCGGGCTCAGGCTCGGGGCGGGCGCCCAAGCCCTCGAGGCTGGCCAAGGATTTCACGAGCTTCCTCGAAGGGCTCAACCCGCAGCAGTTCGAGGCCTACAAGGGGATCTACCAAGGCGACGAATGGGTGTGCCAGCTGGAGAGCAAAACGGCCGAGTCCGATGCTGCCTTCGGGGCGCTGTTCACCAAGGTGGGGGATCTCTTTGTGGCACGCCAGTACAAACAGGAGCAGTTCCAGAAGGACGTTATCGCCGCCATCGGCATGAAGCACGGGTTGAAGCTCCAGAGGATCTGGAAGAAACTCGCGCAGATGGGCTTGTGATTCCCCAGTCGCTCCACAGGCTGGGGGTTGCGTGTTGGGTTGCGGGTTGCGTTCGCTCGCCCTTTCCTGCCGCCTCCGTCTCCGCATCACTTACTTGACCCGCGCGAACTGGCGTGGCAGGAATGTCCCGGACTTGTCCGAGACATTCACGAAGCTATTCGGCTCGATCACCGACTCCACGATCTGGGGTGAGGACAACGAGACCCGAATTGTGTGGATCACAATGCTCGCGATGGCCGACCGGCACGGCTATGTCGGCGCCAGCGTCCCTGGCTTGGCCCATCGAGCCCGTGTGAGTGTCGAAGCGGCCGGCGCAGCGATCACGAAGTTCCTCGGGCCCGATCTCTACTCGCGCTCGCAGGAACACGAGGGGCGCCGGATTGAAGTCGCGGATCGCGGCTGGACTTTGCTCAATTACGATCGGTACCGCGATATGCGCGACGAGGAAGCTCGGAAGGAATACGAGCGGAACCGGAAGCGCCAGCAACGCGAAAGCGCCAAGAAGGCTGCTGAGAACGGTTCTGATAAGGAACCGCACCAAGAGTCCCTACTTGTGGATGTCCCGGACAGTCCCGGACAGTCCCTGGATGTCCCCGAAAGTCCCTCACTGTCTGCCCAAGCAGAAGCAGAAGCAGAGTTAAATGCAGAGGCAGATTCAGATTCAGGCCAGAACCCGGATCTCCCTGATGCGGGGGATCGAGTCCCCCGGGGGATCGAGGAGGACTTGCTAGTCGAGGGTGTCCTCTCCGCCATGCGCGATGCGGTCCAGAGCCTGAACAAGCGAGCTCACGGCCCACGCGACACTCCCAAGAATCGGAAGGACATCCTGCGGCCGGTCAAGGAGTGTGGGGCGACTCTCGAAGACTGGCGACTTGTCATCACCCGGCAACTGGAGAGCATCCGTCCGGACCAGGAAAAGTGGGCCTATCTCTCACTCGCGACGCTGAGCGTTCCGACGAACTTCCAACGCAAGCTCGACACGGCTCCAGGCGGGCAGTCCCCGGTCGGCCACCACGTACACACCGGAGACGAGGACTACCCGGACCCGGGGTTCCAGGATCTGAGCGATGTTTGACCGACCACAAATCGCCGATGTGGATTGGCAGAGCCTGGTGCTCGGCAAGTACACCGCGCCTCCCTTCGAGATAGTGCCGGCGGAGATCAACGCGTTCAATGCCGCGCACAGTGAGCACCACGAGACCATGTGTTTCCAGGTTACGCGAACCGGTGAGGTTTGGTGGTGTTATCCGGAGTCTGGCGCCGGCGACCACGACGTTGTGGCGATCTACGATCTCGAAGGCGAGCTCGTTGGCTACCGGAACGCGAGTGGATGGTCGCACATGATCGGCCACCCGATGGGCCTTGCTGCAGCTGCGGATGAAATACCATTCGCGCTCGAGGCCCCGGCTCCAGTGGTGGAGGAGACGGAAACGCCGGTCCTGATCCCAGTCGCGCCGCGGTCCTACCCGCCTTCGCTGGAAGACACCGCGCCAGCCTTCGACGCCAGGAAATGCTTCATGGACGTGGAGCGACGCAGAGCACTGTTCGATTCGGGGAGAGAGACGTGACCAAGAACCGCTACAACTGGATGCACACCGATCGACGGCACAAGAATCGCCGCAACGGCAACGAGCGAGTGCTCGTCCATCGCGGCCAATGGTGCCCGCCGTACACAAAAATCCGTCGCGCGATGCGAGTGGAGAAGCGTAAGGCCAAAGACCGCGCCGAGCTTGAAGCAGCAAGCGGAGGGCCCAGTGGAACGTAAGACGCTCTACCTGACCTGCCGCGATAGCAACGGCGAGGCCGAGCCGGAGTCGAGGGTGCAAAAGTTTGTGCTTCGCAAAGATCCAGGCACGCAGGACAACACTCTCCAGTTTATGGACATCGACGGGACGGCACACGTGTACCCGCTCGACGTGGTGCATCACATCCGAGTCGAAACCGAGGTGATCAAGGTATGATTTCCCAACCAACAGCAGGAGGTGTCTGTCATGTGGGCCCGCGGGTAAAGCCGCCGACCGTCGGTTGCGACGGCGCCCTGTCACCATGTAGTGGACAAGTAAGTCGCCCCGGCCTCCGGCCCTCGCGGGAAGGAGGCCGGGTATGAGTTCGATCGAGTGGACCGACCGCACGTGGAATCCGACCGTCGGGTGCTCCCGTGTCTCTCCTGGCTGCGAGCACTGCTACGCGGAGGGCGTCGCTCACCGGGGGATGCAAGAGGCTCACCGCGGCCTCACCATTCTGTCCAACAGCGGACCGCGGTGGAACGGGATCGTCCGGCTCTTGGCCGACCGCCTCGAGGCGCCGCTCCGTTGGCGGAAGCCCTGCCGCGTGTTCGTGGACTCCATGTCCGATCTGTTTCACGAGCAGATTCCCTTCGAGTACATCGCCGCAGTCTTCGCGGTGATGGCCGCGAGCCCGCGACACACGTTTCAGGTGCTCACGAAGCGCCCGCACCGCATGCTGGACTTCTTTCAGTCGTTCCCAGGACTTCCGGGACGAGGCATTGGGCGGCCAGATCTTGGCCCCGGAACGAGCTACGCCAGCGAGTTCGTGCAGGAGCGCGTTGCAGCTGCGCCGGAGACGGAGTGGCCGCTACCCAACGTCTGGCTGGGCGTCTCCATCGAGGACCAGCAGCGGTCCGGCGAGCGCCTCCTGCCGTTGATCATGTGCCCGGCCAAGACCCGATTTGTAAGCGTGGAGCCGATGCTGGGACCCGTCGAGCTCGGCTTGGCCGGGACGCTTCCGGGCGCCATGACTGGCGGCGCCTACGTCATGGTCCACCAGATGATCCATTGGGTGATCTGCGGAGGCGAATCCGGAGCCAAGGCGCGCGAGTTCAATATCGCATGGGCCCGCGAGCTACGGGATGAATGCGCCTTCAGCGACGTGGCGTTTTTCCTCAAACAGATGGGAGCAAGGCCGGTCGCCTGGAATCCCGACAGCGAAGGGGAGGCCGAGCCCGTGTCTCAACGCCTGACACTTGACGATGGCAAGGGCGGAAAGATGGGCGAGTGGCCGAAAGATCTGCAGGTACGGCAGTGGCCGGAGTCCCACGAAGTTCACGGATAGGCAACGAAACGAAACACCCCGACTGGAGTCACCAAATGAGCGAAGCAGAACAAACTACACATGGACCCTCGATCATATGGGAAGTGCAGCGCGGAAGCCTGCTGATTGGGGCCGACTATAAGAGCGACGGAAACGTCTTCATCGAACTAGGAGGGGTCCGCTTGGTCATGCACCCGGAGGAGGCCCGCAAACTGTTCGCGCGCGCGCTCGTGAACATACCGTCGGGGGACGAACCGCGGGCGGACACGGCCGTAGCGGAGGCCGCTCTCAGCCTCTGCTACACACACGAGGACAGAGCCCAAGGCGCAGAGAGGCAACTGAGGAAGACAGAGCGCGAACTGGCCGATGCTCTGCGGGCGCTCGGACACGCGCAGGGACGCCTCGAGGCGTTCGAGGTGAAGTCGTGACCGGACCACACAAGATCCCCAAGCAACCACCACCACCGTCCGTCACCTATGACGCGGTGAAGCGGGACGCCCTGGTCGCCGTTCAAGACGCCGCGCAGGTCCACGAGAACAAGATGGCGATGGATTCGGAGTACCGTCGCGAGTACCTGGAGCAGGAACGTCGCGAGCGCGAGACGGAGGTGGACGCGGAGCGAGCTGCGCTGCGGGACAAGCTCGTCCGACGCGGGTGTCCAGTGCGGTTGCTCGACCCGATCGTCGCTGGATCTCTGCAGGACACGCCGCCGATGAAATATGTGGAGGCATGGATCGGGGGTGAGCCTCGCCCAACGTTCCTGGTGCTTTCCGGATCGAAAGGCGTGGGGAAGACCACCGCGGCGGCGTGGGCGAGCCAGCACATGGGGGCCTTGCGATGGGTGAGAGCCGGCGAGCTCGCAACGATAGGCCTCTACGACCGGGAACGGTTCGACCCGATTGCGAATGCGCGAACGCTTGTACTGGACGATCTCGGAACGGAGTTCAACGATGCAAAGGGCGCTTTCAGGGCGCTATTCGACCTACTGATCAACACGCGCTACGACGGGATGCTCCGGACGATCATCACCACGAATCTGCTCGCCGATGGATTCACGGCTCGGTATGGCGCGCGCGTCCTCGACCGGATCAACGAGGCTGGTCTCTGGGCGAACTGCGGACGGGAGGGTCTCCGATGAGCGGGGACTATACGGTCGAGGCCTTGGCGGCCCACCATGCGGAAGCTCCGCTTGTGGATCTGTCGGCGGATAGCGTCAGCCTGCACCTCGACGGCCTCACCCCCGAAGAAGGCGCGCGGTTGGGCAGAGATCTGCTCGCATGGGCGGAGGCCAAGCGTGTCCCCCCTCGCACCCGCGGCATTGCCGTCGAGATGGGAACCGAGCTCGCTGAAGTGTTGGGCCCGAAACACGCGGGCCACTGCCAGACGTGGGCGCAGAATCTGGAGACGGTCCGGCGTCTGGCGACTCTCCGCGCCGCCCCGCCAGGGGAGCACACGGACGGGGAAACATACGAACTGCTCGTCACCGTCTGCGTCCACCCTGCGCGCGTCACGTCTTACGTGGACGGCACGAAGGTCTTCCAACGCTACGTCCGGGAGGGCGGCGAGCAGCGTCCCCACATCGAGCCCGCGGTGGCCGCCGCGGCCGAGCTCATCGAACAACGGATCCAGATCGGATGGATAACGCCATGAAGCCCGCACCCACCCCCGACAAAACAGCGGCACGTCAGCGCCGCCGCCATCCCTTCGCGTTCGCAGCTGGCGACAAGCTCGCTGCCATGCGCGGCCTCGAGCGCCAGGCCCACGAGATTGCGAAGACCCCGGTGTATCGACGCCGGTGGCTTGGGATCCAGACTCCGATCACGGACCTGCTGCGGGGGCTCATCGAGCAGCCCAGCGCGCTCTAGAGTCCTCCACGATTGCCCGCATGGACACACTGCACAGCAGCGGAGACGATGAGCTCCGGAGATTCCAGGAGTTCCTGCGGCGTCTGCTCGCGCGTGGGGGTGTGCCCCAATGACCACGTGCCGGCACTGCAAGCGACGGACCCACATGGGCAGGCGGAAGATCTGCGAGCACTGTGGGGGATGGCTCGGCGGGCAGGACCGCGCCGCTCTCCGGTGTATGGCGAGCGCCACCGCCGGATTCCGCTGCAATCTCGTCCGGGACCCCGGGAGTTCCTACTGCCAGAAACACCGACAACGAACGGAGCCACGATGAAGCGCAGATCCTTATCCGTGCAAGGCCTGCTGTACGGCACCGTGCTCGAGTACGCGGACGCCAACAACGTCTCGCTCGCCTCCGTGTTCCAGGCGGCCGTCGTGCCGTGGCTGGAGGAGCGCGGTGTGAAGATCCCAGAGGGCGTCGAGAGAGAGCCGCGGGAAATGAGCGCGGTCCGCCGCAAGGAGCTTCTGCGGAAACAAACCGAGGGCCGCGAGAAGAAGGCGCGGGCCCTGGCCGAAGGCGGCCAGCATTTCACCTTCTAGTGATTGGAGTCACCAGTGATACGAAAAGCGTTCAAGGTCGCAAGGGAAGCTACGCGCGGCGCCATCGTTGGCGCGGGTGTGGCGATGCTGCGTGAATGGGTTCCCGACGATGAGATCGAGGCGATCGACCATATGGTCGCAGAGCACCTGGCGAAGACGATGCCGGAGATCGCTGGCCTTCTCCGCGACAGACCAAGCCTGCCGTTGTGCGAGGACGGCGACTGCCCCGACTGGGGCCACGGCTACATGCTCACCGACGAGGTTTGGAACGAGGCCGTGAGCGCCAGCGACGACGTGCGGTTCCTGTGCGTCACGCACGTGGAACAGCGCCTGGAACGCCGGCTGCGGTACGAAGACTTTCCAGACGTCCCGATCAACATGGCCGTCCGGAGCGTGTACGGGAGGATTGACGAATGACGGGCGAGGCCAATGAGGCAAAGGTGCGGGTGGAGGTCGCTCGCTTCCATGGACGGTATGCGCTCACCGTGAAGGTGAACGGCGCGGTCATGCTGGCCGACAAGTTCGAGGACTTCTGCGAGTTGGACACGCGGATGCGCGGGCGGCTCGGCGTGCTCTGGGAAACCTTCCGCGACGAAGTGAGGGCAGTATGCGATCGGTAGTGCTACGGGTCGCACGATGGTCGGTGCGCAAACTCCATACGGCTGCCCAGACGATCGAGGCCCGCGTCCAGATCGCGCTGCGCGGACGCTGTCTCCGGTGCGGCAACGTGCTGGTCTCGCACGATCGGGGGTACCGGTGCGAACGGTGCCACGAGGAGAGGAGGGAGCCATGGTCTCCAACGGCGTAAGTGAATGCACCGAGTGCCCTGAGTGCGGCGGAGCGCTCCTGCAGCTGATCGACGGCTACGACATGAAGCAGTGGTGCTGGCAGTGTGGTTGGCCGATCTATAAGAACAAGAAACTCGTGCCGGACGGACCGCGCGGCAAAAGGGTGGCCCATAGCGCGCCGCTGCCAGGGCTGAATGGAATACCAGAATGAAAGCCGAAAGCATGAAGGTCGTCTACATCGCTGGCCCCTTCCGGGGCGGCAGCGCCTGGATCATCGAGCAGAACATCCGCCGCGCCGAGGAGGCTGCCCTCGAGGTGGCCACCGTGGGCGCGATGCCATTGTGCCCGCACACCAACACGCGGTTCTTCCACGGTACGCTCGCCGACGAGTTCTGGATGAGAGGGACCATGGCGCTCCTACTGCGTTGCGATGCCGTGTTCCTCGTGGAGGGATGGGAGCACTCGAGGGGCTCCCGGGCGGAGCGAGACGAGGCTCAGAGCCGCGGCCTCCCTTGCTTCCAGTCGCTGCGCCTGTTGGAGAAGTGGGTGCAAGAGAAGGTGGGACCGTGAGCCAGTTCAAATACGACGGCGTCCGGTGGCGGGTCCTAATCTGGCGGCAGTGGTCGCAGATCGTCGGCAAGCCCAGCAGCTACTGCAGGCGAAAGGGGATCCAGTGAGCCATCCATTCCGAGGCTCCATCGAGGAATCCGAGATCTTGGCGGAGGTGCGCAAGCTCCGGGAGGCGGTGACAGAGCAGGCCGATGCTGCACGGACGTTGACCGCGTTCCTCCAGGCACCAGTGACGGCGCGGGACGAGGGCGACGTTCCGATCAACGCGCTGACGGTCGAGACGACAGCGCGGGAGGGCCTAGAGGGAGGGTTCACAACTGTTGATCCCATACACCTGGGACTCCCAGCATTTCACATCCTCAAGATCCGGATCGTGCCGCCAGGGGACTGCGCAGGCGGGAGCTTCTTCGAGTTCTTTTGGAACGGCCGCCGCGTCTTGGCCGGCTTGGTGCGCGCCTACATGGAGCCCCAGAAGGTCGCCCTGCCCGTGGTTGCCATGCACTACAAGCTCCGGATAGAAACCGCAACGCCCGGTTTCCTGTTCTATCTGTGGGGAGGGGAGCCTCCGGAAGCATCCCGGTCTTATGCGGACGGCCCGCTGGGAGCCGGCTATGGGCATGTCCACCCACACATCGAAAAGCGCCGCCGCGATCCATTTGGAGGCCCGCATGGGTAAGAAGACGCCACCGCGCGCCGACACGCTGCCGCCCAAGACCAAGAAGAAGGCGACGAAGAAGAAGCGCAAGAGGAAACCGGCCGAGCCCAAGCGCGCCAGCGGCGACGGATGGGAGCTCGTGCTCCAGGACGCGTGGGACGGCCTCAGGGAGTACCCGTGCGACCACGTGATCTGCGACCCGCCGTTCAGCGAGCGGACCCACGCGGGCCAGAAGCACGGCCGTCGCACGGAGAGCGAGGGCACCACCGACGGCCCGGGCTTGCTCTCCGAGCACGGCCTCGGCTACCCGCACCTCACGCCGGAGCAAGTCGCGAGCTTGTGTCCGTTCCTCCACAGCGCCTCCACCGGCTGGGTCGTCGTCATGACCGACCACGTGCTGTTCCCGATCTGGGAGCGCGAGTTCCGGGAGCTCGGGCGCTACGTGTTCGCGCCGGTGCCGGTGGTGATCCCTGGCATGAATGTCCGGCTCGCCGGCGACGGCCCCAGCAACTGGACGATCTGGCTGGTGGTCACGCGGCCGAAGGGGCTCAAGGACGGCACGAAGCCGGGCGCGTACCTGCGACCCGCGGAGGATCCACGGCGCAGCAAGCTCGTGAAGGGCGCCAAGCCGCTGAGCCTCATGGACCAGCTGGTGCGCGACTACTCGCAGCCCGGTGATACGATCTGCGACCCGTTCGCGGGGTCCGGCACCACCGGCGTGGCGGCCCTCCGGAGCGGCCGTGAGTTCGTCGGCTTCGAGATCAACCCTGAACACTTCAAGCAGGCCGAGGAACGTCTCACCGCGGCCGTCGATCCGTTGTTTCCCCGCCACCCCATAACCGGAGCCCAGGAGTCATTGCTATGACCAACACTATCAAGACCGCCACCATCGTCGCCCACCGCGAAGCTCGCTTCACGCAGCACCAGTGGATCGTCGGGCTAGACGATCAGAGCGAGGTCGCCCTTCCGCGCGTGTTCACGCTCCCGCCGATTGGCACCGAGTTGGAGCTCGAACTGGAGCCCTACAAACTGGCGGCCGATGTGGACCCCCACCAGGACGAGCGCTTCCACGTCGTGCGGATCCGCTGGGAGGGCGCCGTGGAGGTCCATGCCGGCGAGTTCAATGCACTCCTCAACGAGCACGAGGTTCTGCGCGCCAACCTCGCCCACGTCAGAGGGCTCCTCGAGCAGGCGGAGCAGGCGCCGGCAGCCGCCAACGCTGCCGCGCCGCCCCCCAGCCGCCTGGAGGCCATCGCGCGCCGGATCGGGAGCGCTTGGGACGTCCTCAGGGGCGGGACGCCCCTGAGGGAGGAGCGCGCACGCACCGAAGGGCCGTTCCCTGAGCGCTTCCGAGACGCGCCGCCGTGGGGCGGAGAGATTCCGACCGCGCCGCCAGGCGGAAGGGGCGGAGGGAGCGGCCGGCCGTGACGTCTGCCCCAGACTTCGACGGCCGCACATTCGAGCCCGCAAAGGACGGCCCGCGACTTGGCAAGCAACTGCGCGCTGTGCTGACCTTCATGCTCGGCAGTGTTTGGCGGAGCCTCGATGAGATCAGCGAGAGCACCGGGTACCCGCAGGCGTCTATCTCCGCGCGCCTTCGGGATCTCCGAAAACCGAAGTTTGGGGAGTACACCGTCCAACGCCAGCGCCGCCGAGACGGGGGCACCTTCGAGTATCGCGTTGTCGCGCAGGTCCGGAAGTCGCAGTGCTTGCGCTGCCGCGAGTACGTGGACGATCCCGACGACGTAGGCGTCTTGGCCCATTTGGCGGAAGACAGCGGGTGCGGCTACTGCTCGCACCCCAGTTTCGTGGACGGCAGCTGCACGCTGTGCCGTCGTCCAGAGCAACATGAACAGATGGATCTGGGGCTGTAGACCCCCAGACCACACCACAAAAGGAACACGCAATGGACGTCGCAGATCACACCACCGAGGGCTCCACGCCCGGTACCAACACCTTCATGCTCGGCAACCCCGAAGGACCCGGAGGGGCCATCGAGCTTGAGGAGGCGCCCGACGTCAACGCCCCAGCGATCTTGGCGGGAGTGCTGGAGAAGCTCCGCCAGTACGCCGCCTCGCAGGGGATGCTGGGGAAGATGGACACCATCACTCACTTCTCGTCGGAGCCCGTGGCCAAGGCCGTGTTGATCGCGGCCTCCGGCCACATCGCCGTGCTCGAAGGGCGCCTCAACGCCTACCACCAAGTGATCAACGACCAGGAGGCGAGGATCAAGACCCTGGAGACGACGGTCGCGGAGGGGATGGAGTTGCTCAAGGAGTCGCTGGCGTGAGCGACGGGACGGCGCCACTGTTCGTCTACCCCGAGCCGCCCGACGGCCCGGCGCCCGTCGGCGACCCCACGAAGACCGATTGGCTCGCTGATAAGTCCCGGACCTACCAGGATGGATGGGCCCGGGGCTCCATCGAGTCACTGGGCCGTGCCGTCGAGCTCTGCGCCGAGCATGGCCCCCGCAACCACGCAGCTGCGTGCGCGCTCCTCGAGGAGGGGACCCGGCGCTTCGGGGACGAGTTCCTCGCTGAGCTCAAGTCCCGCGGCGTGGACGCGGAGAGGTTCGTTTGAGCGCAGAGCTACACGACTGCGCCAACCCGGCGTGCTCCCAGCAGATCCGGGTCCATACCCCGGACAGGGAGCAGGCGCTGACTCTCGATTTCACGGAGGCCACGAACGAGGTCGTCTTCACGATGCAGGCCTATGTGTGCTCGCAGGAGTGCCGGGACGCCGTGGCCCGGGAGGTAGAGAGCCTGTGATCCAGTTGCACGGCTGCGCAAACCCGGAGTGTGACCGCCAGGTGCGCGTGGAGCCGCGCGCCAACAATGCGTCTCTCACGTTCAACGAGGACGGCGCGTGGGTGGACACCATCTACGTCTGCTCCGAAGCGTGTCGCGAGGCCATAGAAGGGACGTTCGAGGAAGTATGACTCCGAAGGAGACCCGTTCGATCCAGACGTTGGCGAGCTTCGGGTTCTCCGCGCAACGGATCTCGGAGCGCCTCGAGATCCCGCAGGACGACGTCGAGAGCGTGCTCAAGCGCAACCCCCGGACCGGGGCGGCCCACCCTTGGCGCCGCGCCAACGAGCTCGCGGGCCGCGAACGCGAAGACACTGAAAGCTAGGAACCCGACCATGCCCAACGAAGTAGGCCTCGCCGCTCCACCTCCCGAAGTCACCCGCGCCGGCAGCGGCCTCGGTTGCATGTTCTGCGGCGCCTACGATCGGGAGGTCGCGGTCGCGCGGATCTCGATGGTGTCGCAGCCGTTTCCGGCCTCGATCTGCAAGCGGTGCGCTGAGATCGTCTCGACGGGTCTGCGGGTGATCCTGGACGAGGACGCCGCGGCAGAGAGCGCCGGGCCGGAGGCGGGGTGGATCGAAGACGGCGTCGCCGCGCTGGAGGCCGCAGATGAGACCGATGGGAGGAAGCGAACACGATGAGCGCTTCCGCAGAGCGGGTCCCCGCGCGGCCCTACAACGCCGATTGGCTGTGCCGGCGGGTCAGGGACGGATGGTATCCGAAGACGAAACTGCAATGGGAGAGGTTCTGGCAAACCTACTCCCGCATGCTTCTGGCCAACGATCCCCGCGTGGACGACGTATCGATCCGAGGGCCGCGGAGCCTGGATGCCGCCGTAGATAAGGAGACGCATTGACTGCCCCCGCTGAATGCCAGTGTGGGGAGACCCTCGAGCCGGTGAGCGCCGGGTGCCGCTGGTGTGCGCGGTGCGGGTGCCTCTACGTCCAGACTCCGCACCAGCGGATGTGGTGGCGCTGTCTCACTCCTGCCTGGACAAAGTTTTTCGGAGGCCCGGAGCAATGGTGGGCCCCCCACATAGAAGCCTGACCGACACCAAAGGAACACCCCATGGAAACACCCCTCTACCAAGAGCCCCAGCACTTCGAGATCACTCGCACCTACGAGATCTCCGCCTCCCACCACCTCCCGACCCTCCCGGACGACCACAAGTGCGCACGGCAACACGGCCACAACTTCCGGATCACGTTGACGATCGCCGGAGCGCTGCACCCGGTCCACAACTGGGTGGTGGACTATGCGGCGCTCGACCGCGTGTGGGAGAAGATCCACGAGCAGCTGGACCACAGCAACCTGAACGACGTGATTCCGAATCCCACCTCCGAGATGATCGCCGGCTGGATCTACTCCACCCTCGTGCTCCCCGTGGCAAACATAGGCGCACGCCTCGCTGCGGTGCGAATCGAGGAGAACGGCCGGTGTAGCGCGACCCTCCGGGTAGAATCCCCCCATGCCAAAGTTCCGTAAAGGGAGCAGCGTCTACCACGCCACTCTGCGCCAGGTAAACGGGGGCAAGTGGGTGCTGGAGACGCTGAGCTCGAAGCCTGAGACCATCGCTGAGATCAAGGGCGCCACCTGGAGATCAAAGGAGACCGACTTCTGGTGGAGCTTCACCGGAACGCCGTACCCGCACAATCGCAACGTCTACCGATCCAAGACGCTTACCAAGGAGGAGGCTCAATCGCTGTCGCAGATCGGGATCTTCGACCGCCCGCAGAAGCCGAAGCCGAAGGCGTCGCGGGATCCGAGGGACGCTATGAAGGAGCGAGCGCGCAGCGCCCCGACCGCTTCGTGGGAGCCAGCCGACAACCTCGTGGGCTATGACATGGTCTACACGACGGTGCTCTCCGCAGCTAAGCGGAAGGGGCTCTCGGTCGATGCTTACTTCCGCAGGTACCCGCGCACGCTGCTGATCTACCTCCCGCGCGGGACATCGCCGCAGGACGCAATCCTCGCGTTGTGGAAGCTCCCGCCGGCATACCTCGGCCCCGGGAAGCCGCACAAGCGGGGCACCCTGAATCAGGCATCCGGGACTTACGAGGTACAGATCAGCGAGGAGGACATGGGGGGCAGACCGGTCTCCAACGAGGGGATCTACACGTGGAAGGACGGCCGGATGCGGAACCTGCTCTACGCCCGGCCCTCCGAGATCAAGCGAGTGCGGTGGAGCCAGTGGACGCCCAACTAGAGCTCATCGCGGAGCCCCGCGACCAGATCCCTGTCCGCTTCTATCTGGGGATCCACATGTCGCAGTGGCTCCACAACGGTCGCGCGCGCGGACCCGTGTTCGTGTCGATCCGGAGGCTCCGCGACCGCAAGTCCGCATTCCCTCGAGCGACGGTGCCCTACGCGCTGGACTCCGGCGCCTACACCGAGCTCGCGCAGCTGGGTGGCTGGAAGACGACGCCGGAGCAGTATGTGGAGGCCGTCCGCCGCGTCGCCGCCGGGCTCGGAGCGCCGGATTTCATCGTGATCCAGGATTGGCTCTGCGACCCGGGATCCCTGCAGGCCACCGGGCTGTCCGTCGAGGAGCACCAGCGTCGCACGGTCCAGTCCGCGATCCGCCTCGGCGAGCTCGCGCCCGACCTGCCGTGGCTCCCGGTGCTCCAGGGAGACGGCATCGCGAGCTACATGCGGCACCTCGACATGTATGAAGCAGCTGGGATCCCGCTGAGCGGCCGGCTCGTGGGGCTCGGCTCCATCGTTCGCCGCCAGCACCGGCCGGAGACCAAGGCCCTGGCCGCGCTGCTCGAGCAGAAGGGCCTCCGCCTCCACGGCTTCGGGGTGAAGGCCACCGGGATCCACCGGATCGGGCGCCACCTCGCGTCCGGGGACTCGATCGCGTGGAGCTACCATGCCCGACGCGATGGCGCTCCGGCCGCACGTAACTCCCAAGGGGTCGCGGAGGCCTACCGCGACGTGGTGACGTCGGTCTGCGCCGGGATGGACCCGCAGGACGCCATGCTGGGCTTCGAGGAGCTCGCCAAGGACCCCCAGCGGGCGCCGCTGGTGACGTGCCCCGACTGCGGAGACAGCGATCTGCGCCTCGACCAGGAGGGCCTCGAGTGCGTCGGCTGCGGGTGGTGCCAAGAGGGAGAGACCTAGCTGGAGCGGGGGCGCCGAGCTTGTTAGCCTCGATCCCATGGCCGCCACCGAGCCCGTCAACCTCACCCTCCGAGACGCGACCGAGCTCCTGCGCGCGATCTACGTTTACGAGCAGGAGGGGGATCCGGACTTCTCGCTGGCCCCGCTCCGAAACAAGGTGGCGCGAGCCCACAAGGTGCTCCTGGACGGCCGGAGCGCCAGCCATAGCGGCCTCCGACGGTCGGTGCGGCGCGACAGTTAGCCGGCAGTGGGGCCCGGGGGTCCGCCGTCTGGGCTGAGCCGGTCCTCGAAGTGCGCGTCTGCGGTGTCCGCCGCGAGCCGTTGCATGCCCAGGACCGTATCGGCGGTCGGCTTTACGCCGCGCCGCCAGTTGATACAGGCCCCTTTCGAGGTCTGCGCGGTGATCGCCAGGAACTCGATCTCGCCGGTCCGGACGCCCCGGACGAAGCGGTCCAGCATCAGGAGCAGTTGCTCGCGGCTCTGCTCGTCGGTCACCTCACCCGGCATCGGCTTGCTCCTTGCGGACGTCGTGCGTGAAGCGGAGCACCCCGGCCCACGCGTCGAGTGCGGGCCGCCAGCGCTTCTTGTTGAGCGCGTAGTGGCTCACGAGCCCCGCGGAGACGGAGCTCACCAGTTCGCGTCCGTCCGTCGCATCGGGGTCCGCGAGGTATTCGAGAGCGTCGAGGACCGTGCTCTCTGCGTCCACAGCCTGGACGAGCTCCTGGACCTTGACGATCAATCGGCGGCGCTCCTCCTGAGCTTCGGCGAGGGTCACAGTGGGCTCTCCCGGAAGCGACGCGAGAGCTCGGTGCCGAGCACCGTCAGCTGCACGATGGTGCGCGCCTCGTCGCCCTTCCCCATGGACGTGAAGTAGACGATCCCCGCGTCCTCGAGGGCACCGTCCACGGTCGTGGCCTCTGTGGGCTCGGACTCGATGAGGGCAACCCGCTCGCGGGTGTGTTCGCCAAACAGGGGCGTGCAGTGGAGCACGGCCTGCTGCAGCGGGGTGAGGCCGCCGTCCGTGGTTACCACGCGGACCGAGGTGCCCACAAAGAGTGACAGACTGCCGCGCTCCTCCGTGTGGACCTGGACCTGCTCGAACACAGGGCTCGTGCGGCGCGGCAGCGGGATCGGCTCGACGCCCCTACAGGTGAGGCGGCGCCCGCTCATGAGGAACGTGTTGCCGGGTTGAAGGTCGCTTACGTCTACAAGTGCCATGGTGACTCCAGTCAGTGGGTTTGTGAGAACTGCAGCATACGCGCTACGAGGATCCAGAAGGCGGCCCTGGCCTGAATCGGCACTACCGCGTTTCCTAGGGCGCGGAGCCGGGCAGAGCGATGCGAACCGCCTCCGACTCCGCGGGAGCCACCAGCGCCGTCCAGTCGGTGGGCAGGCCCATCAACCATTCGACCCACTGGGGGTTCAATCTCCCACCAATCTGGGCGTTCAACGGAGGTGAGTTCCGCGCCTGCTGGCTCGGCGAGCCGTTGTTGTGGCCGTCCTGCGTCGTCGGGGTCGCGAACCTGCGGGGTCTCACCGCCCCGGTCCCGAGCACCGCGTCCGTCAGGCTCACCCCCGCGTGGGCCTTCGAGCCCTCCAGGTTGCGGCTCCCGCTCGCTTTCGCGTCGCCAGCTGTCGGCGTCGGCCACCGCCCAGTTGTCGCCGCCAAGGGAAGGGTGGTCCCGGAAGAACTGTCGTCGGTCGGCGTCGGCCAGAGCCCTTGCTTCGCCATAGTCTCTAGCGAGGGGCGCCCCCGACTCTCCACGTTGTTCCCGGTGCCGTTCCCACTGCTCCCGTAGGCGGTCGCCGACGGCGTCGGAAACTCCGCCTTGTGGACAGGCGAGTAGGAACACGCGCTCTCGCCGGTGCGGTGCGCCGACACAACACGCTCCGAGCACCGTCCACTCCGCATCGTACCCGACGGCGGCCAAGTCCCCGAGAACTTGGTCGAGCCCTCGAACAGTGAGAGCGCGGACGTTTTCCACGAAGACGAGTTCGGGTCGAAGTAGGCGAATGATCCGAGCGTACTCGAGCCAGAGTCCTGAACTGTTTCCATCCTGGATGCCTTCTCGCTTGCCCGCCTGGGAAACGTCGATACACGGAAACCCACCTATAAGGACGTCGCAGGGAGGCGGCTCAAGCTCCACGACGTCCTCGAAGATCGTAACACCGGGCCAGTGGCGCGCGAGCACCGACCGGCAGAAGGCGTCCTTCTCGCACATCCATGCGACGGAGCCGTCGGTCGCGGACTCGACGGCCAGGTCCAGGCCGCCGATCCCCGAGAACAGCGAGCCGATCCTCACGGCTGGCCCCTCCCGTACATGGCGACAACGCGGCCGAGGGCGGTAGAGCGCCATCCCGCGAAGCCGTCCTCCACGAGCCCTAGCCGGTCCCGCAACATGCGAAGGGACGGGGTCGCCGTACGACGGTTGACCATGGCGCCCGCGCCCCATGCGGGCGTTGTGCGAAGGAGCGCCCGGCGCTGGATGCTGTTCAGCCCCTCCCAGATCTCGGCCGGAGAGACGTCCCCGGAGGAGAACACCTCGCGCTGGGCATCATCGAGCTTGACGGCGAGTTCGGTGAGGCGGTTCACCGCGCCCTTGATCGCTCGAGGGAGCCCGCGCGGGGAGACGTGGACCAGCTGGCGCACCTCCTCCCGGGCCTCGCGAACTTCCTGCGCGAGCGCCCGGAGCTCGGTCGCGGTCAAAGGACGTCTTCCCCGATGAGGGCGCGGGAGAACGCATTGAAGGCCTCCCGGTCGTCCGCCTCTTTGACCGCGCCGAGCAGATCCTCGATGCCGTAGATCGCCACCGCCGCATGGTACGCGGGGTGGGTCTCGTCGTCGCGCTGCTGCTCGGTAGTGCGCTCGAAGCGGATGCGCTCCAGCAACGCCAGACACCGGCGGATCTGCGCTTCCTCGCGCCGGTTGTAGAGCCGCTCCGCCATCACATCCTCGCCCTGACAGCGCTGGTGGACAGCCGCGTTGCGCCCTTGCGGTTGAGGAAGCACAGGACCACGAAGGCCCAGTGGCACGTGCGGGCGTTGTGGACGCCGAGGACGCGGCGGCCGGGGCGTGGCCACCTCGTCACTGTGCCCTCCCGTACTTGGCGACGAGCCGGCCGAGGGGGGACAACACGGTTCGGTGCCGGCGCGCTTGGTACAGGCTGTCGGGGACCCACAGGGCAAGCGTCGCGGAGTGAGCGGGCCAGAAGGTGCCGTCGTCCCGAAGGTCGGAGGTGATGGTGCTCCGGGCCTGATTGTTCAGCCCCTCCCAGATCTCCTGCGGTGTTTGGGTCACGGGCGCCCCGTCCACGGCGTTCATCGCATCCGCCTCGGTGCGCGCCCCGGCGCGCGTGTAGTGTTCGCTCTCAGACTCGTGGCCGCCGTGAGCCATGGGCTTCGTGCGGTCGCAGACGAGCCACGTGACGTCACGGGGAGGAGCATCGGGATCCACACCGGGTACCCCAAGGGTGCCGGCGTTGTCGCACGGAGCGACGTAGTAGCGCCGCCTCATGACGCCAGCACCTTCTTCCGGTCTTCGTACCGCGCAAGGTCCGTGAGGAGTTCCACGCGCTCGCGGGGGTCCGCGACCCAGAAGTGCTGGCCGACGACGTCCACGATCTCGTCGTGGGCCTCGTCGCAGCCGTCGCAGACCGACAGGTCGCGGTGAGGGCACGCAAGGTCGCCCGTGTGGCCCTCGCGGAATCCTTGGGGCGGGTTCTGGGAGGCGCTCACGACGGCCCCCCGCAGTCAGCTACGCGGCGCCCGAGGGGCGTTGCATCGACGTCGAAAGTAGACCGCCGTGGTCCGTGGTCCGTCCATGTGGTAAGCCCCGCGGTCTTCAGGGCGAAGTGGGACAGGATCGAAAGATCGGCCACGGTGCGATAAGGCGCGACCACATTGAGGAGTTGCTGCTTTTCATCTGGCTTCAAACGGTCCCAGATCTCTTGGTCGGTATCTGCCGCACCGGGATTCATGACTGAGCCCTCCCGTACTGAGCGAGGCGCCATCCCAACAGGGTGGTCGCGATGGTCTCGATCATGCAGCCGCGACCCTTGGACATGTCGCGCGTGATGAGCCCGCGCACCTCCAGATCATCCAGCCGGGTCACGGACCCGGCAATGATGTTGAGGAGCGGCTGCTGAAGGTCGTCCAAGTCCTCCCACATTTCAGCGTCGTCGTTGTAGTGCTTTTTCAGGGACCAGATCGACGCGGCGTGCGGGTCGCCCATCACCTCGAAAGCGCGGTCCCGGAGCACGGAGATCTTGGCGGCCTCCGCGTCCGTGAAACACGAGTATTCGCTCTCGCCGTCCTCGTTGACGATCGCGTCGTCCAGATGGAACGACTGCCCGGCGAGGTGGAGCGCGTCGCACCATGCGAACACGTCCGCCTCGCTCTCGATCGTAAAGTCAGGGGCCCGGGGTGCGGCACGGGCCGTTGGTGGTGAAGGCGCAGTTGTATTGTCCATAGGTGACTCCATTCACTATGACGCAGGTCCAACGCATCGTATTCCATACGGAAAATCGAGGGGCCCGGGGCCGCCCCTTCTCCCGCCCCGTTACCGGGGGGGGAGCCGGAAGGACGCGGACTCGATCTCGAATTCGCATCGCAAAGACGAGCCCCCGCCGAGGGAAATGAACAGGAGGGGAATCCGGCCACCGCGGCCATCGCTCCGATCCTCGCCAAACTTCACCTCGAATCGGACACGCATCCATGTGCCGTCGTCGCGAACAACCTCCAAGGCGTCCCCGCAGTGGAGCTCGCGGCCCTGGACGATCCAGCGACCCCCGCCCGGAAGCGATCCGAGCCACGTCATGGCGTGGCGCATCCGGAAGATGGCGTGCTGGCGTTCTCCCTCCGCCGTGTAGACGTACTCCTCGGCCCGGGGGTCCAGGACCAAGAGATCCTTGGCCACCAGGGCGCGAGCCTCACGGTCGTCCGCGTACGTGGGGAACAGGAAGGTGGCGAGATCGCGCTGTTCAAGCGCGTCCATGCTGATCTGATTCATAAGTGACTCCATTCCGTGTGACGCGTAGCGCCCGCAGTTCTATTCCTCGATACCAAGTTCGCGAAGGTCGTCCTCCGTGAGAGCTCCGCCCCCGGTCAGTTGCGGGCCGTCGGGCTCAGCGGATCCCACGACGCGCTCAAGCTTGGCCTGCAGCTGGTCGCGGGCTTCGGGGTCGTCCTGCAGCAGCTGGAGCTCGGTCGCCAACCTGGCCGCCGCGTATCTGTAGCCCCAATCGATCGCGATGTTCATGCTCCCGAAGTCCTCGACCGAGCGACAGTTGTAGATCTCGAGCATCACGTTGTTGAGGACCGCTGCGACGACGATCGGATGGTCCGGCTCCGGACGGGCGATACCTCCGTCACAGCCACAGGGGCCCTCGCGGGACTCGTAGGTGGCCGATTCTCCGGTGCCGTCGCAGGGCCCGCACCGCATCTTGGTTCCGCCCGGGAGATCGCGGAAGCCGGAACTGTTGGGACAAAAAGCGCAAGGCCCCACCTTGTCGTCGTAGTGCGTGCGCTCGCCGGAGCCCTCGCAGAGAGCGCAGGGCCCTTCCGCCAGTTGAATGACGACGCCGGGGAGCGCATCGAGGCTCTCGAGTAGGGTGGGCATCAGTTCGGCTCTGTGACATCCGTGAAGTTCTGGATCGCCAGGGCCAGCGCGCGGATGTTTTTTCGGGCTCCCCCCTCATCGAAGAAGCCCTCCGAGCTCGCGCCCACGATCTCGCCGTTGCCCCCTGTCACCCGCCAGCGCCACTCGCCAGCGTTGTCCTTGTAGAATGTGGTGGTCATTGGCGCCAAGGGTACGACGTCTGCGGTGCGCTCAGGACATTCCTTCGCGTGCTCCTGCGGGGGGTTGTCGAGGGTCTCCTGAATGCGCTTTCCGTGCCTGGCGCACGTGGAACTGACTGAAAGGCCGTCGGCGTCCTCAAGGACGAAGATCATCGAGGGATCGGCGAAGCAGCCGGGCACTTGGCAGGTGTGCCCCCACGCCACAACCTTGAGCCGCTTCACCGTAGGTGCGTAGCAGGCGAGACAGGAGAGGTCGTTCACGCGGGGGCCTTCGGCGTGGGGACGGGCGCGAGCCGCAATACGTCGGGCTCATCGTAGTCAGCCCACACGATCATCCGGTGGCCCGGCCCCGGGTCGATGTGAACGGCACCGTTCTCGAACACTGTCACGATGGGGCCGCGGGTCTCGATGCGGACAAGTGCCTTCTCGTTGTCTACTTCGACTTTCATACTGAGATCCTCGGAGGTCGGGGCGAGCCCGCCCGTGGTGGATTGGGGCCGTCCAGATCCCGGTCGTAGGCCTCGAGGCACTCGTCCCGGGAGCAGAGCCACCAGCCTCGAAGGTTTCCGGAGGTGGCGTTGTCGCAGTAGTAGCAGGGGCCCATAGGCAGACGCGGTCCCGCGTCGAGCGGGCGCCCCGTCGGGATCCCCTCCCCCTCGCCGTACGGAGACCACCACCCGCCGTCCCACAACACCAGCACCTCGTCCGTGCCAAGGCGCCCCATGACCACGACCGGCTGCCCCTCGGTGGGGCAGCTGCGCGCCGCAGGGAAAGCTCCGAGCCTCTCCTTGCCGAGGTGGACCCAGCACATCCGAGCTCGGTGCGCCCCCTGGACGACTGCGCGTCCGACGATCACCGCGGCCGCATCCTTTCGCGAGCTTCCTGATCCGAGCACAGGTTCAGGAGCAGGACGTGGCGCTCCTCGTCGTTCATGTCCACCAGGAGGGCCTTGACCCAACGGTGCGCGTTGGCGACGCGGGCGTTCATGGGAGGGGTCTTCTCCGAGCTTGGGAACTCGACGGCGACGCGGCTGCCGCCGCCGGGGGCTCCCACGATGAGGATCTCCAGGCCGCTCACCGCAGCGCCCTTTCGAGGAGAGCCCCCTCGAGCATGTCGGGGAGGCACTCCGGCCCCCGGGGAATCACAAGGGCCTCCATGGCCGGGATCCTCGCGGGATCGAGCCCGAAGAAGCCAGCGATCCGGGTCGCGGTCTTGTGGGGGTCGCCCACGAGCTCCTCGAACCGGACGAGAATGGTCTCGTGTCGGCGCCCCATGGTACGGATCGTCCGGCCGCTGTCGCACGCGATCTGAGCCGCGAACTGCCGTCGCTTGGCTCCCCGCAGCTGCAGCCCCAGCAACTTCTCCATCGACCTGGCCTGCTGGTGTGGGTCACGGCTCGTCAGGATGAGCTTCAGACTGGTGGTGGCAGGGGGCTTCCATTCGAGCGGCTCCAGGAACTTCACCGCCTTCCCCTCGGCATCGGCGAGCCACTTCGTGTCCCACGGAAGCCCCTTGACCCGCTCCGTCTCGAACGAGACGAGGCTGTCCGCATATATAGGGAGGCCGCCGGCGTGGAGCATCGCCATGCACAGGGTCGTTCCTGAGCGCGTCAGACCGGCTACGCCGTAGATCATGGTGGCGCCTCGAGGGAGGGGTCCTGGAGAACGGGGAGCCGCAGGCGGCACGTCCACCGGGCACAGAGGCTCCCCGCCGCCACAGGCAGGGGAGGGATCGCCGCGCGGCATCGGTCGCTGTCCGTCTCGCTGGTCTCGAAAAGCTCGCAGTTGGAGCAGCTGCGGATGTGCGGGGTGAACCGGCCGCACCAGTCGTCTTCCTTCACCTCGGGCCAAAACGTCCGCGCCTCGGCCCCATCCTCACTCGTCAAGACAACCAGCGACGGCGGGGCGGCCCGACATTCATAGACCGCAGCGTCCGGTGCGAGCCACCGACAGTCCTTGCATGTCCCGCGCTCGCTCATCGCTAGCTCCACTCGTGGAGAGGTGCGCACACCTTCTTCCAGCTTTCGGTCCCGATGATGTCCTTGACCACGTAGCGCTCCCCGGTCTCACAGTCCTCCACCACGGCGTAGGAGTAGTAAAACTCGAAGTGGACCGAGCGGATCCACATGCCGCCGTCCTCCATGCGTTGCGCGGCTTCGTCGGGCTCCATAGTGGGGAGCGCGGGGTGCCAGTTGTGGGGCGCCGACACTTGGCGCTGCATGCTGTCGCGGGGCTCGTCCCGGAGATAGCTCTGGGGACGTTGGGTCTCGTCGGTCATGCGCGCTCCGGGGGCCGCACCGAGAGATGGCGCAGGCGGTCCATGGTGGCCTTGGGGGTGACGTGGCTAGCCGAGGCGCTGTGCTTCAGAAGCTCGCGCACGGCGAGCTCCAGCGCGGCGCGAAGCATCACGCGCGTGGGCTGGTGCCCCAATACCACCACGCCGGGACGCGGCCCGAAGCCGTCGTAGTCGGGCCTCAGACCCATCGTTCCTCGTCCACGTCGAACAGCGGCACCAGCCGGCCGCCGCGGCCCTGGCGGATGTAGCCGTGGCGCAAAAGGGCTCGGCGCGTCGCTCGAGTCGTGCGCTGTTGGGGCGTGTAGTCCGGCTCCTCGAACAAACGCCGCAGGAACCGTTTCTGGGCCGGTGTGAGCCTGTGTCGTCTGTTGGGTCCGCCCGCCATGCTGGGCGTACAGGGTGCCGTTTTATCTTGCGCCTGTCAACGGATTCTGGCAGTGTCCTGCGTCATGGACCGACCCCCCGGACTACACCGACGGCATGACGGGCTGACAGCCGTCGTCGGATACGTCCGTGCGTCCACCGACGACCAGGAGGAGACCCTGCTCGCGCAACGCGAGGACATCGAGAGGTGGACCGCGAGCGAGGGGCTGCAGCTGCTGGGCGTGTTCGTGGACAAGGGGGTCAGCGGCGCCGCCCCTGTAGCCGACCGCGCGGGCCTCAGTGCGGCCCTCAACGCCATTGAGGAGGCGGGGGGCGCCCTGCTCGTGGCAACGAAGCGAGACCGCCTCGCCCGCGACGCGGTCCTCATGGCCATGCTCGAGGCCATCGTGGGCAAGCTCGGCGGGCGCGTCACCACGGTTGTGGGGGCTGCCGATGGCGACGGGCCGGAGGATTTCCTGCTGCGTCGGATCCAGGACGTGTTCTCGGAGTACGAGCGCCTCGTGATCGGCTTCCGGACCAAGCGGGCGCTCGCTCAGAAGAAGGCACGGGGCGAGCGGATCGGCAACATCCCCTTCGGCTCGACCTTGGCCGAGGACGGCAAGCTCGTGCCGGACCCCGCCGAGGAGGCCGTGGTGCGTCTGGTGATGGAGCTCGACGCCAAGCGGATGAGCTACCGGGAGATCTGCGCCTTCTTGGCCGGCTCAGGCGCCAAGCCCCGGGGCTCGCGGTGGTGGCCGCAGACCATCAGCACGATTATCAAGCGCGAGCGCAAGACGACAGATCTAGGCGAGAAGGGGGGAGGGCAGGGATGAGCGCAGCAGACGAGAGCGAAGAACAGCGACGACACAAGCGCATCCGTGCCGAGTCGGAACGGGCAACGAAACCGGAACGGTCAAAACACGCGTATGACATCGCGTTCGCAATCTGGGCCGCAGTCGAGGATCTCGATAAGGTTCCCGAAGGCCTGCACGCAGCGGACGTGGTGACCCACCACCTCCAGCGCGGAAACATTAGGAAGGACGGCCAGTGGTAGAGCTAGGCGACGTAGTAGAGACCGAGCGCGAATCGTTCCGGATCATCGAGTTCTTGGAGGAGCCCAACACCGGCCTCGCTAACGTGGAGTGCATCCGGGGAGGGGAGGTCTTCCAGGTCAGGACCGTTCCGGTGTCGCTCCTCGAGGCCGTCGGCACTGCCGTGGGCAACGTGCCGTTCCCGTTCTGTGAGGAGTGCGACCACCAGATCGAGAGAGTGGATGAGGACGGGTGCTGCCTGACCTGTGGCAACGACGCCATTCACCCCACTGCGGCCCACGTGCGGGAGGCCATTCACGGCCGGCGCACCTCGGGCGCGCTGGTGGAGTTGGAGAAGGCCAGCGAGCGGGTCCTCGCCCTCGCGTGGGAAGCCATGACCCGGCACCGCGCGATCGAACCCGACGACGCGGACGGCCAGTACGAACGCGAGCGAGACATAGGCACGGAGAACGGCCTTCGGCGGGCCCGGCTCATTCTTATGAAGCCCATCCGAGCCCTACCCCAGCCATCCCCCCAAGACGAGGCCTCCGATGGCTGAGACCACAGAGCAGGCGCAGGAGCGTCGGAAGGCGATGCTGGAAACGAAGGTTCCCCAGTTCGACAACCCGACGGCCTACGCAGCTGCAGACGTGCTCGCACTCATGGCCGACGAAGCCTCTATAGCCCGCGACCAAGACCGCGGACGCGTCTCGGAGGTCATTCGCAGGCACTTCTTCGCGCTCCCAGAGGGCGATCCGGCCCGCGCCCTGCTTGCCGACCTGAAGACCGAGACCCTGTTTCCCACGGAGGTCGGATGAGCCACGGACTCATCTCCTGGCCGAAGACAAAGGGCGGCCCGGCGCCGTGCTGCCTGTGCCGCGTGCCGATCCGGATCGGGGACATGTTCGTGTACATGCGCACAGAGGACGGCGAGCTCGCGATGGCCCACACCCCGTGCGCCGAGGACCAGGAAGACGAGGAGGGACCCGATGCCGCCTGACTCCCTCGAACAGATCCTCGCCCGGGACGAAGCCCGCCGGCGCAAGGCCCTCGGCCGCACTGCCGACATGGAGCGCAAGGCCCGGGAAGCCAGAGCGTCCGCGCCTGCGGCCCCCGACGACCATGAATGGCGCCCGATTCCCGGCTTCGGGGACGCGTACGAGATCCACCGCGACGGGAGGGTGCGTTCCTGGAAGGCCTGGCGCGGGGAGCACACGTGGCTACCTCGCGCGATGAAGGTCCAGGCGATCAACGGTCGCAGGTCGATCCAGTTGGGCCTCCACGGTGGCAGCCACGACGTGGACGAGCTCGTGGAGCAGATCTTCGCCGACGGGGAGCCCGATGCCTGAGAACCGAGAGCAAGCCGACCGCGTCCTTCCGTGCGTCGAGCACGGTCCCCAGCCGCACCGGTACCGACCCTCGCGGGAGGCGGGTCCCTTCTGGAGGTGCTCGGTCTGCGGCGAGCGCTGCAGCAACATTGACGCCCGGCTATTTGAAGCCGGCCGGGAATACGGCGAATCCACCCGGGATGCGCTGCTGCTTGCCCTCGTCAGGGTGGTGGACGACCTTGTCCTGTACCACCCGCACGCGGACGTATTGCCGCCGGCCCAGGCCATCATCGAGGCCAACAAGGATCGCGTCACAGCCATTCTCGCGTCTGTGAGAGACGGCGAGCTTCGCGACGGAGGGAACCCCATGTCTGAGCACGTTATCGTCACCGCGACCATCGATCTTGACCACGTGGAGCGCCAGTTGCTCGAGGCGGTCGCGCATGAGGGCTTCGGGCCCGTCGCGAGCAACGGGCTCCTGGCGGTGCGGGGGCTCCGGGAGAAGCTGGCCGCGGTCGAGGAGGCTATCCCCAAGCTCGTCGCGTATCTGCGCTTGGTCCAGTCCCAGTGCGAGGAAATGGCGGCCGGCGACTACGGACGCGGCGCAGCGCGCTACGTGCGGTGGGTGGCCGACGACATAGAACACTTCACGCCGGACGAACTTGCGGCGCGTACGGCGACCACCCTGCAGGAGAGGATGCCAGATGGCTGAACAAACCAAGATCGTAGGGACCCTCGCTGAGATGGGGCCACCCGGGGGGCGCTCGGGGGCAGGGCCTTTCGTCCGTCTCTCCATCGACGTGACCGCTCCCGACGCCCGATCTCTGGGTGCGGCCCTTTACGGGCGCGTGGAGGTAGCGCGCCACGAGGGCTGCCGCCGCTGCACCGAGTGCCCCGACGCGACCCACCACTGGATGGCCATGAGTCTCGAGGACGATGCTGGGGAGATTGTCGAGCCCGAGCAGGTCGTGTGGGCGTGCAAGCACTGCGATTTCCACATGCCGTGGGACGACCCCGACGAGCCCGAGGACCAGTACCAGCGCTCGCGCCGGTACCCGCTGTGGTGCGTGGACACGGGAGACAGGTACAGCGAGCAGCGGTACCGCGGGCCCTACAAGGATCTGGGGCCGGCCGAGGACTCCCTCCACGAGCTCAACGACGTCCCGGATCCGGAGAGGCACGCCGACGCCAAGATCCGCCGCTGTCGCCGGATTCTGCCGTCGGATTTGGCGTCGGTGAAGCGCCGAGGCCAGTTCCTCACCGAGGACATGGACGAAAACGCTGCCGAGGACGCGCCGCCCCACCCCAGCGCGTGGGCAGACTGGGGGGAGAGCTTGCTGCGTCCGAAGCTCCGAGCCTCCGCGGAGGCGGACGCGGGGTTTCTCCGGTGGGCCGACGAGTGCCTGGAGACGAACATGTTCCTGTGCGAGGGCGACGAGGCCGCGTGAGCCACACGATCTACAGCACCGACGACGGACGCGCGTGCGCTACCTCGTACGCCGGCCCGGAACACCCCGTCCATAGCCACACCCGCGTCCGGGTGCAGATCGGGGATCTCGACTTTTCAGCGGAGGAGGCGGGCGAGCTTGCGACGGCTCTCCGGATATGGTCGCGCGACGTCCTGCGGATGGCCCGTGACGTGAACAAGGGAGGGAGCTAGTGGCGTACTTCGCACTGCTCGGCGACCCGCCGCTCCCATGCGTGGTCTGTATCTCCGAGGAGGAGGCGCACGCGCTGGTCGAGATGGCGCGGCGCACCTCGATGGAGCGCCTCACCGAGCAGCTGCGCCAAGGGGCCGAGGAGTTCCGGGTCTTGTTCGAGGAGCTCAAGGCGCTGGGCCCCTTGGACGGAGGTGAGGGATGAGGCCCGGCCAGAAGATCGTGGTGAGCGGGGTGGTCTCAGCGACCTACCCGGCGGGGCCCTACCGGGTTTCGGCCAGGTGCGGATCGGCACGCTACCGCACCGTCGAGGTGGAGCTCGTACTCGAGTGTGGCCACCGAAAGTTCTGGGAGGCCAAGGTCACGAGCTTCGAGACGGTCCGGGCGCCCCCGGCCCGGGTCCAGTGCCCAGCCTGTCTGAAAGGGGAGCCCCCCAGTGGCTGACCCCCGCGAGAAGAACCTGCGGATCGCGATGGGGATCCGTGTGAAGGCGCTCCGAAAGTCGCGGGGGTGGAATCAGGGCGA
>SDBV01001261.1_pt1 | contig 38168 bp, 30 predicted proteins | sample 2277081 | NCBI WGS metagenome assembly SDBV01 (sample SAMN10402039, study PRJNA504765) | marine sediment metagenome | isolation source: marine sediment core GS10_PC15, 223 cmbsf | place: Arctic Ocean: Southern Knipovich Ridge | collected 2010 | reverse complement strand
ACTGTAAACGATCGCACCGTGGGCATACTGGGGGCGTAATTTGTTGCTGAACAAGGGGTTACGTGCGTTTCGGCATTAAATGCATGTTCGAAGGATTGTCCGAAAAGCTAGATATTCTTTTGCATTCCGGGCGGCCTTGCTTGATCGTTATAAGCTAGTGGAAAGAAAGATTCTTGAAAATTCAAGACATGTTGTTGTAATATTGTAGCGATCGGAGGGATGGAAAACGTTCGCACTACATATTCATAGGAGAAATCATGGAAACCGGATTTGCCTTAATTGGGGCAGGACTGTGGGGAAAAATTCATGCTAGTGTGTATAGTCGGCATTCGAATGTTCGTTTTGTCGGGGTCTGTGATGTTGTTGAAGAAAGAGCCAAAGCAATGGCTCGTAAGTATGGTGCTCAGAAATGGTATACTGATTTTAATGAGATGTTGGACGACCCTAGTATAACGGCTGTTTCTGTGGCCACCCCCGATTTATTACACACGGCTCCGGTTGTGGCTGCTGCAAAGAAGGGCAAACATGTTCTGGTTGAAAAGCCTCTGGCCACTTCGATCAGCGATGCCCAATCGATGGTAAACGCCGCCAGGGATTCCAATGTCAAACTCATGGTTGACTTTCACAATAGATGGAATCCGGCATTTGCTGCGGCTAAGGCTGCCATTGAGAACGGGGAAGTAGGAGATCCCACTCTGATCTATATGAGGCACAGTAATACCAAGTTTGTGCCCATGCAAATGCTCAAATGGTCCGGAGAATCTTCGGTGTTATGGTTCCTGGGAAGTCACTCTATAGATTTGGTTCGTTGGCTATTTAATGACGAGGTAGAACGAGTTTACTGTGTCAGCCGGGGAGGAGTTCTAAAGAAGTTGGGGAGAAATACGCCGGATTTTTTTGAATCTATTCTGGAATTCAAAGGTGGAGGTGTCGGAGTGGTAGAGAATGTTTGGATACTGCCAGATTCTATGTCGACATTGGGTGATTTCAAATGTGAATTGATTGGAACAGAGGGCTCGCAGTATGTTGATTTCACGGGCAACCGGGCTTATGAGAAATACACTAAGGACAAAGGAACTTTTCCAGATCTTCTGGCCGCGCCGGTTGTTCATGGAGAGATGGTTGGTTTTGTCTTAGAGAGTATCAAACACTTTGTAGATTGTGTATGCCTTGATAAACCCCTTTTTGCAACCGGTGAAGACGGCTCAGCGGTAACCAGAATAATCTGCGGATTGCTGGAATCGATTAAAACCCGCACGCCGATAGAGTTAAGTTCTCTTCCGGAGGGATAAGATAGTGCATGTCAAAGATTCTTTCAACTTAGAAGGGAAAGTAGCTATTGTAACTGGCGGGGGATCTGGCCTCGGGCTTCAGATGGCTACCGCCCTAGCCGAGGCAGGAGCAAACATAGCCCTGGCCTCAAGACGAGTGGAGTTGTGTGAGCAAAGAGCGGAAGTGATAAGCCGCCTAGGAGTTAAAACTCTGGGGCTGAAGATGGATCTGACCAACCCCGGGGAAGTCAATAGTATGGTTGAGAGGGTAGTGAAGGAGATGGGTAAGGTAGACATTTTGGTCAACAACTCAGGCATTGGAAAGGTGGTCCCTACCCTTGAAACAAGCCTTGATGACTGGAATCATGTTCTGGCGGTGAACGTGACCGGGACTTTTCTCTGCTGCCAGGCAGCCGGGAAGTACATAATAAGACAGCGAAGAGGGAAAATAATCAACATTGCATCAATTTATGGAGTAGTGGGCGTAGATAAGTCACTGTATACCCCATCAGAGGAGGAGGTCTTTGAAGAGTTAAACTACACAACCAGTAAAGGTGCATTGATAAATCTTACCAGGGACTTGGCTGTCAGTTGGGCTCGTTATCACGTAAATGTGAATGCCATCAGCCCGGGCGGGTTCCTAACAGAGGCTGATCGGGCTTTGCGGGAAAAGTACGGAGAAGCAATGGAAAAGAAGTGGTGTGCCCGGACTCCGCTGGGGCGGATGGGAGGAGACGATGACCTTAAGGGAACAGTAGTTTACCTGGCTTCTGATGCATCAAATTACGTCACTGGACATAACCTGGTGGTCGATGGTGGATGGTTAGCTTGGTAATACATTCAAGGGATGGCTAAGAAAATGCTCAGAGTGGGAATAGTGGGAGCAGGTTTCATGGGTACGACCCATGCCCGGGCATATTCCCAGATGAGGGATGTAGAAATAGCCGGTGTGGTAGATAGCCAACTTGAACGGGCCCTTCAGTTAGCCAGAGAGTATGGGACAAAGCCTTATGTTGAGTTGGGGACTTTGTTAAATGAGGAAGAATTAGACGTTCTTGATATCAACGTGCCCCCTTTTCTTCACAGAGAATATGTTGCCCAAGCTGCTCGGGCTAAGAAGCATATTATATGTGAGAAGCCAATCGCCCTGAGTTTAGCTGATGCTGATGCCATGATAGAAGCTACCAGCCGGGCAGGGGTGAAGTTCATGATTGCCCATTCACTGAGATTCGTCCCTGAGTATTCTGCCCTGAAAAAGGTAATTTCTGGAAACGAGTTAGGAAAGCCACTTACAGTGGTGGCCTCTCGGATAGATGAAATGCCTTCCTGGGCGAATTGGTTCAGCGACTCAGAACAGAGCGGTGGAGCAATTGTGAATATACATATCCATGATTTAGACTATCTCAACTGGTTATTTGGAACGCCTGAATCAATCTACTCTACCGGAACAAGGTCGGAAAAAGGCAGTTGGGATCATGTTCTAAGCAGTATTATCTACGGCGGAGGTGTTAGAGCATTTGCCGAGGGAAGTTTTCTCATGCCCAAGAAGTATCCTTTCACTCAAAACCTAAGAGTTGTCTGCCAAGAAGGAGCGGCAGAAATTTATCTTAGAAAGGAGACCATATTTGACAAAAAAGGGGGGATAGCGAAGAGCGGGCTCACCGTATACAGACCCAGTTCGCCGCCTGAACACCCGGCACTCACTGGGAAGGGAGCTTATTACGATGAACTAGAGTATTTCATTAGATGTGTCAGGGACAATCAGGAAATTCAAACATGCTCCCCCGGAGAGGCTAGATTGGCTTTAAAGCTCACTCTGGCTGCTAAAAAATCTGTCGAGTCGGGAAAAATAGTTCATATGGACAGGGACAATGAGGAATTACTGTCCACTTAGTTGTAGTTCAAGTATATAATTATCAAAAATACCAACGTTTGTCCCCTATTTGGCTCGATAAGAATGCGTACCCTTGGGTTTGTTGTTTTTTGCGGAGTTAGCCGTGACTTACAAGGGATCTGAACAGCCCCGCGATCCGGATCCGGAATCCTCAGGCCTCGTGCCGGTCGTTTTCGCCGCCAACAGAGCTGAGGCTGAGTTTTATCAGACTCTCCTGGCCGACGCCGACATCCAGGCCGACATCGACACCGACCTGGACCAGCAAAGCGTCCAAACCGGCAAAGGCGTGGCCGTCCTTGTTCCCGTCGAGTCGCTTGACGACGCCACCGATATCATCACTGTTCGCGAGGAAATGGAAGCCCACATCCTCGCCGGGCCCGATGGCCCAGACAAAGACGATGACGAAAATGAAGATGAAGAAGAGCTAACCCCACCCCAGCCGGATGACGATAATATTGAGGATGGAGAGAACTTTCTCTTCCGCCGCGACCCTTTTATGGACGAAGACGCATATTAGCGGTTGGGGCAGTTCTTTTGCGTTTCTGGTCCAAGTTTGCCGGTTTGGTTGGCTAACCATTATTGCCGGAGTTAAATATGACTGAACAGAATTCTAACATCCGGGTTTCCGAAACTTCTAAGCCCACTGATGAGAGACGTAATGATACACAGCGACGGCGTAGTGTTTTGGACCGTCGTACCGGCCTGGATCGAAGGAGAGAGAGTGTCTCTGTGTCCGTCGATCGACGTTCAGCTTCGGAGCGAAGGGCAAAGAAAGGCTCTGGAGACATCGACCGTAGGCGAGGCCCAGGTATTCGCCGCGCCGAGGACCGCAGGGCTGCCGAAGAGGGTGAAATGACTGACGAGCAATTCGAGTTTATCATGGCCGTGGATCGCTACAAGCGAGCTAACTCTAGGCCATTCCCCACCCTCACTGAAATCCTCGAAGTCTTCCAAGCCCTGGGCTACAGAAAAATCGACTAATATCAAATCCGATCAATTCATGCCCCCACGCATCTTGTAACGCCCCCAGTCCCCCCGTGCCGGGATCCCGCTCCTCCTTTGTCATGCCGGACTTGATCCGGCATCCATCTTATCTTATCTTGTCCCCTCAGAACCCTAACCAATTAGCTGATAGTCAGTTCGTGCCGGGTTTGCCCGGCTTAGCCTGCTGTAGCAGTTCCTAGTTGATCTTCTTTGGAAACCCTTCCACGTTTTTCACCGAAATGTATTTTCCTTCCGGGGTGAACGTGAAGATTTGATTCATGATAAGCTTGTCTTTATCCCAGATGGACGCGCGATATTTGTAGCGAATAGACACATTGCCGTCCTTTTGCTTCTGGAAGTCAGCCCACTCAATCGTTTCTCGCGATGTTATATCTCTAACTGGGATTTCCCATATAACATTGTATATTTCAGCCTAGCTACGCTGCTTGGCTTCTATTCTGCTAGATTATCAAGTCTGTTTGAAGAAACCAAACCTTTTGGCTTCATTTTGAAACAATTTCAGCCACAATAAAGGTGTTGTTGGGCCGGTCCGTGGACTCATGGTTTCGCCGAAATGCTTGCCGCAGCCGCCTCCAACTCGGCAATCGCCTGCGCCTCCAGCTCCGATACCAGTTCAACCATGGCGGTGTATTCCGCACGTACGGCGTGTTCATCTTCGCCGCTCTTCACGCGGTTGTAAGGCATGCCCTGCTTCATCAACTCATTGACGATGCGCTGGTAGAGATCGGCGGCGACGGAAAGGTGTGTTGCCGCTGCGCCGTTGTGTCGCTTGACCATCTCGCGGAGGTAGGCGAGTGCACTGCGACGGTTGTATCGCAGGTGGATGAGCATGTTGTTGTCACACGCTGATCCAGCGCGGAGGAGGCGGAGCCATTCTGCCCACGCCTGCCGACCGGAGAACCTCGTCTTCGGTGCGTCAGGTCCCTGCGCTTGCTCGTTCCATAACGCAATGATGTGGCGAAGGGAGGCAAGATCGATCTCCTCGGGGTTGCCGGGCGTGGTCTTCTCGCCGAAGACAATCAGGCCCCACGGATAGCCAGCGATGCGAATCACATCCTCAAACTGCGTGGACTTCCCGCGCGTTCCATAACCGAGGAGCGGCAGCTCCTCGTTGTCAACTGCGGTAACGATGAAGCAATGGTCATGCTCCGCCAACACGGGTCTGCCCGCCGTAAGCGACTGTTGGATGGCGGGGGAGAACGCGCGGTTATGCTCTGCGGCTGCATCGGTCCTGTACGCTTCGGCACTGCATCGGATCTTGCGGGTCTCCCATCCCACGGCTTTGGAGAGCACGGGCAACCCCAGGTCGAAGCCCCATGCGTCGTTGGGCCACCAGCCGCAGTCGAGTTCTCCTTCAACGAATGGTCCGCTGGTATCCACTTGCAGGATGAACGCCACACCGGTGAGGCCCATGACCCGGTCGTAGCTGGTGTCGGTGCCGAGGTAGGAGAGAACGGCAGACATCCCCCGCGCATAGGTGTTGCCTGAATCGCTAGCAGGGGCGGGCATGTTAATATTGGTTGGCATAGGTTTCTCCTTTTCTGTTTGGTTTGTATGAATGGATCCGGACATTAGGGCCTGGATGTTGGGATCGATGGGTTCCGTTTCATTGATGTCAGCAGTTTCCGATGGCGCCTCAATCGTCACATGTGGTTTGCCTGTTGGCTGAGATGTTAGAGCCAGTGTTGTTGGGACGACGATGAGGGCGAAGAGAAGGATTGTAATTGCAGCAACTATGCTTGGGCGTTTATAGTATTTTTTGCTGGGATTCATAATTGTTTTGATGCGATCTTCAATATTCTTCACCGGACCGGCAACTGCTAATGATGAGATCGGCTGAGTCGATTTGTGCTCAGCGGTCAGTATGTTGACTATCGCGGTGCTGAAATCTTTGGCTTTAGTACCAAGCCAGGCTATCGCCATCTCATCGCAGCATTTCTCGCGTTCGGCACGAATTCGTTTATTGACCCACCAGATGAGAGGATGGAACCAGAAACCAACTTGTGCGATTATCTGCAGCAGATTGACCGCTGCATCGAATCTAATAACGTGGCTTAATTCATGGCTTAAAATTCCCCGGCGATGCTCTTCGGCTTTAATCTCAGTGAAATCACTAGGCAAATATATATCACCCCGCAGCAAGCCCCATACAAACGGCTGACCAATACCATCTACCAGCCAGACCATCGGGAATTTCTCCTCGCTAAGTTCGGCAAATAAACTTCTGATGCTTCTCTGTAGATCGGCGGGAAGAGGTCTCCGCTCCCGTCTTAACCAGTGGTTAACACGTAATGCTTTCATTAAAGCAACAAGAGCAAATATAACTACTCCCAAAATCCAGGCAAAACCTAGCCATTGGCTCAATGTAACTGTTGCTAATTTACCGAAGATAGTTGGCTCTGCCAGTGATGTCGGCAATGGTACGACAGGTTCAGCTATAGTTGTCTCTGCTGAATCGACGAAAACAAATGGAATTTTAGCAGCGGTTTCGATAATCGGTTGGGCGATTTGCTCTTGTGGCAAAATCGCAAGCGGTACGGTGAGTAGTGGCGGGACAAGACATTTTGCCAACAGAGTCAGCCAAAGCAGATAACGGATGTGAGCACTTTTGTTCCTCAAAAGTATCGATAACATTGCGACTATTACAGCTAAGATTACCATTTGCCAGCTCTGTGTCCACAGATAGTTTGTGATTGAAGTCAGGTAATTTGCCATTTCTATTTCTCCACGAAAACTATGTTTTGTTACTGTCTGTCAACTGTTTAAGTCTCGTAATATCCTCAGCGTTGAGTTTGCTGTGATCCGCCAAGTGCAGCATTAATGGCACCGGGTCGCCTCCGAATAGCCGATCCACAAAATCACCCACGGTTCTTTTAATTACTTCCTCGCGTTTAGTCGCTGGAGAAAACACGTGTGCTTTGCCCTGCGACTCATGGGTAAGGTAGCCCTTCTTTTCCAGTCGGCGAAGAAGCGTCTGCACTGTCGCATAGGCGATCTGCCGTTTGGGAGGCAGCTTTTCGCACACCTGTTGCACGGTTCCGCTACCCAGCAGCCAGATCAATCGGAGAATCTCGGTTTCCGCCGGACTCAAAGCCGGCAAATTTTTCTTAGTCATAATGACCTCCTTTTACGTATGTACGAGTACCATTATCGTACATTTGTACAACACGTCAATAGAAAAAGTAAATATTTTTTACTTGATCCTAACCGTCTGCCGTGTAAGGTGTTATGGCAGATATGCTGATGAGCGAGAAAGCTGGCCCGGCGTTGGCGGATTGCTAAGGATTGGTGCAAACCTTAGAAAGTGTTTGTGTGAGAATGGCCGCGGACTGCACGCTGGGGATCAGAAACTCCCGTAATGTCGATTCCCGATATCTTGATTTTACTTCCGTGAGCCGGATAGACAGTAACTGTACCGTCGAGGATCGCCTCCGTAACATAGACTTGCTTGTTGTCCACTGAAACGAAGACGCCTTTGCCGACTTGCTCTATAACAATAGTGTGTGTCTTGCCTGGCGTTAGCGCGTGTCCTTTCTGTACCGTGCGCACCTGGTCGTTACTATACTGATTTTGGTTGCCCACTTCCTGGTTAAAGATCAGGTTTATCCTACCCACACTTACTCTGAAATTCGTCGAGCCTTGCGGAGTCCTCTTTAGCACCCGCTTACGTAAATGCACTTCTCTGGCCTCTGTGTCCACAGGCAGAACAGAGCCCTTTATTACCACTTTTGAGATTTCCTTGAAATACTTTTTGTAGGTCAAGAATGGCTTTTCATTTTTCCCCACACCCCAGCCAATCAGTTCACCGTTTTCTACCTGCCAAGCCCGTGTTGTACGAGAAATAAATTCCTTCAGCACCTCCGCTGAGTCGAACCGAAGTTGAATGGCGTTGTCTTTAGGTTCTTCTGCTGGAAAGCAAAGCTTCCTTTGTGCAACTTTCTCGATGGCCTGGCCAGCCTCTAAGCCTTTCCTGCCGATGCAATAGTAGGAACGCCGACGGGGTTGACCAAGCAAGCCCACTTTGCCCCCGATGGAAAGGATGGCTTGCTGCCCCCGTTGATTAAAATGCCTCGTCGCTTCGTCCTGAACAACTAGCACAACCATGCATCCTCTGGGCAGACTGGCTACGGCGTCGGCAAACCGGTTCGCTGCGTTTTGGTCGCCGTGAGTGTCGAAACTTACGGGTTCATGGACTTTATCTCCTTCCAGAGCCAGGAGTGTGATACCTCGTTTACCCCCGCTGAAAAGCACCTCCTTGTTCAAAGAGATCCTAGCCATGTTGCCCGCATAATGACCCGCCGAGATCACTTCCAGACCCTCGACAAAGCGATCGAAGTCTGCATCTCGTTCAATCTTCTCTTCGCTTTGGCTTGGCTTTTCTGGTTTTTTGTGGACGCGTTCAAGCACGATATCGCAACTGTCTTCGTCTATGTCAATGGGGATCCCCTCACCACGGAGTTCCTGACCCGTCAGCGTCAGCGTAACTTTCATCCGCATACCGATCCTGTGAATTACCACGAACGACAACTCATTTCCGCTGATTTGGACGTCGTGAAGTTCTTCAAAGCCGGGGGCCACAAATCTACCGGCGGCATGTCCAAGAAGTTCCCCGCTATCCGTCATGCTCAGCCCAATCGTCAACGGATCTTTAGAGCTACCCTCCTCCTTCTTGTCCACGGCAATACCGGACCAAATACCCTCAAAGCGATCCTTGGGTAAATCGCACAGCCCGGAGATCTCCTCGCTGCTCAGTGCCCGGTTCCAAACTCCCACCTCGTCGATGAGTCCCTCGAAGAACTCTCCGACCGGGCCAAATCCGCCACGATCCAGTGCCCCCAGCGCTAACGGAATATTCGTATCGAGCTTCCCTAGCCCGATGATTGACTTTGTGTCGGCCAGCCTGCTGTCGAGGTAGAGACGTATTTCACTGTTCTCATGGTCCAGCACACCAACCAAATGGTGCCATTCGTTCGCAGAAGGTTCGTCCGTCTGGGTTCTGAACGTCTTTAGTGAAGCATCGACCACGCTAAACTCGGCCCGGCTCTCCAATATGCGCAGCTCATAACCGGCCTCCTTCGGCTGCCCGTAGCCCGTCTGCCCTTTGTTGAATATCTTCATCTGTCCTGTGCTGTCCGAGACCTTCTTGAACCATAAGGCAACGGTCCAACTGCCATTGCCCCAGTCCAGCACATCGTTCATGGTGAAGTAATCGTCTTTCCCGTCGAGCTTGAAGGCCTTGCCGAACTTGCCGGGCCCGTATGCTGCCCCGTTCTGGGCTGTGCCGTGATTCTTGCCCGCACTGTCGTAGCCATTACCGTCAGCCAGCCATAGTGCAACCAACCCCTCCCGTGGTATGTAGCCTGGAACCCTTCGCTCAAACGTGGACGGCGGACCAGAGGCAGCCTGCTCACCGATGCACACACGCGCATTGTCCAACCCCCAACTTTCGTTTACCAATCGTTCTAGGCCCGAAGCGGAAAAGTTCAACTGCAGGCGATTATCAGTATGAGCGAACGTGAAGCTCAGCTTATAGACCGAGTCTGTTGGCTTGCCTCGCCATTCATAACCCAGGGTGTTGATCTCCTCTGCGCGGGTGTGGGGTGGATTATTGCCATCTGTGTTTACGTCCGGATATGACTGATAGTTCTTGCCGTTACTGAATGTAGTTCGCAGCAGCATCGGACCGTTAGTGACGGACAAGTCCCAAAAGTCAGGGCCGTACTGCGTGTAGTTTCCGTCCCATTTCCGGATGACTAACAGATCGAAAGACACGGTTATTTCTGAGTGCGCCGGCAAATCCTCAAGCGTTAACTGCACAGTGTCGTTACAGAACTGACCGAGAAAGCGCCTTTCCTTCTTGGGCGTAATCTCGGTCGCCTGTCTCGACCATTCCGGTCCGACCGCTTTTTCGAAATCATTCTCATAGACTACTTGCTGACCGTCTTTGGCCTCAGCTAGCCCATCATTCGCCCAACCCGCCGTTAAAGCCAAAAACGCAACGATGGATACCAAGGATTTGCTCGACATCATTTGGTGGCTCCCCGATTCAGATTGTAATTGTTTACTCCGACGCTTATCTCCGGTTATACACCGAGGGGGCCTGTATTTCAAGGCCCCCCCCCCATGCAGCCGTGCGGACTCCCCAGGGGGTTTATTGAATCAATTGCCTGCTCTACTTGGTCGAATTTGCATGTTCTTGTCATACTCCATTGTGAAACTGTAGTTCACCACCGTCGCGTTTTGATCAACAGAATTAGGCTTGAGATTCAGGTCCCAGCGGAGAATTCCCTTTTTTCTCAAGCTGCGTAGATATTCAGCGTCTGTGCTTAGTTTGGGGGAAGTCTTGAGCAGTTCTATTTTGATGGAATTGCCGTCGGTGAAGGGCAAGCGGTCCAAGAGCCGAAGTTCAGCCACGGTGCCTCTGTAGTTGTTCAAGGCAATGCGATAGTGGTATGTGTCTATGCGATTACCGCCCTGGATTCGGGTCTTTTTGTCTTCGAGTTCGCGGGTTACTTGAATCTGCGAATCGATGCCAAAGCCAGCGGTGAACTTTCCGCCAACAGTTACTATTGGCAGTTTGCTTTTGCCGACGAATTCGCCGTTGCGGAACATGCTAGCCGGCCCGGGCAAGAAAACCGTCTGGCCGGTATTTACCAGCTCTGCCTGGAGATATACGTAATCAGTTAATAGCGGTGTAGCGACGAGCGTGAAATCAGCTTCGGCGCTAACCGAGGCGATACTTACCAGTTGCTGGTCGGTTCGACTGGGCAGAGTCAATTTACCGGGCAGGTTATAGGTAACGCTAACGCCCTCAACGCGGGCAATTTCGCTAAGCTGTTTTTGCATCCTCTTTAGCTCTCTCCGCGAGGCATTAAGCTCTATGTTCTGGTTGCTCATGGCAATTCTTCCGAGTTGCTTTTGAGCCTTAGCGCCTCTTTTGCTTTGTCTACGACGAGATTGAATGAGATTCTTGAACTCCTGAGATCGATCGGTGTACCTTGCACCACGCCCACTAGTACCGGCGGTTTCTTGCTGCATGTCCATTTGTGGCCTTGGGCTTTTGGAAGGCTGTCGGCTGGCAAGAACAACTGCCATGGGCTCCAGAGTTGGAGCCCCAGCCACCATTGCCGGCTCGGCAGTTGAAAGACTCAGGGCTACCCCACTCCAGTCTTCACCACTGGTCTGATTGACTACAGCGTTATATTCAATCAGAACACTTGAAGTCTTGGGATTGGCGCGAAGGTTGTATTGGGGCAGCCAATTTGCTCCGTTCACTAAGTAGCTCAACTCTATGGTGGTCTTCTGGTCGCCGGTTTTTCTGACAAACAACACAGCCTCGCGCTCGGTACGAGATCTGCCCGCATCAAGCTCCTTGCGCTTGCGATTGAGCAGTGCCAACTGTTTCTTCAAATCATCAATCTGGTCTCTGAGCCCTGTTGCCCGTGCGTGGTAATCAAGGCCCTTCTCTTCAATAAGAGTAATTAGCTTCACTAGAGGCTCAAAGGTCAATAGGCCACGATTGAGGTCACTTTTTGTGGCATCAACAGTAAACTGCCTGAGTTTGGCAAACATATTACCCCATTGGTTGTGGAGATGTTTTAAGTCCCCTCCAGCATGTCGAAGCTGTTTTGCTACGGTCTCAATTTGGGCATCAAGTATTTTGACTTCTTCGCGAGTATCATCTTTGATAGCTTTTTCTCTGTAGCGCACACTCAATACTTTGATATCGCCGGAAGTCTGAGCGTATAGACTTTCAGGGATGATTTTGGCAGGTAAGTTTGAGACTATTAGCTCGGATGTGCCCGGGGTCAGGGTAGCACTGATTGTGCGGGTGACCAGGGCTTGGCCGCGATATGCGGTTACCTTGGAGATTGTGCCGGTTGTTGTGGGCACTTGAGCAAAGGTATTTGCTGTTAAAAGACAAATTGCCACGCTAGCCAGGACGAAGAATTGTGTTCTCGTTTTCATTTTCCGCTCCTTTTGAAAAAGGCCCCAATAAATTGTTCAGCAGATAATCCTCACGCTAATCTTACGCTGAGGGGGCCTGTATTTCAAGGCCCCCCCCTTGCCGCCGTGCCGATTTCCCAGTCGGCGCCTATTGAATCAGATACACTTGCGAGCGGAAACTCACCAGAAGCTCTTCGTTCGGGGCTTGGCTGGCCAATATCTGGTTTTCCTGGACCGTATTAGCCAGCGCCAACTCGAAGTATTCCTTGGAGTACCGCTGGATGATCTTGATCTTGTCCTTGTCTTTGTCCAGATCAAGTTCGGATGTTTTGGGCGTTACCCACACTCGGCCACGCTGATAGAATGTTTGGTTGCCCACGTTGCGGACCGTGGCGTACACTTCCCGCTCACCAGCCTCGTAGGTTTCTTTCGTCACGTATCCCCAACCAGCTACGCCCGCTTGCCTTAGTGCCATCCCGTCTAGGTCTACTGGCGCTGAGCTGGACTGCGATTGGTCACGCAGAGCCAAGTTGAACATTTGGCGACTCTTGGCGTGCGTCTGTCCCATCGCACCGGAGACCTCTGTTTTGAGCCTCCCGGTCCAGGCCAGCCCCTCCTTTCGCAGTTCTTCTCGGCTTGTCAAATTCGTATTTTCATCCGCCAGAAAACTCGTGTAAGGCGTCATGATTCCATGGTCACGCGAGAGCCGCACGATCTCGTCGATCACTTCCTTGTTCTTGCCATGCAGTTGGATCTCATCCAGCAGGAATCCCACTCGCCGAATTGCCCATAGCCGTTCGACGAAACTGTACATCTGCGTCTTCGCTCCGGGCTTCAAAGACACTGGATATTCAAAGCTCCGTTCTTGTCCCTGATATTTGCCGGTAATTACTAGTGTAGTCTTGCGCACCGCTGAGCCGCTGGGTAGTTTTCGCACATCAACAGCGTCGTAACGTCCCACCAGTAATAATTCCGACCCATCGAACAAATCCGGAATTGCCCGCGGATAAATCTGCGTGAGTTTGACCCCAGCCAAGCTGATTTGGATGTCGGTCATCACCGGGTTCTTTATCTTAGCGTACATGTTGGACACCTTAGCTTCCAACGGCTCACCAGGCTTGACGTAATCACTCAATCCCTGATTCTCAGCTACCAGCTTATCCAGCAGTCGAACATTCACGTCGTAACCTACTCCCAGGGCGAAGAGCCGAGCTTTGGCGGTATTGGCTTTTTTCGTGTCGCTGACGATTGCGCCCTCATCTTTATTGCCCACCGTGGGCAGGCCATCGGTTAGGAAGATTACATAAGCGGGCCGTTCGCCGTTCGAACTTTTTAGCAACTGCATAGCCGTTTGCAGAGCTTCATGGATATTCGTACCGGACTGGGCTTCGATTCGCTCGGTCCGATCCAGAGCTTGATCTATGTGTTCCTTATCCGCAGCCATTAGTTTATCGAAGAATGGCTCAACCGAATCATTGAACATGACCACGTTGAAACGATCCTCAGCATTGAGGTTTTTCCGAATAAAGCTCAAGGCTTCCTTGGCCTCCTCAATCTTATCGTTGCTGTTCATCGAGCCGGACCGGTCGATCACCAGAACAATATCTTTGGGTTGCACCGCCGTACGGCCGGTTCTGGGGTTCGGACTAGCCAGCAGTAGGAAATACCCATCCTGTTTCGCGTTCGGTTGATAACTCAGCAACGTCGCCCCGACCTGCTCATTCTTAGCCTTGTAAAACACCACGAAATCCGTGTTCGGAATCGCCTTTTTTACCTCATAGCTGGCAATCACGTGCCGTGGTCCCTTGCGTTCGGTTTTCAGATCATGGCTGGGACTATAGACCGCCGTAATGTCCGCCTGACTCTTGATGTCCACGGTTACCTTTACCTCATCGATCTCCTTAGCCGAAAACTTTTCGGTATTGAGCGGATAGAACACCTCCACCAGGTCGTTATCTTTTTTACACACTTGATCATAAGTAACGATCACCTGCACGGGCTTGCCGGGCTCCAGCGGAAAGGCGCTAGTGCGATAGAGTCCAAAGCCCACATATTCCAGCAGGGCGGGGTCCTTCTTGCGCCGAACGATATCTTCATAAATCTTGCGAGCCTCGTCAGCCGGCAGAAGCTTTCCGCTGAATTCCTTACCATCCACCACCATGGTCATCGAGTCGATAGCCGCCCCCGGCGGAACCGGAAACATATATTCCACCTCGATAGCCTGCTTGGATGTGTTATAAAACTCCTGGCTTATGCTCACTGAGGCCACCTGGTCGCGGACGATCATCTTCACGTGGTGGTATTTGACCGCCCACATGCCCCGCACTCGCAGGTCATGCCGTGTTGGCACAATCATCCCGTCAGCCAGGGCCGTTCCCGCCAAGCCCGCCAGAATCACGACCATTATCGCTACCGTCTTTGCCTTGTTCATCGCAAATCCTCCGTAAAAAAGCCCCATGTTCTTGCCGACTACTTGTTTAGACGCCGAGCTCTTCTTTTGGTTCCGCATTTGCCGTAAAAAAAAGTACTTTTTGAAAAAGTCTTGCCTTGGAGACAATTACAGGTATAAATAACCCGCCTGTGATGGGGCGTAATTATCTAAATCGAACCTTTGCTGCAGGTGTGCTTGTTATATGACCTCACTAGAACCATGCTCAGCCCAACCGGCTGATCGTTGCCGGAATTCAGCCTCGCGGACCATTATTCGCCTAACCTTGGCCATGGTCATCATCGGCTTGGTCTGGAGAATCGTCCGTTTCGCCATGAATTTCCCCCTCTGGGGCGACGAAGCCTACCTTGTAGCCAGCTTTTACGACCGCGGCTTTGCCGATATGTTCAAACCTCTCGATTACGCCCAACTGGCCCCCTTGGCTTTCATGTGGGCAGATTTGGCCGTCTCCAAACTTTTGGGTTTGTCGGCCTTGGCCCTTCGCACACCTGCCTTTATATGTGGGCTCTTTTCAATGCTCGTCTTTTGGCGATTTTCCCGGCGAATCTTGGATAAACGCGCCGCCTTGCTGGCTATTGCCATATTTGCCGCCTCATTTTACGTAGTCCGCCATTCTGCCGAGGTCAAACCATACGCTCAGGATTTAGCGGTTTCGCTCGTTCTGCTCTGGATGGCTTGGGCCGTATATCGTCGAAGCGATAGTACCATTCGCTGGCTTGGGCTTATTCTTGCCGCAGCTCTGGGGGTTTGGTGTTCTTATCCCGCCGTCTTCATCGCTGGTGCTGTGGCCATGTTCTTAGCCGCGAGCCTTTGGCACAAGCGTTCGGCAAAACTCTTTCTCTGGCTCTTGCTATATGTCCTCATCTTGGCCGCGAGTTCGCTGAGCATGTACCTATTCTATATCCAGGCCCATGAAGCCTCTGCCGCGAAGATACAGCAACTGCACACTTGGAAAATCTCTTTTCCTCCTTTTTCCCAGCCCTGGCGCCTGCCGTTTTGGTTCCTGGATATTCACACCGGCAACATGATGGCCTATCCTGTCGGCGGAAAAAACTTCGGCAGCACCCTCACATTCCTGCTCGTAGTAGTCGGCGTCGTAGCTTTGTGGCGTAATCGACAAAAACCATTATTGCTTTTGCTTTTGGCTCCCCTGCCTTTAATGTTGGTCGCCGCGGCTATGCACAAATATCCTTACGGTACCAGTGCCCGCATTTCCCAGCACTTAGCACCGGCCTTTTGCATCTTGGCTGGAGTGGGTCTATCCTCAGCTCTGCGATTCTGGATTTGTCGCCGCAGACCGATGATAGGGATCTGTATCGCCACCGCCGTAATGGCTACCATCGCCATAGGCGGCTCAGTTCGTGATATCGCTAGCCCACAGAAAAAGTTTTCCGACAGAAACAATCTAGAAGCCATTCGAACCCTGGCTCTTTGGACCGAGCCCCAGGACCAGTGGGTTATTTTCAACTCCCTCGAAACCAGCCCTTACGCGCCTAACGTTCGTGCTTACGGAGGCTCCGGCGCCAGATTCCATTATTTCATCCGCCGTTTTGCTCCAGCCACCCTGGACGTTCGCTGGGCTCCCCCTGCCCAAGAGCTTCGCCCTCTGCCCAATGGCCGAACCTGGTTGATTATATATAGGGATAACCACGCTGAACTGCCTCAGCATCTACTGGATCCTTACCTGAAAACCGCACGAGAGCAACTGGGCGAGCCGAAAAAACACTGGTTCAAATTGACTTCCCCCAAGGATCCGCCCAGACCCCAGATCGAGGCTGTCGAAGTCTACGAGTTTGCGCCCTCCAAGCCCCGCTGAGCTAGCCACCCCGATCAAGCCACTTCTCTAGCCTAAATTGCCCCGTTTCAATGCAAGAATTGTGAATTTGAATCCTCCATTTGCCGCATAATCGCAAATGCCATCTGCCTTTCCGGGGCGATGGTCTTCTTATTAATGGTCAAAAAGGGTCGAAAAACACAAAATTCGCCCCGTGATTGTCCATACCCACAATACTATCGCCTTTCAATTTAACGCGGATGGGGTTGACGTGATTCCGAGACATTGTCATCACCGACTCCGGCAGAGGAAAACGTATCTGTATCTCTTCTCCCGCAGACGCAGCCGGGATAACCAGACGGCTCCCACTGAAGTGATGCTCACCGGTATTTGAACTCACCTGAACAGCTTGTCTTTCGACCCACTGAGGAATCCTGATACTCAAAGCAGATGCTTTGCCTAAGCTGACCGCAAGGCAATTATTTGTGTAAGGCGATCTTATAGAAATATCCGGCGAATCGTAATCAAACAACAGGTTAATGTTCCATCCGGAATCACCACGTGTGGCAATGTTTCTATGTACCTCGCATAATGAACCGGTCACTCCCCCGACTATATCCATATTGAAAGACAACCCCCCCCGTCCCTTACTGATGGACTTATGTCCATACGGAGCAGGAAATCCCCAGGCGCCTCTGTGTCGATCAGCCATATTGCGCAGCCCGTCCAGACCTTCAGGATTTTCCGGCTCCCGTATGAATGAAACATCCCGCAACTGGCTGGCAAGCAGATGCCCCCGAACTATTCGCTCCGCATCCGCATAGTACTCATCATAACCAAATTTGCCCAAAATCAGAGCAGCTTCGACAATATCGCCGGCATTATTAGCCTCTCCATGGTCCGACTCCTTCTGCTCTGGCTGGTATGTATCTTCGCACGACCAGCCAATCTCATCTCGCAGTTCCCACAGGCCATTATCGTAGAAGGCCTTCACTCGCGTCAGTAAGCCTTCATCCTCAAGCAGTTCCCCCAACTGAGCCAATGATGACATACAGCACGTCACCGAGTGGGTGTGAGTGCCAAACAATTCACTATTGAAACGTCCCTCGGCAGTAAAAAACTCGCTGGTTAGTCTTTCACTCACCAAATGGATAAGTTTCATAGCTTCTGCAGAATCGGTAGCCTTGTAATACTTAACCAAAGACCCCAGCGATCTGCCTAAATCTTGAATAAACGTCGGTGACGTCAACCGGTGTAGCCCCTTGGCCTCCAGAGTATCAAAATCCCAGCCGTTTTTAGGATCCCAGGTTTCCAGGATGCATCCAATGCTCTTTTCTGCCGTTTCGATCGCCCAGGAATCGTTTCTATATTTGGCCAGGGAATATAGCGCGTGAAAGCCTTCGCGAATATTATGTGGACAAAAACCTATGGGTTGCCCCGTCAGCTCCAGACGGTTCAGAGGTAGCGGCAAAGGCCCCGAATACGAAAGCATAGCCGCTTGCCTGTGATTTTCTATTACTTCATTCGCAATAGTGATACCTAAAACATCCTCGGCGTTTAGAAGCGCGTTCAGATGCCTGCCGGGAACGTGGGCTTCGCTAGCGTATTTCGAGAAATCAAGAGCCGCATCCGGCCAAACCGATGATGAAAAAAACGGAACGTTATTATCGTCCGCATTGAAAATACTCGACATGCACCTGCATCCCAATCGAATCGCATCGGGTATGTCGGTTGTGTTTACGTCAGCGAGCTTGCTCATATCTTCTTCCCTTTATTAGTCGACCCGTAATTTCCCATTTAGACGCTCAAAAAACATCGAATCTTTCCTACGACATCGATAATCTTGCCCAAATCACCTTGAACTGTCAAAGGGTTTTTGTTCCGAGGCAGCGTTGTTGACTGGGATTTCCCAAGTTTTCCAGCAATTCTGCACCTCAGCCAGTCTCAATAGGTACAGCTTTCAATCGATGAATCCGCTCAAGGATTTCATAAAACAAGGATCTCGATACCAGAACCTCTGCCAGCTGAAACGTCACATAGCGAGCATGCTTGACAACCTTGGCTCCGATCTTAACCCAGATAGCGCTTGTATAGTACTTCGCCGCGAGCTTTCCGGAAGGTGAAAACCCTGTCAATTCAACGCCTTCTCCAGCTAGCGTTTGCTTGAGCATTCAACGACGAGGATAATGAATTTCGGCCACTTTGTGGGGTTTCTATGCGTTCATGCTACCTACGCTGACCACCTGCTCTGTCTACCCGCCCCTCCCCGGATATCGTGGCGAAAAGAGCGTTCCGAATTGAGCAAACAGCCTGAATACCGCATGAAATGTAACTTGTAGGGGTGCGGGCTTGAAATGCCTCCATAATCTCTATACTATCAAATCAGTCTCAGATGCGCCACTTGAATCTGGGAAATCCGGGGTGAATGTTCTTGACATAACCCCAAGACACGAGAGAATCATCCACAAAGCTCACGATGGTCGTGGGCGAAGTTTTATCTAGACCCAGATATAAATACGAGAGAACCCGATGACTGACCCACAAGTTGACAAAAGCGGCAAGAATCTTATTTCTGACTTACCCGACATATCCAAAAGCAGTGAGCTCTACGAACGCGCCAAAGAGCTGATCCCCGGCGGCGGTACCATGCTGCTGTCCAAACTACCCGATCTCGCAGCTCCCGGAAGGCAGCCAGCCTATTACAAGCGAGCCCAGGGTTGTGAAGTCGAGGACATAGACGGCAATGTGTTCATCGATTTTGTCGGCGATATCGGAGCCACCATCCTCGGCAGAGCCGACCCGGACGTTAACGCTGCGGTCCACGCGGCTGTGGATGAAGGCAACTTCTGCACTCTGAACAATCCACGCGAGGTGGAATTGGCTCAACTTCTCACGGAGATCATCCCCTGCGCTGAGCAGGTCCGCTTTGCTCGCGGAGGCGGGGAGGCCGACGTCGTAGCCATCCGAATTGCCCGCGGATACACTGGCCGAGATCTAGTAGCCTTTTGCGGCTACCACGGTTGGCACGACTGGTACTTGGCTGCGAACCTCGGAAAAAACGGTGACCTCGATGGTCATCTCATGCCCGGCTTAGTCTCCCGCGGAGTACCCAGACAGCTTGAGGGTACGACTCTGCCCTTCGAGTACAACAACCTCGATTCTCTCGAGCAACTCCTGGAATCCAAGCAGGGGCAATTCGCAGCCATCATAATGGAAGCCACTCGCAGCACGCCTCCAGCAGCAGGCTTTCTTGAAGGCGTCCGCGAGCTGGCCACCAAACATGGCGTGGTGCTCATATTCGACGAAGTGGTCACCGGCTTCCGCATGGCTCTGGGCGGGGCTCAAGAGTACTTCGGCGTTACCCCCGACATGGCCACATTCGCCAAGAGCATTTCCAACGGCTACGCCATGGCTGCGATCACCGGCCGGCGAAAAATTATGGAGACCGTCAACAATCAGTTCATCAGCAGCACATATTGGACAGACTCGCTGGGCACAGCCGCCGCCCTTGCTTCGATCAAGAAGATCCGCGACGCCGGCGTCATAAAACACGTCTGGGACATTGGCAAGAAGCTCATGACCGGCTTGGAAGAGGCCCTCACTACCGCTGGCGTGGCTGGTAAGATTACAGGTTGGGCTCCGGTGCTGGGGCTGACATTTCAGCACGAAGACGAAGAGACCGCCCGAGCCATAAGTACATTCTTCGTTCGTCGTCAGCTTGCCCGCGGTTTTCTGGCAGGCGGCCATCACTATATGACAGCCGCCCATACCGCCGATCACGTTGATCAGTATCTCTCAGCCGTACGCCAAACGCTGGAAGAACTTAAGCTATCCTTGGCCGAAGGAAATTTGATGAGGGATATTGAGTCCTCCCCAAGTAGACCATTATTCAAGAGGTTTGCTTAACGACCAGCGCAAGAAACCTTGGGCATCAGTATTCATGTGCCAATTGTTCAGCACCACACATGCGCCAGTAATTGGCTTGCATATTATCCAATTAGCCCCAAATACTGCCAAGCCCTATTAGATAATGGCGAATGCCCCTTTTTATGTTTTGATTTTCCTCTGCAAATGCTATAATGATTCCCCACATAAGTGACTCATAAACGGGAGAATTTCGTGGACCCATCTATAGTTTACACCCATCAATTGGACAACGGCTTTGTTTTGGTGGCTGAGCACATGGAGGCCGTCTCCTCAGCCTCTTTCACCTTTCTATTGCCCGCTGGTGCCAAGCACGACCCCGCCGATGGCCAGGGATCAGCCGCTGTCCTGCTCGACTGGGTCTTCCGTGGAGCCGGAAAGCTGGATTCTCGCCAGCTCGACAGTCTTCTCGACGGCTTGGGCTTGCACCGCGAAGGTTCCGTAGCCGCTGAGTTCACTATCCTTGGTGGTGCCCTTTTGGGCGACAACCTTCATCAGATCCTCGACGCCTATGCCGACATCATTCGCCGCCCCCATCTGCCAGCCCAGCAGCTCGACCTCTCTCGTCAGCTCGTCCTCCAGCAGTTGGCTTCCCAGGAAGACGACCCCCGCAGCAAGCTCATGGCCCAGCTTCGCAAGCACCACTTCCCCGACCCTCTCGGACGAAATTCGCTCGGAGAAACGGACCAGTTATCCTCCTTGTCCAGTGTCACGGTTGCGGATCACCACAAAAAGTCCTATCTTCCCGGACAAGTTATCTTAGCTGTGGCCGGAAACTTCGATTGGCCTAAACTTTGTGAAAAAGTCTCTTCTCTTTTTACCGATTGGTCAGGTCAATCCGCCCCCGAGCCGGAACTTGGCTCAGCCGGTTCCAAGACGGACCACCTCTCTCAGAAAACTGCGCAAACGCACATCGGCATTGCCTATGATTCGGTCTCGCCAACTCATCCCGCCTATTACCGAGCCTGTCTAGCCGTAGCTGTCCTTTCCGGGGGAATGAGCGGAAGGCTCTTCACCGAAGTCCGCGAGAAGCGGGGATTGTGTTATCACGTTGCCGCCAGGCACCACGTGCTCAAGGGCCGTGGCACCGTGCTCTGTTACGCCGGTACTGCCCCCGAGCGAGCTCAGCAAACCCTAGACGTCACCCTTGCCGAGCTCAAACGCCTGCCCGAAGGTATTACCCAGGCTGAGTTTGACCGGGCAAAGATCGGACTCAAGGCCAACCTTATCATGCAGGGCGAATCCACCACCGCGCGTTCGGCTTGTGCTGCCGCTGATTATTATCACCTTGAGCGGGTTCGATCTCTGGATGAGATCAGCGACGCCATCGATGCCATCACCGTATCTGATCTGCTCGATCATCTAGGGCAGTTCCCTCCGACTGACTTTACAATTGTCTCTCTGGGCAGCAAAGAACTGGAGCTCCCATGCTGAAGTTTCACCAGGCCACGCTGGACAACGGCTTGCAGATCGTCGCCGAATCTTCCGATACCGCTCGCTCTGTAGCCTTTGGGTTCTTCGTCCGCACCGGTGGCCGTGACGAAATCGGACCGGAGATTGGCCTGAGCCATTTTCTTGAGCACATGATGTTCAAGGGAACCGACCGCCGCACTGCCCACGATGTCAACTGTGAGTTTGATGAAATGGGCGCCAGGTACAATGCCTTCACTTCCAACGAAAACACCGTCTATTACGGAAACGTTCTGCCGGAGTTCTTGCCGCGTCTGGCCGACCTCTTAGCCGACATGATGCGACCTTCATTACGGCAAAAAGATTTTGACATGGAAAAAAACGTCATCCTGGAAGAGATGGCTATGTACGAGGATCTGCCGCAACACGATTTAGCCGACAAAGCTCTTGAAGTTCATTTCGGCCAGCACGGCCTGGGCAACCCGATCATCGGAACCAAACAGAGCGTTACCGACGTAACCTCAGCTCAGATGGGCGACTATTTCCACAGACGCTACGCCGCCGGTAATATGCTTGCCGTCGCCGCCGGAGCCTTGGATTTTACCCAATTCGTCGATTTGATTTCCGAACGTTGCAGCCAATGGGACAAGGTTTCTGCTCAGCGTGAGCTTATTCCAGCCAAAGCTTCACTGGCCACCCGAACTTTCCAGAAGACCGCCCTGACTCGCCAGCATTTGATTCTTCTCTCCCCTGCTCCCAGCGCTCAGGACCAGGACCGCTTTGGGGCAGCCATATTAGCTAGCGCTGTTGGCGACGATACCGGCAGCCGCTATTTCTGGGCTCTGGTCGATCCCGCCTTAGCAGATGTCGCTTGTTACGCTCATCAATCCCTCGACGGGGCCGGAATATTCATGAGTTATATCTGTTGCGATCCGGACCAAGCCCAGAAGGTCGTCAAACTAGCCCGCGCAGAGCTAACCCGTGTCGTTCAGGACGGTATTACATCCGACGAGCTTGTCCGTTCAGCCAACAAAACCGCCTCAGCCATTACCCTCAGTTCCGAGATCCCCATGGGGCGCTTTGTCTCTCTGGGAATGAACTGGCAGTATCTGCAAGAGTATCGCAGCTTGGCTGCGGATTTGGATTCCATTCGCTCCGTAACTGTCGAGCAGGTCAACGCCTTGGCCCGCGATTTGTCTATTGACCAGACTACGACTGTCGCTCTGGGCCCTTTGGAAAACATCGTCTAGCCTCCGACAGTGACCCACGAGCAAACGGAGAGGAATCGTTTTATGACCCCCCGTGAACGTTGGTTAGCGCTTCTGAATAAAGAACGACCGGACCGCATCCCTACGGACTATTGGGCCACGCAGGAGGTCACCGACCGATTGCTAAAAGAACTGGGTTGTGCCGACAACGAGGCCCTCTTCGAGAAGTTGCACATTGACGCACCCGAACTCATCCAACCGATTGATTTTCTCGGCACCGGCAACCCCGACCAGTGGGGCATCATCCGACGCAAGATAGACTACCAGACCGGCAGCTATGATGAGCCTCAGAATCACCCCTTGGCCGATTTCACCACTGTCCAGCAGGTCCACGCCTACCCTTGGCCTAGTCCCGACAATATCGATTGGGACACATTTCGAGCTAAGATAAAGGCCGTCCGGGGCCATCGTATCGTCCGCTGTGGAAATTATGAGCCTTTCCTTATCTACTGCTACCTTCGCGGCATGGAGCAGGCCATGATGGACCTGATCGCCGAGAAGGAAATCACCCACGCCATACTTGATCACCTTTTTGATTATTGTTACGCCCTCAACGAGCGGGCCTTCGAGATCGGCAAGGGAATCATCGAACTAACCTGCATTGCTGAGGATCTGGGCAGCCAGCACGGCCTGCTTTTCGGCCTCGAGCAGTTTCGTGAATTCTTTCTCCCACGCCAACAGCGTATGGCCGATCTTGCCCGCAGCCATGGAATCCACATCTTCTACCACACCGATGGAGCGGCCCGGGAAGTAATCCCCGACCTTATCGAGGTTACAGGGATTGAAATTCTAAATCCCATTCAGTGGCGTTGTCCGGGAATGGAACGTGAGCCGCTCGTACGCGACTTCGGCGATAAGGTCGCTTTTCATGGTGCTGTCGATAACCAGCAAACCCTGCCTTTTGGCTCTGCTCAGGACGTCCGGCAGGAGGTCCTGGACAACATCCGTATCTTTTCGCAGGCCCGCTGGATTTGCGCCCCGTGTCATAACATTCAGCCGGTCAGCCCGACAGAGAATATCCTGACCCTCTATAAGACCATTTGGGAGAACGGCAAACTCTGATGATCGGATTTGCAATAGCCAATCCAGTTCTGGCTCATAAATCTATTTGATTTTTAGTTTCTCATTCACAAAGGGACAAAGTAATGAAAAAACATAGAACTACCTTGATTGTAATGTGTGTTCTTGGGGTCTTAGCTGTCTGGGCGATTGCCGAGGAAACTCCTTCCCCTACCCCGGACGCTCAGCCCAAGATTCGCGTTGGGACCTTCAACTCTCGGATCGTGGCCTTGGCCTATTCCAGGTCCTACATCTTCAAAGATATCGTCAGTGGTCTAAACGCTCGGGCCGAAAAGGCTCAGGCCGATGGCAATCAAAAGCAAGCCGACCAGCTCATACTCAGAGCCAAGTCCATGCAGCAAAGAGCCAGCATGCAGGTATTTGGCCAGTTACCTGTTGATAATATCCTGAGCCACATCAAGGGCATCTTCCCCAGGCTGGCTAAAGACGCCAACGTGGAGCTCATCGCCCAGAAAGTGCACTACCAGAGCCCCTCTGTAGAGATCGTGGATGTTACTGACACGCTGATCCTGGTATTCAGACCCGATGAGGAAACCCTAAAAGCCATTGAGAGCCTCAAGAAGCAACTCTCCTCCGGAGCTTCTCGTATGCCTTCCAATCACCCACCGGTGAACGCCAAATAAGTTTTAATGCCTGGCCCAACCGGCTGTTTGCCCAGAGCCGCTTGCTAAGCATGGCTATGGAAGTGGTGGAGGGGATCTGGGGGCTCAAGTGAATAGCTGAACATCTTGAGGAAGCGATGACTTCATTCGACGCTCCGACAAACTGCACACACAGAAGCAGGCTACTGAAGATTTCAGTAGCTGTACTGTGCTTCATTGCTGCTTTCCTTTTGACCAAGACAATCCTTTTCCCCGCGTCGAAGCCCTTTCGCTACACACGCTTGAGCCAGCCCGTGGTGAAAGTGCCATTTCAGCTAGTAAACGGCCTGCCCGTGGTGGAAGTAATGATCAATCAGCGCGGGCCATACAAGCTTATGTTAGATACTGGTTGCGCACACAACGTCCATATTTGTGCCTGCTTGGTCAAGAAACTGAGCTTACCTGAAATGGACACTAAAACCACCGGGCGTGATGTCGCGGAAAACGTTCGTGAGTATTCGCTTGTTCGAGTGGATTCGTTGCGTATAGGCCAAGCGGAATTCCTGCGTTTCGCAGCCGTTATCGATCCTATCGGTCATAGCTTGAGTACAAACGACACGCGGGTGGATGGAATGATCGGATATAACTGTTTTCGGGAATTACTACTAACCCTGGATTTTCCGAATAAGCAACTCATCTTGCAGAAAGGCACTCTGCCAAAACCGGACGGACGGAATATTTTTGGGTCGTCCCCTGGCAAAGCAGGACCAAAACTAATGGTCTCTGTCGGGCAAACGCAGTTGGAACTGTTGATTGATTCGGGATCCACCGGGTGTGTAACTCTGGCCGAGCCGATTGCCAAGACTTTTTCTTTTCATGCAACCCCATTTGAAGGTAATTCCGCCATTGGCAGTGGAGTGGTGTCTAACTACCAGGCAAGGTTAAGAGGCAAGCTGGCTTTCGGCCAGCATATAGTGATTGATCCGATCATCAGTTGGTTAACCGGAACAAAGGATACAAACCTGCTCGGCATGAAAATACTGAAGCATTTCGTAGTTACAATAGATCAGACCAGCGGTTCAGTCCGCTTTTCCCGCAACGACGATGACCCAATCCGAATTCCGCCTGTACGTGGTATTGGACTGGTCTTCGGGGTGAAAAAGGGCACAGCCACCATAGAGATTATCCAGCTAAACACGCCAGCTGCTCAGCTAGGCCTTGAAGTTGGCGATCAAGTATTGACGGTCAACGGACAGCCTTTTTCAAAGTTCGATAACAGTACTTTTTCTACTCTATACGAAAAGACTGAAGTTGTACGCCTAGAGTTGATGCGGGACAAAAAGCGATTTGCTGTGGAAGTGCCGGTGGTCGAACTGATCGAGTAAATCCAAAATACGAGGAATCGGAATTCTGCATCTACCTGTGGATTAGGCTATGCTAGGCTCAAGTTCAGACACTGATGTGAGTTTCACACAGCATTGTACATAACTCAGGGTGTGCCACATGTTGCCAAAAGGAATATTGTTCGACCTCGATGACACCATAGTCTCGTTTGCTGCAACTGCTGATCCGACTTGGAGGAGCGTTTGTGAAGAATACGCCAGCGGCAGCAGTGTTTTTAGCCCGGATAAGCTGTACGATGCCATCTATCAAGTCCGTAAATGGTATTGGTCTGACAAGGGCCGCCACAAGGTTGGACGCAATAATCTCGACACTACCAGAAGGAAGATTGTCTCACTCGCTTTTGAAGCACTGGCTATAAACGATATTACCCTTGCTTATAAGATTGCGGACAGCTATTCCAAAAAGAGCGAACATGCAGTACACTTCTTTCCAAAAGCTGAGGATACTTTGAAACGCTTGGTTGACCAGGGCGTTTCACTTGCTCTTATGACTAACGGTGATAGCCAAAAACAGAGGCACAAAGTGGACCGATTTGGCCTGGATAGGTTTTTTGAGACAATTTTGATCGAAGGTGAACTGGGCTATGGAAAGCCGGAGGAGGCTGTATACTCTCAGGCATTGGCCAGCTTAGCTCTCAATCCTGCAGATGTATGGGCCGTGGGTGATAATCTTGAATGGGACGTGTCAGGACCACAGAAACTCGGGATTTTCGGTATTTGGAACGATTTCAAACGTTCGGGGCTGCCCTCATCGTCAGAGGTTATTCCCGACAGAATTATAAACAGTATTTCTGAATTGATTAAATGACAGCTCAAGCCAATTGAAGTTGACCCCGTATTCCCCGCGGATTCGGTTCAGTCGTCTAGTTAGCCCCTTTTTGATTCTTTATCTTTGGTATTAGCTATTCATTCTCAGCAGCATCGTGATAAGGATGGCGATTGTCCAATTGCCTGAAATATGATATGCTTTTCTGGTAACCATGGAGAACTGCAAATGTGTGATAAAATGAGCCAAACCATCAAATGGGGAATAGTCGGCACAGGTAAAATCGCCGGGAAATTTGCTGAGGCAGTGCGAATCTCCCAAGTTGCAGAGCTATTGGCCGTAGGTTCCAGGACACAACCCAGAGCTGATCAGTTTGGTCAACAGTTCGATATCCCTCATCGTTATGGCAGCTACGGTGACCTTTTCCGCGACAACGACGTAGATGCGATATACGTCGCCACGCCGCACCCGTTTCACAAGCAGAATGCTATTGACGCACTCAATGCCGGCAAGGCAGTACTGTGCGAAAAACCTTTTACCGTGAATGCTTCCCAAGCCAAAGAACTTATCGAAACTGCTAGAAGAAAGAATCTGTTTTTGATGGAGGCCATGTGGACGCGCTTTCTGCCGCCGATTGTTAAGTTACGCGAATTACTGGCCCAGGGATTAATCGGCGAGCTTCGCATGCTTACGGCTGATGTGGGATACAGGAGCGGATGGGAGCCTGATTCGATTGTGCTAAGTCCGGAATTAGCAGGCGGAGCACTGCTGGACGTGGGTGTTTATGTCATCTCGTTGGCGTCGATGGTATTTGGCCGACCTTCTCGCATAACGGGCCTGGCTCATATCGGTTCGACAGGTGTTGACGAGCAGTCAACTGCTGTATTGGCTTATGATGAGGGACAACTGGCCGTGCTGTGCTGTGCAATAAGAACTGCTCTGCCAAACGAAGCAATGATTGTCGGCACAGAAGGTTCAATCAGACTTCACAGGGAATGGGGAGCGGGCAGCAAAATATCTCTGTCACGCGAAGGTAAAGAAGATGAGATTATTGATCTGCCTTGCGCCGAAAACGGCTTTGTCTATCAGATAGAGGAAGTTGCTCAATGCTTGCGGGCCAGCCGTACTGAAAGCAGCATCATGCCACTCGATGAGTCGCTGTCAATAATGGACACTATGGATGAGCTTCGCCGGCAATGGAAGCTGAAGTATCCTTTCGAATAGCTAGAATATATTGGGTACAAAAGATAACCCAGTTCCGCTCTCAACTTTTCCCCTCAAGCCTGCATTCTCAGCAGTACCTTGATACTGTCTGGCTCGGCGGCGAATTTCAGGGCCTCCTTGATTTTCTCCAGCGGGAAGCTGCGGCTAATCAATCCGGATATGTCGATTTGACCGCTACTCAAAGATTCGATAGCGTCGCTGAAGGTACCGCACCGTGAACCGATCAAACGGACCTCGTTAATTACCAATGGCGACAAATCGCACTCGATTGGCCTGGCAATTGTAGTTTTCAGGATGATCGTACCTCTCGGACGCACCATCTTGACTGCCAAATTCAAACCCGTCCCCGAGCCCGTGCAGTCCACCACCAGATCGTAATCATTTCGGACCACAATCTCATCGACCAAACTCACCTGAATCCCTTTTTTATCCGCCACCAATAGCTTATGGCGGTGCTTTCCAACCAGTACAACCGACTGATTTTCCTTGGCCAACACTTGACAAGCCAACAGCCCAAGCTGCCCGTCCCCCAACACTGCTATCTTCCACCGTTTGTCTATGGAGACCTGCTTGACGATCTGTCCTGCCGCAGCCAACGGCTCCACGAAAACACTCTGCTCGTCTGTGAGCTTATCATCAATTACGTGCAGATTATCTTGCGGCAAAACCAAGTATTCTGCAAAGGCTCCGTCTCGACCGGAAATGCCCAGCACCGTCCGCTCCCGGCAATGGCTGCTCAGCCCAGACGAGCACATATCACATTGGCCACAAACGCAATTGATTTGCCCCACCACACGCCTATCTGCCAAGCTAGCTTCGGACGTTCGTACCACTTGCCCAACGAACTCATGGCCCGGAACCCCCTCGAAATTCATATACCCTCTAAATATCTCCAGATCCGTCGCGCACACCCCTGCCTGCAAGACTTTGATCAGAGCTTCCCCCTTAGCCGGAACCGGAACAGGATAATCCCGAACCAGCTCAAGCTTGCCGTCTCGAAAGACCGCTGCCCGCATTTGTTTGGGTTTGCCGGAAACTGATTTGGAACTCATTTTACTCTTTTCTACATCACTTAGTCGGTTTAGCCAAAACCTTCGCCGAGCCAAACGGGTCGCCGTTTTCATTCAACCAAGCTTGCCAAGCCCGACCAGTTTTGAACGAAACGCCCGTAAGTTTTTTCAACGACTGCTGTGCCTCAAAGACAATGCTGAAATCATCGTTCAGCATCGCCGCTACCAGAGCCTGCACTACTCCCGGATAAGGATAGTTTCCCAGTGACCGGGCACAGGCTGCTTGCACCTCGCTGATGTAGTCTTCGCGCAGCCGGCTAAGTAACGGCCTGACAGCGCCGGGCCCGTGAACTTTGCCCAGGGCTACGGCTGCGTCAGTCCGCACTTGGGTGTCGGACTCGCTAGTCAATATACGTGTCAACGGAGCCACTGCTTTAGCATTGCCCGATTCGCCCAGACCCTGTACCGCTGCAGAGCGAACTGTCGGATCACGGTCCCCCTCCCCCAGCAGGGCGAACAGTTCCACCGCTTTATCCGATTTGCTCACTCTCTGCTCCATCAGTTCCAGCACAGCTTCCCGGCGAAGATCGGGGTTGTCATTTGATTGTATTTGTTCCTGCCAGCTATCCACCCCTCTGCCACAGCCCCCCAAAACCAAGGCTATCATCAAAGTATACATCAAACCCACCAGAGACGATTTCATCCGACACCTCCTGATTCACCACAATCTTCAGTCAGCCCTGTCTCGACAATACCTTCTACCCCGTTTCCAGTTTTTCCGCTGACTAAAAAGCCCACTGCTCCGCCCAGGTCCTGCTCTATCAGAGCATCCAACGGCACATAACTCACCTGTCCCAACGCTTCGTGAAGGAAATTGGCTCCCAACGCGGCAAAACGCTCTGGATTGTCAGTTACATAGCAATGCACTGTAGCTGAATCTGAAGCTTTGGACTTTTCCGGGACCGTTTTTGAGACTAACTCCGCGACCTGCTCAGCCGTGTGATAGGCGGAGTCGATTATCGCTACCTCAGACCCCATAGCCTCAGCAAATGCTTCCCGCAACAGTGGATAATGCGTGCAACCCAGAAGCAGAACTCCCAAATCATGTTCTTTCAGAGGTTCCAGATACTCCTGTACAACCATTTTTACCACCGCATTGCTCGCCCTGCGCCCTTCTTCGATCATGCTGACCAGCAGCGGGCAAGCTTTAGCCACGATCCGAGCCTGTGGCTCAAGCTGCCAGATAGCCCGATGGTAAGCTCGCGATCCAATAGTAGCCTCGGTTCCGATTACCGCAATGCATTTCTCACCAGCAGCCTTCACCGCTGCTTGTGCTCCGGGATTGATTACCCCTATCACCGGTATATCCACCGCTTCTTGCAGCGTTTCCAGAGCCATGGAAGATGCCGTGTTGCAGGCCGCCACGATGGCCTTCGGATCAAACTGCAGCAGAAACTCCACCGCTTGCAGGGCAAAACGCTTCACCGTCTGGGCCGATTTGCATCCGTAAGGCACTCGGGCGGTGTCCCCAAAATACACCAGATGCTCCTGCGGCAATTGTCGGCGAAGCTCAGCCACCACCGTCAAACCGCCCAGACCCGAGTCAAATATAGCGATGGGCTTCTTCATATAATTATCGGACCTCGGCGGAATTGCCACGCCCAAAACTCAAACCATAGCCAATCAGCCTATCCTGATTCAGCTTAGAATATTGAAGCGGAAAATATGCCACAGAGCAGCCAAGCCGTCCTTCCAGTTGATTTTCTTGCCCTGGCTATACTGCCGCGGTAAATAGGAAATGGGCACTTCGTAGATCCGCAGCTTCAGTTTAGCCAGTCGAGCGGTCAGTTCCGGCTCAATCCCGAACCGACCGGATCGCAGCTTCAGTTTTCGAAGAATATCAGTCGGGATCAGCTTATAACACGTTTCCATATCCGTTAGCCGCCATCCGCTAAGCAGATTGGAAAAGCTGGTTACCATCCGGTTTCCCAGAAGGGCGCTGTTTAGGCCTTTTCCCCGTCGCGGAATATGCCTGGTGCACCGCTCGTAGCGAACGCTGAATCGTGAGCCGAAGACCACATCAGCTCGGCCAGTGAGCAAAGGCTCCAACAGAGCCGAGTATTCTTTAGGGTCATACTCCAGATCCGCGTCTTGAATGATAGCGTATTTTCCTCTTATTTGCGGGATAGCCGTGCGAATAGCTGCTCCTTTGCCGCGGTTTGTGTGGTGGTGGAACACGCGTATTCGCTCATCTTCTTTAGCCAAGCCATCCGCGACTTTGCCACTCTCGTCGCTGGAACAGTCGTTCACCAGGATAAGCTCTTTCTTCAGCTCACACGGAGCCCGCAGGACTTGCCGCACCACTTCAGCCAAGGTAGCTTCCTCGTTATAGACCGGCATTATCACTGAGAGCATCGTTGGTTCTTGTATCGGTTTCGCCATAATGGTGAGATTATCCCCCCTCCACCGCCATCTGGCAAGCCTTTATAATGGCTCCTGCCTGAAAGACCATTGACTAGCTAATAGTTTTGGCTAAACTTTAGCTCATACGCGACTGCTTGGGGAATGGTGTAATGGCAGCACGAGTGACTCTGACTCACTTAGTCTAGGTTCGAATCCTAGTTCCCCAATTTCCCCCAGCCCCCATCATTTTGCTAGCTGCCTGCCAGCGGAGGTCTTGCACATCAAAAGGGGCCAGCCGTCAAGCCAGCCCCTCTTTTAGTAGATAATCTGCGTTGGATAGCTTCTAGCGCCTACGTATCGTCCGCCAATAAAAAATAAAAAAAGCAGTGCCCCGCCTTGATAGACGGAGCACCGCTTAGTGATCATCCTTTACACAACGTTCTCGAGCCTCCTTGCTGATAAAACGCTACTCTTACTAGCGTTTGCGGCGAAGCAGAACTGCAAAGCCACCAAGGGCCAAAACAGCCAGGGTCGCCGGCTCGGGAATCGCCGCAGACCCGCCCAGGTTGGTGGGGTAATTCGCCTGCCAGATGCCAAAGTCAACGCCATCCACATCGCCGTCAGCGTCGGCGTCGCCATTGATCAGGCCCGCACCACTGGCGGTGGGGTAGCCCGCCTGCCAAAGGCCGAAGTCAACGCCGTCCACATCGCCGTCACCGTCGAAGTCGCCGGGCAGTTCGGTCACGGTATGCCAAGCTAGCCCGTATGTCTCCAAGTCGCCGATCAGGGCTCCGTTCATCTTGACCCCGAGGACATAGTTTCCATCCTGAGGCACAGAATAATAAATATGTTCGACATTATCGATAGTGCTAATCGAGCTTACCACAGGAGTGTTCAGGTCAGAAGCCTCATAAAGATAAAGATCGAGATTATCCAAACCGTCTAAACTATAGATCACATCGTCGATGTCTTCCACATCGGTGCTGACTATTCGATTCCAAGCCAAAGTGGCGCTAAGAATCTCACCGTTGGGAACTAGGCCGCTGATGGTATAGAGGTTTTCACTTTCCCAATCTACTTCCTGCTCGTCCCAGCCGATACCTGCCACCGTGCCCGGGTTCTGTTCAGCGTCCAAATACTGGTAATAGGCTTTTTCCAGATTGAGTTGACCAGCGCCTTGATTATAATCCAACGGCTGAGTAGATGTATGGCTCCAGCCACTCAGCTTGTCTGCGGAATTGAGCAGCACCGATTTGATCAGCTCTGGAGCAGTCGAGTGGCCCAAATCCAATCCCATGTCGATCAGAAGAGCAGCCCCGCCGGCTACAATCGGAGAAGCTAGGCTAGTACCACTGGCATCCGCCCATCCTGAACTCAATACTGGCACGCGGATCAGTGAACCAGGAGCAACAATATCCGGTTTGGATCGCCCATCAGAGGTTGGCCCACGACTACTGTAGCTAGCCACATTGCTGTAGTCCTGCGAGCTCGTGCCGTTGGTATCACCTGTAGCTCCCACGGTAATAACGTTGTATGCCCCGGGAGGCAGGCCCGAAACTGTCCCAGCCGAGGGCCCCGTGTTACCCGCCGCCACCGTAATGGTCTGGCCATTGGTCTGGATAATGTGATCCAGACCCAAGCTCCACTGGTCTGCCCCGCTAGAGCTGCCCCCAAGCCCGATACTGAGGTTAATAACTTCCACCGGATTGCCGGAGAGATTACCAAGTCCCTGAGCAAGAATTTCAGCCGCTCTGGTTTGCCTTCGCCCTGAAGTAATACTGCCGCGATTGGTGCTTTGAATGGTCCACCAGCCAGCCTCTGGCGCTACTCCCGTGTGCGTAGCGTCTTGACTGACCGCTGCTCCGGTAACCAATGTAGCGTGATCGCTTACCCAGGCTGCACCATTAACCACTGTTTCAAAGCCCAGGTAATTCCCACTGATGGCTGGATGATTCTTATCGGCTCGGAACAAATCGATGATCCCGATTTCCACCCCGTCGCCCAAGTAGCTCTGGGCCCACATGAAGTCGGCCTTGACATAGGGGACTGCCACATCCAAAGCCAGGCTGGGACTGACCGGAACGAACAAAAACACACCACAAAGAGCAATGGCGAATCCGCCAAACACTTGGAGCTTCCCCATTGTCACGTCCTCCTTCTTTCCTTTTCCTGTTCTTCTGTAATTGCCCGTCTTTGTTGAAGGGCGTCCAGAGCAGAAGTGGCTAATTATAGCTGAGCTTTGGTCCTTAGATCCTTAATTCTCCAACTTGACTTTGTAAGTCTATCACATATTGAGACTTATGTCAAGGACTTTTTTCCGCCATCGGCGAATCAAGACTTGATTCAACCTAAGCCTGTGTAATCCTAGCAATTAGAACTGTGCCTGAGTCCTTTTTTGGACGCTGGGCTCAGATTTTTCTGTCATATCCGGACGACCGCTATGTGGACTCTATAGCTAGCAAGGGACCAGCCGTCAAGCCAACCCCTCTTTTAGTAGATAATCTGCGTTGGATAACTTCTAGCGTGTACGCATCGTCTGCTAATCGAAAGCGGTGCCCCGCCTTAATAAACGGGGTACCGCTAAGTGATCATCCTTTACACAACGTTCTCGGGCCTCCTTGCTAATGATACGTCCTACTCTTACTAGCGCTTGCGGCGGAGCAGAACTGCAAAGCCACCAAGAGCTAGAACAGCCAGGGTCGCCGGCTCGGGAGTAATATTGAAGTTGTCCCAATGCGACTCACTATCCAAACTCTCCACATCCACACGACTAATCTCAGATACAGTGTTATTGAAGGAAAGACTGGTCCAGGAAGCCACCTGCGCCCCGACTACCCCGGTGCTTAGGTCGTAGAGGTTAACCGTAGCGTCGTAGGTCTGCGTGGCGACGTTCGCGTCTATTACTATCTTGTAATAGTTGTCCTTGGATATAACATGGCCGAAGTCCCAATTCCTACCATCGGCGTCATAAGCAAAGAAGTATGGATCACGAGGATCCTCCGGGGTGCCCGCGCCGTAGTGCTTCACTGTTCCGACCAGTGCCGCAATGGTAGCCTGTTCCGCGTCGGAGCTGTCACGTAGAGAAACAGATCTCCACGCGGTCTGCGAGAAATAGCTACGGTAGAGGACTTCCATTCTCACCTGACCAGTCTGGGCCGCGAACGGTCGGTAAATCGCATTTCCGTGGCGAGTTACGTCGCCAACTTGATTCACCGCAAGCCATTGGCTGTCGCGCATATATTCGTGTGGGGTGCTCGACGAATCTATCCAGGCGTTCACGGCAGTACTGCCTTCATACTTGATCCATCCATCCTGGCCAGCAACCTGAGTACTGGGCGTATAACTCTCAAAATCGGTCTGGAAAAGGGCCGCATTGGCCGAACCCAGACCCGTCGCCATCACACTGATGACAACCAAAGCAAATACTATCTTTATACCTTTCATAATCGTACCCCTTTCTCTTCTGTTAGTGATCGCGGCAGAACTGAGCTGCCAGTCCGCCAAGGGCCAAGACAGCTCAGTTCCGCCCAAATAGCCACTGCCGTCAACATCGCCGGGCAGCGGCCTCCTTGCTGATGATACGCCCTACTCTTACTAGCGCTTGCGGCGGAGCAGAACTGCAAAGCCACCAAGGGCCAAAACAGCCAGGGTCGCCGGCTCGGGAGTAATATTGAAGTTGTCCCAATGCGACGTATTATCCCAACTCTGCACAAACACACGACTAATGTCAGATACAGTGTTGTTGAAGGAAAGACCGGTCCAGGAAGCCACCTCCGCCCCGACTACCCCGGTGTCTATGTCGTAGAGGTTAACCGTAGCGTCGTAGGTCTGCGTGCCGACGTTCGCGTCGATTACTATCTTGTACACGTTTGCCTTGAGCGCCTCCGGTCCATCAGTAAGCCACTGCCTACCATCGGCGTCAAGAGCAAAGAACCATTTACCACCATCACCAGGATCGTCGTACTTCCTCGATGTTCCGACCAGTGCCGCTATGTCGTCACTACTGTAGTACCACTCTGGGCCCGTGGCGGAGCTGTCACGTAGAGAAACAGATCTCCACGAACTCTCCGACTGATTGGGACTGTAGAGGACTTCCAGTTTCACCTGACCAGTCTGGGCGGCGAACGGTCGGTAAAGCGCACTTGTGTTGCGGCCGATCCCACTCGTCCCAAGCCATTGGTAACCGCGCATATATTGGTGTTCGAGGGTCGAATTATCTATATATGCGTTCGGGGAACCCCAGCCGGCCCATCCATCCTGGCCAACAGGCGTGCCACCCGAATAACTCTCAAAATCGGTCTCGAAAATGGCCGCATTGGCCGAACCCAGACCCATCGCCATCACACTGATGACAACCAAAGCAAATACTATCTTCATACCTTTCATAATCGGTCTCCTTTTTCTTCTCTGGGCCTCTGCTGACGTGCCTGTCGATACTTTACCGGCATGAAAACACTCGGCATCGGCAAAACCACAAAACAAACACAAATCAACTCATCGAACTCTACTGTTGATTCCGCCTTGTGTCCTCCTTTCTTCTCTCTTTTCTATGCCATCTAATCTGAACCACACCTTCAAACTGAGTGTGCCACTTCTAAACAGGCCTATGGACCTTATCGGCGTCGTCTGGCCAACAACATGGTTCCGGCCAAGGCGAGCAGGCAGATGGTGGCCGGCTCGGGAATCGCAGCCCCGCCTAGGTTAGTGGGGTAATTGGCTTGCCAGATGCCAAAGTCAACGCCATCAACATCGCCGTCAGCGTCGGCGTCGCCATTGATCAGGCTCGCACCACTGGCCGTGGGGTAGCCCGCCTGCCAAAGGCCAAAGTCAACGCCGTCGACATCGTTGTCAGCGTCGAAGTCGCCTGGTATCGCGCCTCCTCCTGAAGACTCGATCAGTAAGTGGTCCCACTGCGACCCACTATCCCAACTCTGCACAAACACACGACTAATGTCAGATACAGTGTTGTTGAAGGAAAGACCGGCCCAGGAAGCCACCTCCGGCCCGAGTTCCCCGGCGCTTTTGTCGTAGAAGTTAACCGTAGCGTCGTAGGTCTGCGTGGCGACGTTCGCGTCGATTACTATCTTGTACACGTTTTGCTTGTAGACATCATGCGCCCCTTCGTACCACTGCCTACCATCAGCGTCATTAGCAAAGAACCACCACCTATCTGTGCTGTAGTTCTTCGATGATCCCACCATTGCCGCTATGTCCGTAGCATCGTCGTAGTACTCTGGGCCCGTGCCGGAGCTGTCACGTAGAGAAATAGATCTCCAGGAAGTCTCCGACTGATGGGGACTGTAGATGACCTCCATTCTCACCATACCAGTCTGGGCGTCGAACGGTCGGTAAAGCGAACTTGTGTCGCGACCAACCCCATTCCCAACCGTACCCACCGCAAGCCATTTGTAACCGGGCATGAATTGGTTCTCGAAGGTCGACTCATCTACCCTGGCGTACGGGGAACCGAAGCCGAGCCATCCATCCTGGCCAAGAGGCGTACCAACCGAATAACTCTCAAAATCGGGCTGGAAAATGACCGCCGCGTTGGCCGAACCCAGACTCATCGCCATCACACTGATGACAACCAAAGCAAATACTATCTTCATACCTTTCATAATCGTGCTCCTTCTTTTTTTACCGCGTCTCTCTTAAAGTGCCTGTCGATACTTTACCGGCAGGGAAACACTCGATATGACAAAACATCAAAAACTCAACTCGTCAAACTCAACGCATTGAACTCTACTGTTGATTTCGCCTTGTGTCCTCCTTTCTTCTCTCTTTTCTATGCCATCTAATCTGAACCACGACCTTCAAACGGTGCTATTTCTAAACAGGCCTATGGACCTTACCGGCGTCGTCTGGCCAACAACACGGTTGCGGCCAAGGCGAGCAGGCAGATGGTCGCCGGCTCGGGAATCGCGGCTCCGCCCAGGTTGGTGGGGTAATTGGCCTGCCAGATGCCAAAGTCAACGCCATCAACATCGCCGTCAGCGTCAGCGTCGCCATTGATCAGGCTCGCACCACTAGCCGTGGGATAGCCCGCCTGCCAAAGGCCAAAGTCAACGCCGTCCACATCGTTGTCAGCGTCGAAGTCGCCGGGTATCGCAACGGTCTCACTCTCCACGGTCAGACGCAAGCTGTCCGCATATACAAGCGCGGCCGGGCTATAAGTGTGAAGCAGGACCTCAAGTTCCACGAGGCCGCCGGTAAAGCCCAAACGCGTCTCACCCTCGTCGGCGACCATTGCCCGACCCTGTTCGACCCAGCCAGCGCCAATGTCGTAATAGGCGATGTAACCGTCCGGGCCGATATCGAACCTCGTGTGAACGGCACTACCGTCTGGAATATCGGTCCGCATTCTAACGAGTCGGTCGTCACCCGCCCAAAGGTCCGCAGCAAGCCCATTATCACCCATCAAGACGAAGTCGAAATCACGGCCATCGTTGGTCTTGAGTACCAACTGTATCATCTCTTGATTTCCAGAGCCCGGGGTATTCATAAAGCCTTCAAATCGGTAGAACTCGCCGGGGCCCAGGGTGACGTCGCTGATTGCAAAGCTGTAAGCAGTAGGGTAGGTGGTGCTGGTAGCAGCCGCGTCAGTGGGTCGGACGCCCACGGTACCGCCATCAACGCCAGCGACGGTAAGCATCTCCCAGCCTGCTCCCCTAAGGTTGGTCCATCCTGATCCTGATACCGTAGCGGGATCCACGTCGACGCCGTAGCTGTCAAAGTTTTCGTCCATCAGAACGGTTACGG
>SDBV01001260.1_pt1 | contig 38168 bp, 60 predicted proteins | sample 2277081 | NCBI WGS metagenome assembly SDBV01 (sample SAMN10402039, study PRJNA504765) | marine sediment metagenome | isolation source: marine sediment core GS10_PC15, 223 cmbsf | place: Arctic Ocean: Southern Knipovich Ridge | collected 2010 | reverse complement strand
ACGATTATTATATTATTCGGGATATATCGGAATTAAGGAAATTATTGAGGGAATTAAAAAATGATTAAAGAAATAACAATATACACAGTTATTTGTGATAATTGTGGTGTGGACAGTAATGCCGATGGTGAATACATGGGCTGGAATGATTTAGAATATGCAGAATCTCTGGCCTCAGAAGACGATTGGATTAAAGACATCGACAAACATTATTGCAATGATTGTTATGATTATAATGATGAGGATAATCTAATTATAAATAAATGAATTATGAGGATGCAATGACAACGCTGGAAATGGAAGTTGCTTTAATGGAATATAAAGGAGTTCAAGCTAATATTATAGTGCCGAATGTAAGTTGGGAAATGGATAGATTGCATGAATGCGATTTAATATGTTTATCTCAGTCAGGATATGCAACGGAAATAGAAATTAAAGCAACCAAAGCGGATTTATTGAAGGATATAGAAAAAAAACATAATCACCGACATAGATTAATTAAAAATCTCTATTTTGCCGTACCAGACGAATTAAAGGATATAGCGATAGATAATATCCCTAAACGTGCTGGATTGTATTCCGTAAAGCGTGGATTTATGCACTATCATAATGAATTTAGAGGATATTATCAAATAGATAGTTTTATGGTAGAAATAATTAAAAAACCAGTATCTGCGATACTGCCTATAAAATGGACGGAACAAGAAAGAAATCAATTAATTCGAATAGGTGTAAAGCGAATTTTGGTTCTCAAAAAAAAGCTATTAAAAATAATAATTAAGGATTCAAAATGCGAGAAATAAAATTCAGAACATGGGATAAACTTAATAAAAAATGGGTCACAAATAACAACTGTGAATCCGAGACAAAGTTAAATTACGACTCAAGACATTTAGTTGTATGGAATAATTATAAACTCATGCAATACACAGGCTACAAAGACTGGTTTGAATCAGATTTGATAAAAGATAAAGATAGGAATGCTCTTTATGAAATAGTATGGCATGAAAAGAATTTTGCATGGTGGGGCGAATCTCTTACTGAGGGATATTTTTCAAAGCCTCTATATGATATTATACATGATGTAAATGCTTGCAAATTTGGGAATAAATATGATAACCCAGAATTATTAGGAGTTGAAAATGAGACCATATAAAGCAAAGCGTTTAGACAATGATGAGTGGATTGAGGGTTGGTTAATAGCTTGTAATACAGGAAGCTATATGGTAGAAAGCGATGTTAATGTTACGGACTTTCTGCCAGAATATCATTCAGAGGGTATAGGGTGTGGGATTGAAGATAGAGGTATAACAGACCGTTACCAAGCAGCGGAGTATGGATTTGAGAAGGGTGTAAATAGGACACTTGAGCTTATTCCAGAATTTATCCAAGTCAACCCTTCTACCGTTTGCCAACAAATAGGTCTACAAGATGAAGATGGGAATGAAATATATGATAACATGGCAATAGAATATGACGACACTGAAATAGGGAGTGGCAAGGGTGCCGGAGTTGTAACTTACTTTACAGACCAAACACTTGTTGATAGTCCGTGTTATGCTTTATGGACTAAAGGTGGGTATTTAGCTATGCCAATAAATAAGAAAATAATCGGCAACGAAATAGACAACCCAGAAATATTAGGAGCAAAAAATGTATAACACAACCAAAGTAGAACGATTTTTAAATCTTAAAACCCGTAAGTTTAAAGACGATTTAGTAATGGTATTTAAATTATTTAATGAATCTGAATTGGGTATGACAAAAGGACAGTACCAGGATGCAATTGGAAAATTGGTTATAAGCGAGGTTCTGTCTAAATATGATTTTGGTATTTTAACAATATCTAAACGATTACAACAAGGACAATACCGTTTAATCCGCAAGGATAGGTATGTTGATATTAATAAAGATTTGGGTAATATAAATGAAACTGATATTATTATATGTAGCTCACCGGAATTGCCTATATATCTTAAAATCGACGAGTATTCCGAATATGGTTTTGATTCATTAAAAGAAATTAAGATTTTCCTCAAAATAATTCCTGAATCCGAATATCAAAATCAGATAGCAGCTAAAAAGCTGAATGAAGAATTCCCCCCTGAGAAACCAAAGATAATTTACGATAGGAATAAAATCAATACAGATGATTTCCCTGAAACGGATTGTGAACTTATAGTTCCGTTTAAACCAACAAAATCATTCAAGACGAAAATAAAGGTATTGGATATTAAGGAAAACACAGAGCTTAAAGCAGGGGATTATGTGAGGATTAAACAGAATATAGAAGAATTATGTCAAACCAGTGGTGTTTATTATAACCCATTGATGAAACGAATTAAAATTGGCATCCATAAGGTCAATGACATAGAAGTTGGCAAGTTTTATAGTGAAACTGCTATAAATATAAGCAACAAACAATGGGACGTGCCTATATCGGCTATCAAAAAGATAATCAAACTACCAGAACAATTCAAGATAGATGCAGGAGAACAAGGAAAAGATGTGCTAAACGAGTTAATTCAATTAGGATATGAGCTTGTGGGTTATCCTTATAAAAAGTTCGAACATATCTTCGTTGACAAAAAAACATATCAGACAAAACCGGGTGGGGATAAATTATTCTTTAGCAAACAGGAATACCCTGAACTAAACCTCGCTGAATTCTATACAGAAGTAGGCTTAGAAATGCCAGCAATAACCAAAGAAGGTAAATTGGCGAGTGAACCTAAATATACAAATGAAGAACGAGAAGAAATGGAAATGTTATATTGTGAAAGCAAGAAAATGAAGTTAAATATTTCAGACGCAAAAGAATTGTTAAATAAATATCATAATTTCAAAACTTACGTACATGGTGTTGATGATATATACTCATCGGACGACGAATTTACAGCCACAGATGTAGAAAAAGAGATAGAATGCCATCCAACAGCTGTACCAGGCAAGGTAACATTAAAGGTGGCACGGTATATTGATGAATTAACAGATGACGAAATGCAAGAAGCGATATACGGCAAAAGCGGGACTAAGATGGCTGACAAACATCCTCGCCTTGTCGAGAAAATGCAGGCAGATGGATATTTACATGAAGACTTAAAAAAATGTGCAACCGAGACTGCTAAGAGGGTATTGGAATCACGTATCGAGCGTTTACCAGATAGATTAGACTATCTAACATCGGCTATAAGAAACAAACTTGATAGAAGGGAGGTAATCAAATTTAGTTGGATAGATGATAGGAATTTAATAATCGAAGAATTAAATCAATTAACAGGAGAAAAGTAATGAAAACAGAACAAATAATTGATAAAGCAGATACGAAGTATCAATATGAATCAAAATGCTGTGGTGTAAAAGTATATTCGACTGATATACCTTTTTGTCCCAAATGCCATGAATGGTGTAAATTAATTAAAATTGAGAAGTAAGCAATGAGTAAATTCATAGAAGAAATCGTAACCTCAATTAAAAGTGAACCATTGTCATGGGAAGATAATGATGGTGGAGAGTTGGTCAACAGATCAAAAGGTGTTTTGTTATTGCAATATGGGAATGGTGTGCTATTGTCTTGTATTAATGTATTAATTAATGGTAAAGAAACACCCACAACATATTTTGATGGGATGAAACTTGAACATGCTATAAAGAAATGGTATAAAGGCATAGGATTGGAGCATTTACGGGGGAAGACAAGATGAAGAAACTTTCTTGCGGTTTTGTGATCAAAATTGTGAAGTTCAATACGATCACAAATATAGATTGCCAGATAATTATGAAAGATGCCCACATCAAATAATGAAAGATGAAACAACAAGTATTTAAATAAATGTTTTATATATAAAATCACCGAGCGAATATTAACGAATAATTTGATATTAAACTCAACAACTAAAGGATTAATTATGGAATTAAAAATCAAACTACCTGACCATTATAAATTAATTGATATTGGAGATTGGGTAACTATAAGAGGCAAAGGTATTAAGCAAACTCAAATAATGGATATAACACCTTTGTATGCTATTTTAAATGACAACAAAGAACTCGAATTATATTATCATAGTGAGTTAGCGCTTAGAAGAAAAGAATCTGCATACGAACGATCAAAAAGATTAAGCCCATAATTTGATATTAAACTATTTATTTATAAATTACATATAAAGATGAAGACTATTTTACATATCGTTGGTGCGGGTGGCTTCGCAAAAGAAGTAATCCAAATGATAGAAAGCCAGAACCATTTAGATATGGTTTATTATTCAAGAAACGAGGAAATTAAAATATCCGGTTTATATATAGACCAAGAATGCCTCACAGACAAGGCTCAATACATGGGCATCCCAATATGGGACATAGCCTCTTTGCCTAAATTTAACGAATCATCAAGAACGATAATAGCGATTGGCAATTCTAAGGCAAGGAAGCGGATAGTTGAGGAAGTATTGCCAAGAGACATGAATTATTATTGTATCATATCTTCTGATATTAACATTAAGGATTTTGGGACCAACTTAAATTCACCTGGGACAATCATAGCGAGAGGAAATTTATTTACAACAGAGATAGAAATAGGCAAGCATTCGATTATTAATCTCGGTTGCACTATCGGGCACGATGTAAAGATAGGCAATTATTGCACTATATCACCTGGTTGTAATATATCAGGGAATGTAAAGATAGGCGAATGTGTAGAAATCGGAACGAATACCTGCATCCGGGAAAATATTTCGATTTGTGATGATGTAATAATTGGGATGGGTTCAGTAGTTGTTAAAGATATATATAGATCAGGTATATATTACGGGAATCCAGCCAAAGAGAAAGATTATAACTAACTATATTCTATTAAACAGAGGAGGCTATCATGCCAGTAATGCAAAGAGACATAGACAACTTACAGCGTCAGATTACAGTTTTACAAGATCAAATGGAAGTTCGGCCGACAAATGGCGGCGACGACTGTTCTGAAATCAAGTTGCCTCAAACACAATCCGAAAGTTTGGAGGTATTGGGAGATATTACCTTAACTGGGGTAGTAAATGGAGTTGATGTGACTGATTTACAGCGTCAGATCACAGCGGTTGAAACTAAAATGGATAAATGCAAAGCAGAGGGGAACTATGATTTAATTGAGGTAAAAGCGGAATTACGCAAGAATTTTGAGAAGATAGCTGGGTTCACAACGGCTACAATACAAAGGATGAAGAATATTGAGGCGGATATTGTCTTTTTAAAGACAATGAAACATACAGATAGTCAGGAAAAAACAAGAAAGACGAAAGAAGCTATTAAAGCGGACAAGTTACAAAGGGAGAATAGAATGGGACAACTGTCAAAGAAATCAGCACCCATTTCGGTAGGCAGTCTAAAAAAGGCTAAGAAGAAATAATGCCAACGTTGACAGAAGATATTCGTAGAGGTAAAACGATAACAGCTATCGCTAGTGAGCATGGCGTATCAAGATCAACTATACATACTAGATTAAAAACAAACGGATTAAATCACCAAAGATTAAAATTCAATCATGATTTTTTTGAAAATATAGATTGTGAAGAAAAGGCATATTGGCTTGGTTTTATTATGGCAGATGGATGTGTTTCGTTAACTCAATCGCCAAAGGTAACCATTAAATTACACCAAAAGGATGAACAACACTTAACAGCGTGGCACAAAGCGTTGGGGTCTTGCTTAAAAATTCATTATTTTGGGAATACAGTTTATAGTACACACTATTCAGATAAAATGTGTCAAGACCTTATCGGGTTGGGGTGTATACCAAAGAAAAGCTTAACCTTAAAATTCCCCGTGTTAAGAGAAGACTTGATTAGACATTTTATTAGAGGTTATTTCGATGGTGATGGGTGTATATTTAAATCCCGACGTGGACAGTTACGTATTATTTTTTTGGGAACTAGAATATTTTTGAATTTACTTAAAATATGGCTTAAGTGTTCTTCTAATATCAAACCACACAATAATGGAAGAATATGCCGATTAGAAATACACGGGAATAAAAAGGCTACAAAAATAGCAAAACTAATGTACGAGAATGCTACAATAGCTTTGAATAGGAAATTAGAGGTGTATCATTCCAACATATGAATACAAATGTCCTTTATGCAACACAACATTAATAAAGGACGAGCCGATAAACCGGGTAAGGTTGACACGCTGTCCGAAATGTCCTGGCAGGTTAAAAATTGTCATTCAGCGTACTTTCATTGATTTGAGGGGGGAAGGCTGGACTGAGAAGAGTTATAGCAAGGCTAAATAGCAATTTGCAACGAGCGTATTAAATAATGTGTCTTTTGATAGTCTCTCACAGCAACCAATTAGGCGCAAAAAAGGCAGGGTTTAGTCGCCCTGCCTTGATTTTGATTATATATAATTGTAGAACTCACACCTCCTCTAAACTATTAATATTATCATAATGCTCGGCGAATGAATGAATTGCACTTTCGAATGATTCCTCAGAAAAAATAAAACCAAGAATGAAACTTGCTAAATCTTTCATTTTTTGATCGTCAACTGATTCACCGTCGAAGCCTGCATCAACAATATCCTGTCTGCTTATTGAAATGATAGGGAAAAGTTTACCTTGTGGAGATTCTGTATTAACAGAAGTGATATTGACAGAAGATACATCAATATCAATTTCTACAAATCTAATAAAAGTTTGATCTGATAAATGCTCACCGTTCCAAGCAATTTGGAAAGCTACTAAATTATAAGAATCGCCATGTTTTTTAGCTATTCGTACAAATTCATCTGTTGTCAAACTTGCCGGGTGATCTTCTATTTCATAATCAGCAGGTATAACATAAACTCTAATTTCTTTCATCGTCTCGTTATTGTCCTGTCGTGTACCAACAGGTATTTCTTTTGGAATACTCATAATAAACACCTTAAATATTAGACTGAAAAAATATTTCAAGTTCATCAATAAATTCATCGTTACTTACAACCGGCATATTAACACTTTCGAATTCATCGGTAAGCACAACAGCGAAATTATACATTCCTTCTTCACCTTGATTTTTTAGGATAAAGTATAATTTATTAGGCGAATCATGTTCTTTTAACATCTCAAGCGTAATAGCTCTTGCTATCGCATAGTGTGTGCGTTGCCAGGAATCAAAACCATTTGCAAATTCTTTCATTTCGTCTCCGGATCTTGACAATGACTTAATTTACCATCTGAATTAATTGAATATTCCAGACCGTAGCCGAATAATTTCTGGCAAACGAGTTTACCGTCTAACCAGTCTTTATCATCACCATCTGTACTAATTACAACATCTTCGCCAAAGAAATGCTTGAAAGCAATTAGGCAAGCCGTAACAGTGAGATCGTAAGGCTTGTAAGCAGTTTTGCAAAAAGCAAAAAGGAGTTCTTGATTTCTTACTTTAGCGAATTCTCTTGAAAGATCATCTGGCGGAACAATCTTTTCAATATACATTGTTTCGTGGTCTCCTTCCCCCAAACCGGTACCATTATTGATTGGTGCGGTACGTTTAGCGAGTGTTTTACCGGCGAACCAGTCACCATCAACTTTAGATGTGCAAGGGTCAGCCAGAACATCAACTAACCCTGCATATTCAGAAGGCCAAGCGATACCAAGCGGTTCATTTATAGTCCATTCTCCAACGGGCTGTACATCAGAGCCGTTAAAAAACACAGTGTTCTTATCAGAATCATTGTCAATTTTAATACCTAACCGCTCTGATTCAGCGATAATCTTTTCAGTAGCGTCTGCAAATTCAGCAAACTTAGCGTCGTCTAATTCTGGTTTACGGTACCAGTAATGAGTGTAACCCATAATATCTCCTATTGAGTGTGAGTAAAAGTTAGTTCTTTAATTCGTCGGGGTATTCACCGATAAGCCAATAAGAATTATCATCATCATCGGCAATAAACTCCCACCAGCAGCCGTAATAATCAATATTATAGTTACCTGTTAGTGTGCCGGTTTTAGGTATATTATCAATTCTCATACCTTGTTCGGCATCAACGAATCCCTTATTTTGCTGTTCCATTTTACACCTCTTTTAAAAAGTGAGTTAAAAATCAATTATATCTATACTTAATAAAACTTCTTATATCTGCTATAAGTTCCTTAACGTCACTGGTAAATTGTTCCTTAGAATCCTTCAATATAACGTCAGGTTTAGACTTATACTCAATGATAAATCCCAAAGACTTTTCAATTTGTTCCAGCGTCTTTATAATATCTATCCTCAAAGGAACAGAATCTTTGTTTTTCAAAGTTGCTTCGAGCGTGTTGAGTGAAGCGTGTATTTTAGTTAGGTTGTTCATATTATATTTTAATAGTGAGAAGTCTGTATTGAGGAAATTATTTATAAATTCCAACTCATATAATCAAGTTCAATCAATGCTTTTTTAACATCAAAAGAAGATTGGATACCATTAGCTTTCATAATGCCATAATATTCATACATTCCCAGCCCATCAATGCCAAAGTTATCCAAAATCCAATTAACTTTCCAAGCGAGTATATCGTCACTTTCTAACCAGTCTTTCAACCTATTTGTTGTTATGCGACATTTCATAAACATTTCCTTGCTTGATAAATAAAACCATTAATCCCTTGTGCTTCGACTTCACCAAATTCTGATTTGAATTTGAGCAACGCCGTCCGTTCTGCATTCTTTTAGTTATTTATGTATAAGTTCCAGTTTGTCTTATTGTTAATTCCGCATCTTTTTCAATATCCCTATCTATTCTAATAACATGTTTTGTTTTATTAGTAATAGTTCCTTCTTTATGTCCGTTTTCACACTCGATATAAGTATCAAAAAGATATTCCGCACCTCCGTCTGTTTTATGATAGTATAATTTTATACTCCCTTCTAATGTGCCGTTTTCATTTCAAACTCCTTTTGTGCAAAGTGACTGATCTAAAACAGAGGTTGTAGTTTCTGATATGAATTTATCTACTTCACAGCTACCATCAGAATAAACCGCTGAGAAATATAACGTAGCTTCCGTTATTTCATCGCAACCATACCCACCATCATTAACACAACGGTTAAGTATTTCTTCAGTTATTAATTGTTCCACGTCAAGCGTTGACGGTGTAATCATAACACCGATAACAGAGCCATCATATAATTTAATTGTGGCTTGGCCCTCAACTTTTATCTTGGTTAATTCCAATGTTATTGATTTAGCCACCTCATTCAATCCGAGTTCTTTTCTCAAGTCTTTCATAATAGTTTCCTTATAAGTGAGTGTATAAAAATAATCAGTCTTCAACTCCAGTCAATCTATGTGCATTAGCCACAATAGTTATAGCAGTACACACAATCCCTGTGAAGCTAAAAAACAGCATGTTCATATTGACATTTACCGAATAGTAAATGAATACGAGCGTAAGAATCGTTAAGATCAGTAGTAATTTTGGCAAGTTCATAATAGCACCTTTATTTAAAATTTATTGATTCCAATATTAATTTAAAATCACCTTGAGCTACACTATATTTTAAGTAATGTTTCAACAACCCATTCAAAAACATAGGCTTGCAAAGCCACATGTGCAACAAGTTGAGCTGTTTGTGTGTGAATTGTACATACAAACATAAATTAGAATTAACTTGATATATTTTGGCTACAATATTATCAGCTTCGATTGTGATTTTAGATTTATAGCCAAAAGCAGTTGCATTATCCCATTCGTTATAATCGTACAAACGATAAGCAGAGATTTTATGCGTAGTTTCCATAGTTTTAATTCCTTATATTAATTTTGTTAGCTTAATTCATGTGGGTATTCATCAATATTCCAAACATATAATGTATTCTTTGCTACTTTAAATTCAGCAGTAGCTTCATTGTTATATTCTCCCAATATCAGCATCATTTGTTGATAGTGTTTCTCAACTTTATTAAACATAAATGCTTCGAAGTCATTATAATGTAACAATTCTTTAATACCCATTATTGATGTTTTCATTGTTTTGTTCCTTTTGATAAGTGATTGAATACAATACAATTAGTGTGTTAGTTTAGTATCAATATCACCTTAAAAGTGCAGTAGCGTCCATTTATAGCTGTCGAATATTAGCCAACCTCTTGATTTTATAACATTTCGGTTAATTCCTTGCCGAGTTTCTTGATTTGCTTAGGCTTTCACCCTGGTTAGAGCTCATAACCTCACATTCATTTAATATTTCTTCTCCAATGATATAAGCTAACATATTAGCAACCTTTTCAGAATCCCCAAAATCAATAAGACACTCGCCGTATAAATCTTTATCATATTCTTGAATTGTCTTAATAGCCCAAAACACATTGGTTTTGTTAAGGAATTGTTCAGCTTTATAATAACCATTGATAAAATAATCTTCATTGTATAAATGATGATGGAGCTTATCGACTTCAATGTTTTCCAAATCCTCTACTTTGGAAATACCATGTTGTATAATTTCGTTTAAGGCTTCCTGCTCTAACATAGTGCCGTTTTGTAAATCTTTTAAATAACTCATTTTAAACCTCATTAAATTATTGAATTTATTTCCCTACTCGCATTGCCTGGTAGTTATATCCAGCCTTCTTTGAGTGACGGGCTACAATATTATTATCTTTGTAATAACTTCCAAACATAGTTTCGTCAGTAACAATAAGACCTTTGTTTTTCAAGGTCTCGAATGCACAGTCTTTATAATGGCCTTCATAACCATACTGGAACGGCAATCGAAACATAAGTTCATTCTTTAGCCCAAGATTAACAGTAACAATTGCATCAAAATATGAATTGCCATTTGAAGCGTCGAAGCACTCCCTCGCTAATACGTCAATTGTTTTGATTTTCATTGCATTTTTCCTTATTTTAAAAGATGTATTACATAACCACACAAGACACCGAGAAAGACTAACCCGGTTAGTTTTCCAATCGTAGAGGTTATAAGGCTAATTGTATTGAAAAGATAGTTACTTAGTTTTACATACATTATGGTGAGTTCCCTTATGTTATTGTAATTGAGTGACTTAACTATAATCAATATACAACATTATGCTCATCATTCCTAATGTTGTTTTAATATAGTGTATATATATTTACTACCCACTAAGCTATGGTTGACTTATGAGGTTCTAATTGTGGATGGTGGGGAATGGTGGTTAGGGGTGATGTATAGGGGTTGTGACAAATTTTAGATAGTAATTTTAGTTTTTTTAGTGCTTAAATATAGTTTCTGTCCTACTCCTGTTTATCAATTATAATCAGGAGCTTATATCCCTAAACGTAGACTGGATGGGGGATTTAAATAATCAAATACCCACCCCTGTTCACATTTGATCGCCCCAAGGGTGAGTGGTATCAGCCCGCCCCAAACTCAGGAAAACGAAAAAACAAACTAAACGCTCAAAAGGTAATAGTGTCTTAGCACACCGTATTAAAGCGTAGCACCACCAAAGCGGTTAATATGGTGTTAGGATAGTTTAAGGGGATTAAAGTGTCTTAGGGACGAGTTATGTACTCCTGATTAGTACATAAAAATTAGGAAGTTAAGGGAGGTGGAGTTAGATTGTGGTTATGAAAGTAATAAAAATAGAGCAAAAGCAACGGTTTAGTGTTTCATCACATTTATCAGTGTTTGATAAGGTATGTGGTTCAATACTGTAGACGAGTGCTTAAAAAGGCTCGATTTTATTTAGCAACTATCAAAGGCGAAATGAATAATGCTTTAAACATATTGTCGCTTGGTGCGGGGCTTCAATCATCAGCTATGGTTTGTATGATGATTGAAGGTGATTTGCAAACAGAAGAAGAACGGGGGCAAATAAATTTATTTGTGAATGAATGTGAAGGTTTATGTGGGGTGTAAATTAACTAAAACCGGCGATACTTGAAGAATTTCCCGCTAAAACACTTAAAACGAAAATATTAAAAATAACAGGGCATCCTTATCTGAATACTTCTATCAATTATAAAGGATTAGTAATATTAGGGAGATTGGTAGTAGAGCGGGTGGTTCCACAAAGTGCTGGAATTAAGGGTTATATAATTAGGAGACTACATGGAAGTAATAGCTATAAAAGAAAAGATAAAGTCTGAGGTGCATAAACGGATACTAGGGAGTTGTCATGTTCCTATATTAAGCCTTAAGATGGCAGGAGAGGTGCGGAGGGAATTGCGAGGATTAGACCCTGCTATTATGATTGCAATTAAAAGAAAACTACGTAGTTAAGTACAGCTAAAATCGCTGATACTTGGAAAATTTCCCGCTAAAACACAAAAATATGAAAAGAATCGAATTACGAAAAAAGTAAAAGATTATCTAAGTCCCGCCAGAAACTATGAAATTAAAATGAACATATCAGAAATAGAAAACACAGTTATATTTGGTGACGCTTTGGAACAGGTCAGGAAACTGACGGACAAGTCTGTCAATTGTGTTATTACCTCCCCGCCTTACTGGCAATTGCGGTGCTACGGATTTGACGGTCAGTGGGGATGGGAACCGACGTTTCAGGAATATCTCGAAAATCTCTGGAGTTTAATGGATGAGATATATCGAGTGCTTACGGATGACGGAACTGTTTTTATCAACTTGGGTGATTCTTACGCAAGTAAAGGCTCTGGCCGTGAGCCAGGTTCAGGCAAGTTTCAATACGAATTTAATAAGTAAGCCAATTATCGCAGGTTGCCCGGAAGGAGGAGTTATCCTTGATCCGTTCTGTGGGACGGGAACCACGTTAATACGTGCTATTGAGTTGAACCGTAAATTCATATAGACGGGAAGAAGGAATACTGTGTTATAGCTAATAAAAGAATTAAGCCATTATTGAAACAAACAAATATATTTGATTAATAGATTGTTATTCATTAAATTGCAGCATCGTTTTCCTTATTGACGATGTTGAGTGTGAGGGGAGTTAGAAATAACTCCCTTTTTTTATTTCTACTCCTGTTTAGTGCAAGAAGTGGTTGACAATGTAATTTAAATGATTTATATTGTAGCTAAAATATTATGAATAACCAGAAGATGACATGGAACAAGATAACTTAATAGCGATCTGCCCTACTGACAGGCTGCCGGAAAGGTATCCTAATATAGGGAAAAGCGATGATGTATTATTTATGCCTCATAAGTTTGACAAGGCATATAAGGGTTTTACACGGAAAATAGGTCACAACAGGGATATATTAATATTTCAGGATTACAATAATAACGTATGGCATGTTTCAGAAATACATCGGTGGTATGAACTGCCATGAAGAAGGGACTTACAATATATTCGCCAATGGATATATCACGTCATTATCACCGATTATCTGACAGGGAAAAGGCTGACATATTAGATCACATTATCAATGAAGACACTATTGCCACAAGCTCTTTTGGTTTTCTAAGAATAGCTATGGGTTATGAGTTAATAGGGTATAATGAATATATTAAAAAGTCTGAACTACCATGAAATACGCTAAATTAAAAAATATAGAAGAAAACAAGCGATATGGTGTATCCTTTTGGCCGGGTGGCGTATATCCAGTAGACAGAGAATATAAAAAATCAGTTAGAATAAAGGGAGTGTTCTATGAATTAAATATATTTTTTGATGGAAATAAAACAAACATCCAGGAATATAATGAAACAACAGCAAGATTGATACCACGAGAACAAATAGAATGTATAAATGAATTGTCGGAGTTGATGTGATTGATTATACACCACAAGAACGTGAATTTGTTGATGCGATGTCAGAAATACTTAGAAGAGGCCCTAAATATAGTAGTTTAAAAGAAGCAAAGGTAGCTATTGAGCATTTTAAAAAGGGAATAGTATATTACAACATAGATTAATGAAACTGAAATGAAAGCCTATCATCAAGTCGAATTCAAAGATTTAACACCTGACCTTGAAATATTATCGGATGTTATCGGTATTGAGAATGTTAGGTTGTTAATAGAAAAAGTATCGGGTGTTCAGTTCCGCATACCAAGATTGCCTACATTAAATGGCTTTTGCAGAAAATATATTAAAAACAATATAGAAAAGAGCAATATGGTTTTAGCTTTTGAACTTGATAGTTCTGATAATTTTGTTAGATTGTTGAAAATACAAATAAAGAAGGAAGAAAAAGACAAAGAAGAAATGTTAAAACGGTTATATGGATGAAAATAATAACCAATCATATATTATGGAATTGCGGCCCGCCCGGAATATTTGCACGTTTTGCTGATTTTGATAGAGATGGGAATATTATTGAGAGGGGCATCTGCGAAAAATATGGGGCATTCAAATATATGAAGTCTTCACGAAGGATTGGTGAGATAATTCCAAATATAATTATAGAAACGAATATCGGTTTATTAACCAATTTAAAAATAATATCAGTAACAGGATTTCTAAATAAACGATTAAAGGAGAATTTATGAGACACGTAATTGCACACGGAGAAAGCGGGAATACCCACGCTATTTTGGATGATGTCATTATTTCAGAAAAAGATGGCAATAAAGTCATCAAAGCGGATAAACCCTACACTGCTATCCATGAAGAACATGGCCCAATAACTATTAATCCCGAAACCAAAGGTGATGTAACCGTCGGTTTTGTTCAGGAATTCGATCACGCAGAAGAAGAAGCAAAGAATGTGATAGATTGAAAGTATTAAACATCACTGGCATAGAGCAAATAGGCCCAGATGGTACACCTATCATTTTTTAGCTCATAATGTAAATGTCGTTTTGAATAAGGGTGCGCCCCTGCCTTATTTAGATTTCTCGGCGGCTAATTCAAAATTTCCATTTCTTGCCTTTACGGAAGAAGAACAAAAGCAAAGAGAAATAAGGTATTTATTTGGTATTAGCGTAAGCCTGTTACGCAATATTCCAGGGGATAATGTCATTAATATGTTAAATATAAAACTGAGGGGGATTATTCCTGCCCCCGGACGGCAATGGAATTATTTTGATATGCTCGAATATAAAAAAGATATGGTATTGAATGAAAATATTAGATGTTATATATAGATGTAACATTGGTAGAGGCTACAAGTATGTGCCTATTGTAGCCGACTATTTTTATATCACATATAGGTTTACGCCGCCCGGATGCCGGGGTTTAATCTCATCTGACCGAATAATAACAGATGATGGCTATTTAAGTGATTTGCAAGTAATGCCGGATAATACTATAAGAATTTTAACTCAACATTTAAGGGAAAAACTATGATAGAACAAATTTGTGAATTAACACCAGATCAAGAAGCCCGGATGCCGGAGTTCAAAGAAAAATGGACTAAGATTAATTTGTCTACCGCTGAATGCGATAGGGACCAAGCTAAATACTGGATGGATGAAGCCTACCGCTTAGCAGGTTATGAACCTGTAAATGAAATACATTGGGTGCGATCACCTAAAGAAGGGCTTGATCTTGCTAAGGATATGATGCTATCCGCTAATAACGACAATCGGGATTATATAGATGAATTAATCCATGGCTATAATTATGGCTGCCATGAAGCGAGTTATTTAAGTTTCTATGAATTCTTTTATGTAGTTTGCGGATTTGATATCCTTAAACCGCTTGTACCACAGTTTAATATAGCCCCACACTCTGGATGGTGGATACCATTCGATACTTGTATTATAGCATGTGCGAAACCAACATCTATTCATGTAGTGGGAGATGTATTGCATAAGGATTTAGTCCCTGCGGTAAATCATGCCGACGGCTTCGATGTTTATATTCTCAATGGGATATACATGCCGGATAATATTGTGATAACACCTGCCAATGAATTAGATTCGCAATTAATATTAAGTGAGGGGAATGTAGATGTAAGACGAGAAATAATAAGGAAAATCGGCTATGATAAAATGTATGAAGATTTAGGCGGTGAAACAATAGAAACAGTTTCTATGACTGACCTGTATAAGAAACATTCGATATTATCCTATGAACAACAAGGTGATGTGATATTTAAACCCGATAATCTTGAAGAAGTGAAATATAAAAATCTAAAAGATGATTTTAAGAAAAGCCTTGAAGGTAAATCTTATTCATTGGTTAATATGCGTTTCGGTGACGGTTCAAAGCCGTTCTTGGTTATGGATAATATGTCAATAGGTGCTAAACATGTGGAAGGAGTGCCACCGAATATTACTAATGTATTCGATGCAATATGCTTCCGTAACCAAATGAAAGGCCTGCCACAGGAATTGAAATGAAAATACTTAGACTAATATCACAAGAGAAATCGGATTCATTACATGGTTTTACTACAAATAGTTTTATTGGTTTTAGATATATATGGAATTGTTGGCCAGGTGATTTATCTCACACTTTAGTGGAGCCATATTATTTAGGCAGACCTATGTTATCCCAGAACAAACTTGAGATTATTAGGAAACTCAAGGAAAGGTTGAGGGAATTGAAATGAAAATAATTAAAGAATTTGGGACAGATTACATCTTAGGTAACAAATTCTTTTATAATGATTATACTGTTGAAAATCAACCAATTATTATATTTTGTCACGAGCCTGGAAAGACCTTTAATCACATTAGCTTATCTATACCATTATTTAAGAGGATTCACTCAACACTGTATTATCTTTCTCCTGTGGATTTGGATGAAAAGATCAAAAGGCGTTTAAATGAAAGTCATAGATATAAATAAATGTACTGATAATGCACAAAGGTTAAGTTACAGAAGACATTTTCAATATGCGACTGCCAAGACACATGAGAAATTCGGCGATTTAACCCCAGTATTTCAATCATATTTCCGTATACCTGAAGTTGTAAAGAGGAAGCTAAGGGAATTAAAATGAAAATACTAACAACTAGCAGTACGGTTGTAAAACCGGTCTACTGGGATTATAGATGGAGAAAGAGTATCCATATAAGTATATCTGATGGTATAGAGGTTATCATGAAGGCGAATGAGGTGTTATATACCACCCCAAAGGAATTTACAGATTGTATCGTGCCAGATTTTATAAGCTGCGACTTTGGAAGACATAACCCTCGTTCATTAGTTGCCGTACTTAAAAGGAAATTGCGTGAAAAATAATAGAACCACAGTATCATTAGTTATATTAGTTCATAATGTAAAAGATCACATTGAGTTGTGCTTGAAAAGTGCCTGTCAATTAGAGAACAGTATTGTTCCGTTAATAGATGAAGTGATTTTTGTTGACCATAATTCAACCGATGGGACTATAAATAAAGCGATAGATTACCTAAGTTCTTTAAATATTAAGCATAGCATAGCTCATTATACAGGTAAATTTGAGTTTGATAAAGCACGTAATATGGGTATAGCACTTTGTAATAGCAAAGTTATCCTTATGTTAGATGCAGACGAAAGGCTTGTAATCACACATGAAGAATTATTCCGGCAGTTTATAGATAATGTCAGTCATGGCTGGACGGCTGGGATTATGGCAACAAAAAACCCAACCACACAATACGATGGCAGCACTGACTTTATTGCTTCCGGTATGAGAAGGATATTCCCTAATGATGTCAGCTATTTTTACAAAACACCTATCCATGAAGTTCTCCAGCACCCGCCCGATGCTTTAATGGTTGCTGTGCCAGGTGCTTATATAGCACATTTAGGCTATGATATGTTCTTAAAAGAAATAGGTGAAAAATATGATAGGAATATGAAAGGACTTGTTAGTGAAATAGACAGAGATATTACTAATGGTGTGACTTGGTATTTCATAGGTAACACTTTGGGTTTGAAAGGAAAATTTATCGAACAAAAGCAGGCTTATGCTTTAGCACTTGTGCATGGTAAATTAGGGATTGGGATAGAAAATTATATAAAAGAAAAACTTGAGTATTTAGAACAAAATTTAATTAACCAACGGTATTTAAAGGAGACATTATGAAGAAGTGCAATTTAACACTACTATATGATAATATATTAGTACGTGAAGATAAGCCGGATGACATATCGCCTGGTGGTATTCATATACCAGACATGGCCAAGCGGGCGAAAAGGGTTGGTGAGGTTTTTGCGGTGGGACACGGTAGATTATCAAGGATGACAGATGAGGTTATTCCTCTTATGGTTAAAGTAGGTGACAGGGTAAGAATTAAGGATTTTAGCTTAGATGAGATAGAATATGAAGGCGAAACTTTATTGCATTTACACGAATCTGATTTGCTCTGGATAGAAAGAGAGGAAGAAGATGAAGGATAAATTAATAACAGAAGAAGTAGACTACTTGGTGGAAAAAAAATTGGGGATTCAAGATGATGACTATTCAGAAAAAGCAAGGGAGAAATTAGAAAGCATCAAAGAAAAAGCAAAAGCCTTACTCCCTGATTTAAATAAGATAAAAGAACAGGCTAAAGATCAGGGCGTGCCGGAGGATGAACACCCGCTCCCTGACCTGAAACGTCATGCAAAAATATATGACACACCATTACAGCCCAATACTGTGTCAGTTCTTAGTAAAAAGACAAAGCAAAGTTATCAGAAGGATATGAACTTCGACAGTACGAATTTGAATTATCTCTTCGGCTTTTACGCTTACAGGGCCATCCGAAGTTTTATTACACAAGCATTAAATGAGAAATCAGGCTTCCCTCAGACGGATAAAACTTATGCAGTATATCCTCATTTCTACAATATGATGAAAAAATTCAAGGAAAAGGATTTCGACGATTTAAACAGGAAAAGCCAAGAACCGTTTATGAAAATAGGTGATAGGGCGCTAAGTAGCTTTATGGCCCATTTATTGGAGAAGTGAGATGAAGATAATTTATAACCCCTTGTATGGACAGCATATTAACACTTCCTATCCGTTTTCCAAAAACGTTGGAGTGGTATCCTATACTGATATAACTAACATTGAATTGGCCAGTTATTTGTATCATTACTTTAAACAGCCCAATATCAAAAGATTAATACGGCGAAGGCTTAGAAATGAAAATAATTCAACCATTACCATTATTACGAAAGCAATACAAAATGCGTTCATACTCGAACCATCGAATATATAATTGGGTCGGGGACAATTACTTAGATTGCAAGCTGCATCTTGCTGTTGTGAGCGAGCTGCGTTTAGAACAAAATATAAATTGTGCAATTCATATCAAACGCCGTTTGTTAATGAAATGAATTCTTCGTATATTAGCTATTTTGAGGGATATAATGGCAAGGTATATAAAAGTAACGACAGTTGTTGATGGTGAACAAATAGTCACATCCGCAGATTTTGGGGCGTTAGGTAATCTTGTAACTGATGATTGGATATTAACTCTTGAAGATGGGTCGTTCCAAACAATGAATTCAACTGATTTTGCAAATAAATATATATCTACATCTGGTAGCACTGCACTAACGGGTAGCGATTACGATTAACGAACTTGCTTTCTGAGTTATTACCTCTAATCCCGTTTTCCTGTTAGAACAGTTGACATGCTGTGATTTTATCGGTTCCTTAATGTAAAGAGCCAGTGACTTAGTCCCTATTTTAAAACATTCGAAATGGATATATCCCCCGCAATTACGGATTATCCCTTTAAAATTCTTATTCTCTAATTCCTTTTTAACTATTCCAATAAACCAATCAAAGTCTGTATTAACTACTATATCAACAGCTCTGCCATTTATATGTGGCGATAGTTTATACAGTGGCATATAACCGCCGGTAATAATAAAATTGAGTTTATTAGCATCGCATAAAGTGTCGATAATAACAACCATTTCCTTTAGTTCCGGTGTAATAATCAGTAAGTCATCATTTAAATATGCTAAGTCTTTTATCTTAACATTGGTGGAAATACTTTCTTCGCCATTACCGCTTACATGATATAAGTAAATGTGGCTTTTAGTATGGAAATGAGTTTCGTAAGATATTTCACGTTTAATCACTGTCAATGTATTGATGATTTTATCGAGTGTCCTATTCAAATTACGCCCGCATTTAATGTTACCATCTTCGTAAAATCTTTCAAAATCATCAATTAAAAGATTGAACCTGTATGCGGTATCACCAATAGTACGTATTACTTTTTGCATTTCTTCTTTGGATTTCATTATTTAAGATATAAAATAAACTTGTTTAATCAAATAGATTTATTTATATTAGCACAGTATGTTAGATATTAGTGTTTGGGATTATGAACGGTACAAATGGAATACGAGATGAATCAAAGGACTTAGTACCGCTTCTTATACAGCCTGCAATGGATATGGAAAAGTTGCAAAATGGTTTGAACCATGTGTTGTGTGAAGGTGTGAAAAGTTTGCAAGATGTATTTGAAATTACAAAGAATATTCCCGTTCACAGCACAGATGACCGTGTCAAAACGTTTAATGCACTCGTTGGTTTCGGACGCTATATTGAAACATGCAAACTCAACTCGTCGTCAGGAGATGAAGATGTAAAATTTCCAGGCGATTTGAAGATTAATGTTGAAGAAGACAATTGACATTGGTGAATACATTAAATTCATCCCGAAACAACTTGAAGCTAAAAAGTACATAGGAAAAGGATTCCGTATTTTTTATGGCGGTGCTCGTGGTGGGGGGAAGACAGCGTTTTCTTTAATAATGGCTGTGTTGAGTTGCATGCAATTCCCCGGACTTAGTGTTGTTTGCATCAGAGAAACCTATTCCGAACTTGAAGAAGCCTTCATAAATAATCTCCTAAGACACTACCCAACTAAAATATTCAAATATAAATATCAAGTAAAATCCCGTACGGCATGGTTTGCCAATGGGAGCAGAATTATTTTCAGGGCTTGTGATTCCGAAAAGGCAACAAAGAAGATACAAGGCTTGGAATATCAATTAATGATAATTGACGAAGCCAATAATTTCGATGAAATGACGCTTCAAAGATTACAAGGTTCACTTCGTAATGCCCATGTAAAAGGATTTGTTAGTACATTATTAATGACAGGCAATCCTGGTGGCCGGGCGGATATGTATTTCAGAACACGGTTTATCTCACCGGATTATGAACGATGGACAGAGGGTGAACTTGAGAATAAGGAATTATATAAATTCGTCAAAGCAACTGTATACGACAACCCATATATTGAAAAAGACTATATTACAACTCTAAAAGGTCTTGATCCAGCGTTAAGAGCGGCATGGCTTGACGGGCGTTGGGACACTTTCTTCGGACAATTCTTCATGGAATGGAACTTGAACGCACATGTGATAGAACCATTCAATATTCCACATTCATGGCCTAAAGCATTTGGTTTGGATTTAGGCTATACAGTAAAACATCCTACTATTGGGCTTTGGGCGGCACAAGACCCGGAGACACTTAGGTTGTATATATACCGTGAATATGTCGGGCCTCCTACATCGGAGGGAGGAGCAACGGAACAATATGCACTTGATATTAAAGATATGAGCTATAATGATAATTGCGATTTAAGATTTGCCGATCCGTCTATGTGGAACTCAACAAGTAAAGACAGATGGGACGATGAATCACCGGCGCAAATATTTCTTAGGACAGGCATCCATTTAGAACCCGCAAATAACGACAGAATAAATGGTTGGCGTATGTTAAAAGCATGGTTGCACTGGACTAAAAACAATCCGCCACGATTACAAATATTCAATACATGCACGAACCTCATCCAGACTTTGCCGAGTAACAGGTATGATACGGGCTTAAAGAAGAAAACAGAGGATTTGGATACACGTGGCCCTGATGATGCCGCTGATGCCTTGCGGTATTTAATTATGAATGCCTTCGGTTATCCTACCGGATATGAACAGACGGTAGTCCTTAATGAAGCAAAAGAAATAATAAAACGTGCCGAGGAGGTTAGTCTGGAGAGGTTACAGCAAATAGCTAAATCAATGGAATATGAAGAATACCAGGGTTCGCCTCTTGAAAGTGTAAAGTATGATTACCATAATGATGTATTTGAAAGTGAGGCTTCGTATTATGGGTAATAACGGTAAACCAGTACATGATATATTAGATGTAGACGGACAGGTTGCGGTACAAGCCCCTACTGGTTTTGATGTCAGTGACTATAAATATATAATCGACTATATATTTAATGATCTTGACAGCGTCAAAGAGGTATTCCGTGAAAAAGTAGCAGTCAGGAACCGCAATTTTGATTTTTACGCCGGGCGGCAATGGACAAACGAAGAATATCAAATGCACAAGAAACAGTTCAGGGTACCTTATGTGTTTAACGAAATTAAAAGCAAGGTCGACCATCTTGTAGGAACTCAAACTCAAACAAGGCTTGATGCAAGGCTTGTGCCACGTGAAAAAGGAGATGAGGCAGCGGCTGAATTGCTAACTTTTATAGTTAAGTGGGCAGAGCAAATGAACAATCTCGAATACGTCGAAACAGATGTATTTACCGAAGGTCTGATAGGCGGTGTCAGCATAGCGGTTGTTTCATGGAAAAATGATGACATCCAAAATGGTTATCCTTGTGTTGAGAAAGTACCTACAAATGAAATGTACTGGGATTCACGTGCACGTAATCTAAATCTATCGGATGCAAGATGGATGGCACGTGTGGCTTATGTCCCTAAAATAGACTTAATAGAATTAATGCCTGAAAAGGAAAAGGAAATATCAGAGGCTTCAAATATCGGTACTGAAATAGGGGATAATACAGGCAGGTTCTTTAAGGTATTGACACAAAGGCAAAGTGCTTCAATACGAAACCGTTTCCAAACTTCACGGAATTATGAAAGAGATGTAGTGCAGTATATAGAATATTATGAAAGAAGAAAGATATATCAATATGTGGTAGCGGATGAGGTGCAAGGTAAAGTCCGTAATTTCGATATAAAAGAAGAAGCGGAAGAATTCTATGAAGGATTAATTGACCAATATCTTGATGAAGGGCAATCATTACAAAATCCAGATGGCTCACCAAGAGTGGTTACAGATGTCATCTTGAAAAACAGTTTATATCAAACAATTATAGTAGGCGATCAAGTAATATCATGTGAGTTATTGGAATTGACAGATTTTCCGTATGTAGTGTTCTTTGCGTATTTCGATGAAGGCGATTATTGGGGCTTTGTAGATGATTTAATATCACCGCAGATACTTGTGAACAGGTCGTTTTCACAATGGGACTATCAGATAGGCACATCACTCAAAAATGCCGTTACAGTAGTAGAGAACATGCTAAAGCGTGGATTTACCATAGAAAAAGTGAGACAGGAACTATCAAAGACAGGGCCTGTTATCCCTGTGGCATCACATAATGCCATTAATCCATTGCCTAATTCACAAGTAACACCTGATTTATTCCAATCAATTAGTTGGAGCATATCAAGGATGAACGATTACGCAGGCGGGCGTAATGCTCTTGGCTTGCAAGAAAATGCGGCTGAATCTGGCAGGGCGGTGTTGGCACGTGCTGAGGCAGGCGGTGTTGGCAGGCTGCCACTGTTTGATAAACTTAGATTATGGCGGGCGGGCATAACCATGAGGCTGGTTTGGTTTATTAAGAATTTTATGGTTCCCGGCCAAGTGTTGAGGATAGTAGGTATGGATGAAAGCACGCAATATGTAGAGCTTGATGATGGTATATTAGACACTTTCAAGGAAATACAGATTGACGTTAAAATAGATGAAGCGATTAAGTCAGATAGTATTAAGGAGAGAAACTTCCAACAACTGAAAGAGCTATTCAGTGTAATACCGGGCTTACCGCCTGAGATAGTAACTAAAATGTTACTCGAATATTCAGGAATCCCACAGAGTAAAAAGAGGGAGATCACTGATATGTTAGAATTTTACCAACAATACATACAAGAAAAGGCGAAATTATCTAATGATGAAAAATTACAGAAAGAAGTAGTAGATTCACTCCAGAAGAAGCAGTTAAAAGAGCAAATGGAGAGAGGGGATCAAGTAAAAGAACAACAACAAGAAGTAGAGAAAGAAATCAAAAGCGTAAAAGTAAAAATGGATGACCTCGACAAAAAAAGAGAGGAAATGAGCAACCAGAATTTATCAATACAACAATTAAACACAGCAAATAACAGATTAAATACGCCAGCCGAAATGAAAGGCGGAATGGCGGCAAGCATCACAAGTGCATTAATGTAATAATAATAGGAGATAGTATTATGGATTTAGAACTTACAGATCAAGAAAGAGAAGAATACCGTATCCAAATGGAAGGTACACCCGAAGAAAAGACTGAATTAGAACAGGCGGGGCGTAAAGAAGAAGAAGTAGAGACCACCGAAGAACCGGAGCAACCAACCGAGGAACCGATTAAAGAACCAGTGGAATCTACCCAAGAACCGGTAGTAGAAACCACCGAAGAACCAGTGGTGGAATCTACCGAAGAAGAGGACGCTTTCGCTGGTATGAAAATACCTATATCAGTAACAAATGAAGAAGGTGAAGCAGTCATAGAAGAAATACCCTATGACCAGCTTGTTCAAGAACATAATGCTTTTATAGCTATCAAGGAACAATCAGAAGCGGATAAAAATTATGTAAGTCAGGCATCTCCTATAATAGAGGCTTTCAATAAAAGTAAAGTTCTACAAGATGCTTTAATGTATTTGAAACAAGGATATAATGATGAACAAGTCAAGCAAGGTTTGATGCAATTTTGGAGCGATGCAAAAACTGAGCCGGGAGAAGATGATTCTCAGACTGACTATAACAAGGATATGGCTGAGCTTAATAACCGAATGCTGAGAGCAGAAAAAATTGCAGGCCAGCAAGCCGACCAATTAAAGAAGCAACAGGTTTGGAATGAGAATGAAGCGGTATTGCAGAAGGCTGTGAGAAAATATGGGCTTGATCCCAAGCAGGTTGAAACTGATCCTGAATTCCAGCAAAAATTAAATAGTTCATTTACTCAATTTTATGGGAACATGGACCTTACAATGGAAGTGCTGAACCAGAATCAGGCCAATGGTATTATAAACCATGCTTTAAATGTTATAGGTAATACAACACACGCAGACGCACGTAAGCAAACTGCTGAATTAGTGCGTGCTAAATCAATTGTCAAGAAAACGCAAGCTCCAACTATACTCCAGGGACGAACAGCAACCAACCGTGATGGCAGTGGCGGCACGCAGGAAAAAGAAAAACAATGGCCTGCGAGCGGAGTGCCTATGGCTGAGAGGGTGCGTCGTTGGGAAGAAATTTAATTTACTAACAAAGGAATATAATGAATCAATATCAAAACAAAAACCGCCCAGGGGTACGTAGTTCAACTACGGTTGACCCCAAAGCGGCCATGCAGGATATTGACTATCGTATAAGGCGATTAGACCCGGATGCGACACCTTTACAGGTGTTGTCACGTTATTTTGGCCGGGGGCCTGTGCCTAAATCACATAAAGTACAAGTAGTACAGTATCATTCATTCGATAATTTCGATTATTGCTCATCTAACGGTGCTGGCGATGCTGGTGAGGAGAGGATGTTAAGGCTGGTCTTAGATCAGAGAAGTCGTCCATCTACTAATTCCGCAATGTTATATTATCCGCAGGATAAATTTTTCATTGCAGAAACAGGGCAGGTAGTCGAAGTAGTTATGAATGAAAGAGCGGCTTTACAGCTTGGCGAGAATACGAACACTGAGATTACAGTATCAGCTACTTTGTCGGGTAACACTACATCCCGTTCATTGGCTGGTACTGTTGTAGTTCGTAATATTGAGCCGGCGGCGCTGTTGCCGTTTACTACTTCTGATGTGATATATTTAGGCAGAACGATAGCCGAATCCCAGAGCATACAGGCAGAGCCTCAACAGCGAGACTATGTATATGATTGTAATTTTGTTGAGCATAAAGAAGCTGTCATTATAATGACAGAAGACCAGAAGAACTTAGTTCAGATGGAAGGGGTAGCCCCTGACTGGAATATGCAGCAAACAGAATGCTTTAAGGAATTTACTCGCAATGTCGAATTTACTGCTATGTTTGGAGAACGCAGCCCAGGTTTATCTGTGGACAAGCGTCCAACAAGGCACATGCGAGGTTTATTCAATGCAATCAGGACTAACGTAGCATATTACGATCCAATCAACGTTGTAGGATTTGAAGAAATGTTCATCAATTATTTGGTAGAACAAGGCTTTAGATATAATCCCAACAAACGCAAGAAAATCGCCTTATGTGGTGCGAGATTCTTGATTAATTTTAACTTGGCGTTTAGAGATTATCGCCGTACATCCGATTTAAGCGGTATTGGTAAAACATTAGGGCTGAATGCGGATACATATATAATTCCCGGAGGCTTTGAAGTACAGCTTATCCGTTCTGAAATGCTTCACCAGAACACTAAACTTGAAAATTGGTGTTTCATTATTGATCCTACTATGGCTGAGTGGTGTGTCAACAAAGACTACAACTCACGCATGTACAAGAATCCAAGTGAACGTGATTTCAAGTTGATGGTTGAATGGCAGGGAACAATTAAATGGCAATTAGAACAAACACATGCGTTACTACGCACATAAGGAGGACAAGATGAGATATATATCACATATTAGCAACTTAGTGCTCTACACAAAAAATGGTGCGATAGTTGATCGTTTTGGTTATAATGGTGTTTTAGTTAAAGGTGATGGCACTACTAACTTAGGTACTGGCAACCAGATTGACGTAGTGCTGAAAAGCTCTACGCCAAATGATGAAACAATGCGTGTTTACACAACTGATCTTTTAGGTAATTCTATAATATCAGAAGAAATGTGCGGTTTAGGTAATCTTGCCAGTCTCGATTTGGCATTGGCTGGTTTAGACAGCTTACAGCAGGGTTATAATCGAAATTATTTCGAAGCCGCTGTACTTACAAGTACAACAGATGTCGTATCTGATCTATCTGCCAATATATACTACGAAGTATTAACTGGCACTACGATTTATGACGGTACGACTTATACGGTAGGCCAAGTATTTTATACCGATGGCAGCACAACTGCCACAACAGGTACAGGTACATTTGCCTTGACGATCCCACCTGCTCTTAACAGAGAATGCCAAGCATTCCGTCCAGAGCATTTCAAGATCAAATCGTTACTTACAGGCAATGAATCGAGTGCTGACTGGAGTTATGCAGAAGGGTTCGCCCCTCGTGATAACATGACTACAGATGATCCCGATTACTTTGCTTATACTGAGTAAAACAATAGCGCCTGTAACGGGCGCTATCTTTAATATTAATTTAGGTGTATAATGAAAAAAAATATAGTAAAAAAGAGGAACAGGATACCCGAACCGAAAATGTCCGAGATAAAACAATTGCCCAAAATCCAGCCTCCTGAAAAAAAGGAGAAAAAAATACCCGAACCGAAAATGTCCGAGATAAAACAATTGCCCAAAATCCAGCCTCCTGAAAAAAAGGAGAAAGAAATCGTTTATGTCAGGGATGCGTCTGCTTTTCAAAAACCAACGGTAAAATACGTTGGGCGTACATCGGATGTAGATGATACGAAAAAGGCTGTGATTTTCTTGTCTAAACATAAGAGTTTAATGATTAATGCAGATGATGGTTCAATATATATGTTTTCGAACAATCACTTTTTCACTAATGATTCAAAGGCAAAAGAGGTATTGAGGTCATGTGGTGCTTTCAATTTTGAAATGTGGGAAGGCCAATATCCAAAAGACTTTGTGGCGAAAAAGAAGATAGAAGATCAATATTTAACACGTGATCCTTATGAACATGATCCGATGGGAGTTGGGATATTATGATCTATTCAGATGATTATTCGTCTGGCCAGCCCAAACGGAAAAACAAGAAGAAAAAAGAAACCGCAGAAGAGTATTATCGTCTTGGCAGGCGTTCGGCTTCTTTAGACCAAACGGCTAAAGACAATAAGCAAACCGCCGAAATGAACATGGTCCAATCAATAATGCTTCAGAATCAAAAGAATGAACTGTTAGATGTTCTGTCAGAAGTGAACCGCAGGCAAAACCAATTGGATCAGGCTATGGCAGAGGCTCTTGCCCCGCCACCATTGGGTATGGATGTAGGCCCGCCTGGTGGAATGCCGTTTGGAGAGATGCCTCCTGGCGGGATGGCATCACCACCTGAATTGGGTCCGCCGCAAGGACTGCCACAAGAATTACCACAATCAGCAACACCTATGGGGCCTCCCCCAATTATATAGAGGTTGGTAATGAATGGTGATCCGTTAATAGTCAGAGTGAGGCGGATATTAAAAGATGTGGAATCAGTGGTTTCACTTGGTGAGTTCTGGAGTGATGAGGAGATAATCCTTGTTCTCAATGCCAGCCAGTCCATACTATTGAATTTTGCTATTCGTAATAATAGATTATCGCTAATTGAAACTCTGTTGACATCGACTATTTTAGGCAGCCCGCTTGTACTGCCCGATGATTATTTACATTATTCCTCAGCCCAAGTAGGCATAGCCGATGATGATTTACAAATGGCAGGTGTCTATATCGGCGGGGATGCTTATTCATATCTTTATGTCAAACTTGATGGCTGCTTTATTTTAAATGACGAATTATATTTCGCAAGGAATAGGAATATTAATAGTTTAGGTATCCTCTATTACTATAAACAGCCGAGTTATATAGGTGCAACGTCTTTGGGCAATGATGTCAGTCCACAATTCCTCAGATATGATTTCCATGATTATATTTACAATGATATTATCGTTATGGGCGCTGTGTATTTACTGGGCATGAAGGAAACACAGACACAACGTGATTTTAAGAAATACAAAAGACAATTAGAACTGTTACGCACAGAACCTCCTTTCATATTGAGGTACATAACAGATTCGAATAAAACCTTAACAAAGACTGCATAATGGACGCTTTGCAAACAGTAAATATGGTTAGATTATTATTAGATGATAGCATCGATTGGTTTCACGATGATATAATATCAGCTATTAACGAATCGCAAATGCGGTTAATTAGACAGTATTATTTAGCAGGTGACGAACGTTCTTTACGGACATTATATTTCAAAAACGAAGCACTCAGTGATGGCGATTATATTACATACACAATTCCAAGTGATCCAACGGCTACTCCTACACTGCTTTTATATCCACGTGCTTGCCGTATATATAATAAGGGCCTTGATACCGGTATCGAATCTTTGACCGCAACATATTTAGAGCCGCAATTATATTATAATTACGATAAGCCAGGTTATTATATAGATGACGAATTCCCAAGAGCGGCTTATTATACAATCGAGAAGAAACAGTTCTTAATAGATAACTCTGACCCGTTAAACCCCGTATATGAATGGGGAACTAAAATCAGGTTCATTAAACAACTACAAGAATCTCATGCGACTTTATGGTTTATAGCCGAGCCTCCACTGTTCGCATATACAACAGGCATAGGACAATCCCGAAGTCTTTGGCTGCCGGAGGAGTGCCATATTGAAGTAGCAACTTTAGCTGCTGAATTGCTGAATGATTATGATGTGGGTGAACGGGAACGTGGCGAGGCGGTATTTGAAAATCAAAGACTGACATTAACGGGGGTTGGCAATGGTTAGCTATTCTAATATAACATTAGGCGAAGTATTCCATGAAGTTATATCGGCAATAAATAAATATCGTTCAGGTATGAACATTGATTATACTACTATAACTAATTTTGTTAACCGTGCTGTAATTGAAGTAGTGACAAAAACACTTCCATTTAAGGACTGGGCTTATGTAAGTTCTGTAAATGTTACAAATCAAATGCAATTGCCGGTTAATTATTTGAAATATCAGAGGGTTCTTTTATCTGAGGATGGCGATTATCCTTATCAGGAAGCACGTTATGTTGATATAAGAGAATATTATACACTGACTAATTGGCTAAATGGCCATTCATGGAATAGAAGTTCGGAGGAAAAGCCTGTTTTCACTATTTGGGGGACAGGTCTTCGCCCAACTATATTCCTTGCACCAAATACTGATTATCAAACAGGCATACAGCCAAGTGGACATATCTATGACACGATTAATGTTTCAGGTATATTGGAATATCACCCCAGTCCAGATAAAGTGTCATTAGCTACTGATAGATTGCCTATTCCTTATGAATTTGAGGATATGGTAATATTATCTACAATAATGAGAATGTACGCAAAAATAGGTGCTTCTCAATTATTACAGAACACTCAGATGAAATTTATTGAAGAAACATCTAAAATATCTGAATTATTTGTTGAAAAACGAAGAACTGAAAAGCGGGAACTTGATTCATTTGTTGAACCAGTTGTGCCACTTGTGGCAGCGAGTGAAGAACCCGGTGAATTAAAAGGTGAATTATGACGGGCCGGGATTATATAGATGAATTAATATTGAGGCTGGCAAGACATGATGTTAGCACAGATATGAATACACCGTCTTTATTAACTTTTATCAACAGGGCAAGACAAAGGGTCCAGAAAGCAACCATGCCCTTATACCCTGAACGTTATGGTAAAATATTCAGATTCTCAGTAGGTGGCCCTATCGGTAGTAACGGTTTTTTAACACTACAATTACCAATAGATTTTTTGGACGTTTTTGTTATATTATTGGAATGGCGGGCATCGTCAAATGTGACTTACAGGACAGAAGCCCGTAGAACGGATGCACGTGAAATATCTAATGTAGTGGAACATTCATGGAACGGGCCGTCGGAATGGACACCCGTTTACACTATTCAGAGGCCCATCAATTCCAGTCCGCCGTTTGTGACCGATTATTATTATAATTGTCTGATTTCATTAGGTGCTAACGGGCAGGCATTTTTAGATAATGTGACAAATGTTGTAGCCGAAATAGTTTACACGTCCGCATTGGATGATTTGGAACTTGATGACGATGACGAGACAATACCTGTTGATGTAGAAGAATTGGTGATTTATTATGCCATGCTATTATCATTGCAACGCTCACAGGAAGAAATAGCCGTACAAAGCGTTCAGGCAGAAATTAATATGTTAATGGAATTATTCAAAACCACTTATGATGTTGGCAAAGCTAAAGAGACCGTTCTATTGCCAAGTAAAGAAGGAGAGGACTAATGGGTTCTACATTTAAAGAAATATATGGTGATTATCAGGATTCTATTAAGAATTATGTGGAAAAACTCGATGTGACCCCGCTCTCATTTATGAGACAATATACAAAAGGTATGCAGGTATTCCAGAGGGAAACAGAGTATTTCGAGAAAACGACTGTGGTCCAGAGGGACACAACTACTTCAAATTTCTTAGTACCGGATGATTTTGACAGGTTAATCGAGGCAAAGGATTATGACGGTAAGACACTGTTATATGTGGATTATATTCAATTCACAAGAATAGCGGAGAAATTCGACAACGGGCTTCTTGAAACTCCGGTTGATTACAGCACAAGGCTTATAAACACATTCTTATATGGCAATTTAAGTTATCTTTATCAATATTCCGGCAATAATAGGTACGGTTTATTAAGTAGTGGTACTGACACTTTGACTAAGATAATAACTATGTACAACAGGGTATTCTATATAAATAATGACGATACGACTAACAATACGGAAATAACAATTAATTACATACCCATACTTGAGCCAATATCCGGTTCGAGTTCTCAATGGACTAATTGGCAGCCATTGAACGGTGTGAATTTCAACACTGCTTTTGCTAATTTTAGATTATCGCCTGAAATCATCAATTACGAGGATACATTTTTAAATTATGCCATAAGCAGGTTTTTACGATCTCAGGGCAGTGTTAATTACAAAGTATATGAGCAGGAATTTTGGGCAGACGTTAAACGAGCGATAGCAAATAAACCAGTTAAATTCAGGGAGGGTGTCAGGTCATATAATATGGCACCTTTTAGTTAATTATGTACGCAAAAACATCAACGACTAAATTCAAGGGATTGAATTCAACAGTAGCACCGGAACTAATAGATGATGGTGAGGCAAGGGATTTGCTTAATTTCCGTATGGAGAAGATAGGTAAATTAGTCACACGTGACAGATATATTGTAGGATTGAAAACTGACCCTGATCTATTTTCAATACTTGTGACACGCCCTACGCCTGCGACTGAGCAAGCTATGTCATATTTAGTTGGCAGTGGCATAATTGGGTTAGGGGAACTAATATTAGAGGAGAAATGGGAGGACGAACTTGATACCGGAGGCAACACGGTTAAGTACGGTTGGGATACAGACAGAGTGATGGTTTATTTTATAAGAGGGAGAGAATTTACCCAAGAAGAGCGAGATGGTGTTATTGTCCCGATTGATTCCGATAAAAGAAACAGGGGCATATATTTATTTTCACCTATGACAGGAAGATACCGCAATAAATTAATAATCAATCAAAATATAGAAGTCCCCTTAACAACCCCCCATGTGGAGGTCGGCGATAAAAGAGACGCTATCCCACAAGGCTCAAACGAGAATGAGACACAACTCTACGCACCCAACAGGTATATTCCGGTCAAAGACGACCCTGATGATGCCTCAGCACGTTCTAATGACGCTCCCTGGATAGATCATTATGTCGATATGTCGCAATACAGGCATCAGTTGATTATATCCGACAGGACGAATGGGGATTTATTGTTAGAAGATGAATTCGGTAGAAGGGAGATACAGCAGTGCGATGAGGAGCAGATTCACGGTCTGCACTTACAGCCTAATACTTTACATAAATTTGATATAGACGCAATAGAACTTGATGACAGATTAACAGATGAAAATGACGAAACGGAAGGTGTGGAAAGTGGGATGGCGTTGTATCAGTTCGAATTGCCTAAGATAGTGCAGAAGATTTCTGAGGATAATTATAAAGAAGTATTTGAAAGTTTGGTTGATGAAACAGAGATTGACAGTGAGCTACAAAAAAGAGGGGCATTAATAAAATTGTATAATTGGCAGAATGTGCCAAGTTCAAGCCAGGCCTATATCAATTTATATAGCTATGCACAATTAGAGACGCAAGAAGCATACGTATTTTCTAACGCAGAGGGTAGGGAAATTGTGCCTCATTTGGAGGGCAAGCCTAAATTGCCAGAGGATGAGTTCTCTGATGAAGACGGACAAATAAGAAAAGAAACATCGGCGAATACCTATATTTGGGACGACTATAAACTCCAATACTACCCATCGTCTGGCGGAACTCAAGGGGCCATATATTTACGAGATATAGATCGTATTTTTTCTAAGCTATCATCTGGCCCGTCAATTACTAAGTTAAATCCAAAGACAGGCCCCGCCCAAGATGTACCACTTGGTGTATGGAGGTATAAATATGTATGGGATTTCGGTGATGGAGTTTATTCTGCTCCGTCCGCTGAACTATTATGTCCTGACATATTATGGTCGGCGACTAATGATACTGATTTGTTAGATGGAGAGACACCTTATGAAAGAGGCAGGTTATATAAAGGCGATGAATTCTTAGATCAGCATTTCCCCAAACAGCATCCTTACAATGATTCGGATATAGTATCCGATACATTAATAATACCACGCATTTTCGACGATACCTTACCTTCCCCACAATTAACTAACTTTGGTGGGCTATTCTTTGATTTAAAAGCTAAGGTATATGAAGGGTTGAATCATAGGTTCGGCATTAAAAACTGGTCAGTTATTGCTGATGTAAACGCTGCGACGAATATAGAGAAAGGTGAGTTCGCTACTATGGTTACGGTGTTTTATTCTGCGAGTAGCGTAGATTTAAAAGGGGTAATATGGCAAGGCTTCGCATTATCAGGTAATATATTTAGCAGCTCAGGGCCTTCTGTGTTGAGTGATTGGAGAAACGTCATAGATTTGAAAGAGGGAAATGCACCACCTTATTTTAGGCATGAAGGTAGATTAATTGTTCCTATCTTTGGGAAAAAAATAGGTGATTTTGATGTAAGGACTTTAAATTCATTATTTGATAATTATGGTAGATTAAGACTTGGGTGGGCGGAGACAACGCCATTTGTATCGGGGAACCCTAATTCTTCTCCTCGTCACATGTTTGTTGCACCAGGGATAAATCAATCATTTGATAAAGATGGATGGACGACTAATCCGACACTTATTCATCAGGCTCTGACGATAGTATTAAGTTTGTACTCCAGTGGGTTCGCTGATTCAAATTTATATTACAACATAGTCTGTCAAAGCCCAAGTGGCTCGACTATCGACCCTGGGGACTGGAATAATTCAGAAGATCATGTTTACAACGGTGTCAATTTAAACTTATTAAGGCCCAATACTATATTAAGGGCTGTCCAAGACGAGGGCGATAGGTTGAGCGTCACATCGTCTGATATACCCGTTCAGGTATTAGATAGGTTGATATTGTCTGGTGTAAGTGAAATTCATGTAGTGGATACAAAAGATTCGAACCATAACATTTTCTTTGCTTCGGAAAAAGACGAAACCGGTTTTCCTGTAATCGATTATGATGATGCCCGCTATAGTTCCGGTCTTGAAATAAGCAATACAACCGGCGTGCAACAAGCAGCCAATAACCCCGTTGTGGGCACTAATGTAATCGATAATGTAGATATTTATGTTTACGGTGAAGGTGAGAGATTTATGGGTGTTGAGCAATTATCTGCTTATTTCCCTTCTTCACTATTGTTTAACGCACCACGAATAGCAATTAAGATACCGAAAGATAAAGTACCCGCACGAGCGAGGAAATTATTAATCTACCGCACAAGGGCTTCTCATAACAATCAATACCAGCCGAATGAATATGGCTTAGTCGATGTAATCGATGTCAAGAGAAATGATGCAGGTGAAGCTACTTATGAAGATAATGATGGTGATGTACTATATGAGGGCTTTTATTATTTCGATAAAGTCAAAGATTCCTTATTGGATTTTAGTTCAACGCCAAGTGAATACGAAGGGCTTAGGGATGCCTTGAAATCAAGATTCAACCTGCCATTAAATGAAAGAATGTACTATGCTAATTTCATAGAAACCTATCGTCCTATTAATCCACGTTCTATGTTCGAATATGCAGATTCGATTAACAATACTTATTATTTGGAACTGCCGTCGGAGACATCACAAGGATTCTCGGCAGGAGATATTATAGATTATAAATATGTTTATGAAGATGTGAGCGGGATTATTTCAAAGCCGGCTACATCATTGCCAATTACTATCGCAGGTGCTTCCAATAGGGCAGTTGTACTTTACTTCATTCCCGCTACATTCGAGACTTACATCGAAAGGGTAAAAATATACAGGGCGGAGGGAACTAACGCAGATAGAAAGTATTATTTCATCGGCGAGATAACAGCTGAAGATGAGGGTGTATTTGTTGATGATAAGATAAACCCGGGGGATCAATTACCATGTACGGATGCGGATATTATCAATACCGAAAGCGGGGTTAGATGGAGTGAGCCGTTCCGTCCCGATCATATTAAATTAACAAGTTTAGCAGAGTACAGGTCAGGTGATGGTCTCCAAATAACAGGTCTTGAGACTTTGTATGGTAATCTCGTCATATTCAAAGAGACATCTTTTCACAGGGTAGCAGTACAAGCAACAGACCCGCCGCTTTCACGTACCGATGAAATTGATTCAAGAGTTGGCTGTATAGCACCTAATACCTTAATTAATGTAGATAATATGCTTTATTTTCTCTCTTGGAAGGGATTTATGAAGTATGATAATAATGTGTTGTCTAAGGTAGACGGATTATTCGATGAAGAACTGCAATTTATTCTGCAAAATGCTTCTCATGAATCAATCAGAGACGCATCTTGTGGCTATAATCCTTCTTATAATGAAATATATTTAAATATTCCCATGCTTCCGACAACTAATAATAACGGCAGGCAGGACGTTAAAGGGCATGGTGATATGTATGGTTATGAACGTGAATTATACGGTCATATATACGTAATATGTTTGAGCAAGGGTTACGCTACGAAATTTGCTTATCAGACCTCCCCGAATACTTCTTTATTGGGAACACCGCCTATTAAATATTATAAGGATGTTTATGATGTCAGACAGTTGGGGAGGCATTATCATACAAATTCTTTAGGTGAACTTAGAAGTGGTGATATATTGCCGGCCCGGTATTATTCAGATTATGTAAGTCCTGCGAATAGTCTGTCAGATGATACCTTTTGGGCTGGCATTTACATTGAAACACCTTATGACCCATTGAATGGTCTTGCGGCTTATGAGGATTACGATGAAATAATGGACGGCAATTTCGATCAGAGCTTTCTTAACGGTGAACCCGTGTTCAATTTCGGGACAACTAATTTTCCACCTACTTTATTGCTGCCTGTTATTAGCGGGTTTAAAAGCAAGTTCTTTACAGGCAATGCAGAGACGATGATGAAAAGAGTGAGGAAGGCATTACTGAATATATTCAGTAAAGGGCCTATTAAAATGAAAGCGATTACGCTACACATAGACCAAGAAGATGATGTAGTTGAAGCCACTTTAGGGGACGATAGAATATCTAACACTGAATACGAACAAGAGTTCGATTACAACCCAACGGTTAAATTAACGGATTATATATTAACAAATACATCATTTAATGGTACATATAGCAATATATTATCGTTTGTGCCACGTTCCCCTCGAGATGATTTTAACAATGTAAATGATGACGCTCCGGGCAAGCCTATCCGGTTTTCTATTGAAGTGGAATCACAATTACGAACACAAATAAATGAAGTAGCTATACATTGGAGACCGATTTATACATATTTGTCCTAAATATTTAGTATATTGCTAACCAGGAGTAGAATGATGAGAAATGAAAAAATAAATGTTTTAACAGTAAACGAAGTCAACATTGCGTCCGTATTGCGAATGCCATATTTGGCTCCTACCCCAGGTATATTGTCAATCGGTAGTGATGGTCTGGTAGTTGTAAGCGGGGCATCCGGGTCAGAAGTAACGGCTGCGGCAGTCTTAGCGGACAATGCTATTGTAAGGGGAGATGGTGGTGTTAGGGGAATCCAGGATAGTTTGCCGACGATAAGTGACACTGGTGATTTAATCATTCCCGATGGTGGAGAATTACAATTAGGAACAGGATTAGATGGCCGTATTTATTCTTCAAGTGATGATTTAATAATTAAAAACATTACTCAGGATAAGGATGTTATCTTCTATGTCAATGACGGTAGTGTGAATACGGAGATGTTTAGACTAAATGCTGATGTTAGCCAGATATTTTTAAAGAAAGATGTATTTACTGATACACAATTATCACAAGACAATAATACTCAATTCGGTATAGGTGCTATGGGCACAACATTGTCTCATGTAACAGGTAATGAAGGGTATTTAAATACAGCTTTTGGGAATCTTGCTTTGAGCTCACTCACAGATGGTGAGGGAAATACAGCAATTGGGTATCAGGCATTAAAGACCATTACAATTGGCAATGGGAATACTGCAATTGGTAGTCTATCATTACAAAATTCAATAGGAACAGAAGGGACTGCAATCGGCAAAACTGCATTAATGTCTAATACAACGGGCAGGAAAGTGACTGCGATTGGTTTTCAGGCTCTTAAAGAAAATACAGAGGGTGATAATAACCTTGGCATAGGTGGTAATGCAGGGGTTTTAAATACTACAGGTAGTGATAATATTTATCTTGGCACAAACTCTGGTTTTAACAATCAAACAGGTAGCGAAAATATACTAATTGGTAGTAAAGCAGGTTTTGGAGTATCAAATAATAGTTATAGCTTTAATGTTATGATAGGTATGAACTCAGGTCAGGCTATCACAACAGGTAGTTCCAATACTTTTATAGGTCGTAATGCGGGAGATAACATTACAACAGGTGGAAATAATATTCTTATAGGTGCAAATACAGACCCTCTAGCCGCAGGAGATGACAGTAAGCTCAATATAGGCAATACTATCTATGGAGATTTATCGAGCAAGTTTTTTGGAGTTAACGTAGAAGACCCGGACGTTGCGTTAGAAGTAATGGGTTCAACTGGCATCAAAATTAGCTTTGATGTCACTGATAACACAACATTAGTAACGGATACAAGCGGAGATTTTACTATTACTCCAAGTGGTAGTCGTGTAATCGTGGCCGGTGACATAGAAGTTGGCTCTACTGATGGATTTTATTATGGCGATCCGGTAACTGATACAAGTTGGAGAGAGATCCGAAGTGGAACAAAATTATCTTTCCAACGTCGTGAATCTTCGGCATGGGTGGAAAAGGGATTTTTCGATA
>SDBV01001259.1_pt1 | contig 38181 bp, 29 predicted proteins | sample 2277081 | NCBI WGS metagenome assembly SDBV01 (sample SAMN10402039, study PRJNA504765) | marine sediment metagenome | isolation source: marine sediment core GS10_PC15, 223 cmbsf | place: Arctic Ocean: Southern Knipovich Ridge | collected 2010 | reverse complement strand
GGATGGCCAGGATGTGGGAGTGGCCTTCATCCGTCCGGGCAAGATGGAAAAGAGATTCCAGCGTGTTCCAGAAAACCACGAACCAAACCACGAGGAACACAAGTCCAAGTATGAACCTGTTCCTGCTTGAGGTTTGATTGTTTTGCATGAGGGATTGCATTATGGAAAATCAATTGAGTAACGCAGATGTAAAAAGGGTTTCCTTACCGTGCGTTTCAAGAGTTTGCAAAATTTTTGAGAATAATTTTAGCTATCCTTTTCGCAGCCTTACCATCCCAAAGGGGTGGGATCGATCCTTCCTTATTTTGGCCTGAAAGGATGGGTCTCGCTGTTTCAAGAATTTTCTCCGATTTGGTACCAACCAGGTATTTTGTACCAACATCTATCGTTGAGGGTCTTTCCGTATTCTCCATGATAGTAATGCAAGGTATCTTTAGGAAACTTTTGGCTTGAAATCAAGCCTGTCATACTAAATAAAACAGGGTCCAAAAACCCTTTATATTTAGTATTTTTTTCTATTTCATCTGTAGACAGGATCTATCTTAATTATGCCGTTTCCCCTTTTTTCAGTTTGTGGCATCATTTTCATATGAACCTAACATCGGGCAAACAAAAGACCTTTCTTGGGGTAACTGTTTTCGAACATCTTACCTTCTACAAAGCAACTACCATCCTGTGTGCTCTTGTCATATTGGTTTGTTTATTTGTAGCAAGGCTGTGGCCCCCTTAAATTTTTTTCCCCACAACAGAGTTAATTTTTTGAAAATGAAGGAATCCACTTTCGGGAGTGGAGTCAGGCCTTGAGCGCAAGGCCTCTCGAAACTGTTGAACCCGGAACTCCTTTGAGCATCAGTTTAAAGATTAGGCCTGGAAAATACATTTTCCATCGTGTTTCCAGAATCTTGTCTCTCATTGACAGAACTGGCAACGAAATGGTTTTCATCGGTCAATGGGGACCGCACTTGATAGTTCGAAATTCAATCCATCCTCCCCAAAATCGCCCACACACAGAGGTATCAGTGAGAGACGCGCTGACCCCATGAAAAGAGGTTCTCGTCACTGTAACTTCCGGTGGGGAAGGAACCATCATCTACCTAAATGGGACAGTAGCGGAACGATCAAGATCACTCCAGATGACCCACTGGAACACGGGCAACCCACGTATACTTCTAGGGAACTTACCTGGCGGTAACGATCCCTGGCGAGGAGTTCTTCTCACCCTCCTCATACAGAACACTTTCCTGGGCATGGATGAGTCACCGGAAGACCTCATATCCATGGTCGGTGATAGCAATCCGCGACCCGGAACGGTTCTCCTTTATAGTTTAGAAAAAAGTGATGATCCTTTACTAGATCGATCCGGGAACGATAACAACCTCATAATTCCTGACAGATTCATACCTGAAAAAGACGCCTGTTCGAATTCTCATCTGAGGAATTTCGTATTAACCGTTCAAGAATATCCGATATCAGTCTGCATCTTATCGGTTTTGTTCCCCTGGGGTATATCTTCAGTGTTAGCCTGTTGCTTTTACGGTCACGTACCAGAAGATGGATCCCGCTCCTGGTCCTTTTAACAGGTATCGCTGTAAGCATGATAATCGAGACCGGCCAGATCTATTTACCGTCCAGGACTTCCTCCTTGTCAGACTTTATACTCAACTGTATCGGCACAATGGCAGGTGTAATGATATTTGAGGCTTCAGCTTTGTCTTTTCGTGCCGGCATGAAATATCAGGCTTTTATTAATAACGGTCAGAACGGGAGGGATGACAATCCAATTCCCCATTAGCTGTGTAAGAGGCTGGGAAAGCTCTATATCCGAAAGCTGACCTGTCTCAGTAATTTATTACTGTTGTAAAATTCCGTTCGCCCTTTATCCCTAGCACAAGTTTCATAAATTCCGATATCGGTTGCGGATAGCTTCCACTCGCCATTCAAAGCCTTCATGCCAACTAAATAACATGTGTTACTAAAATCAACGAACACTTTATGATTCTATTTTGAAACCACTACATTAGTAGTATTTTTCAATAGTGCCTCAACAAGATCCCATACATGTCACTCCATTCAACACAATTTCAATATTCGACATTTATGATAAATATGACAACGGCGCTTCTATATTACCAATATCAGGCAGCATGCAGTGTCGCAGTAAAAGTGCCAATTTGTGGCACATAGGTATGAATTTTTTAACAAAAACAGACAGTTACAATTTTGTCATCCAAGGGGATTCGCATAGAGTCAGGCGTTAGCGGGGAATATCGCCTGAAAAAAAGTTGGCACTTAGCTTGCACAATGCTTGAACAAAGGTGAATCCATGGCATCACTGACCGTTCCTCACAATGATGGTTACATTCATGGATGGTCACACTGTGCGAGGATTTACTTTGTAAACAGGTGCCCGTCAGGAATCCAGCTGGGCGAGTCAACAATAACATGCTTTTCTATAAAAGAGGTCCAACACTCATGAAGCTTTCTAACCAATCAAGACTATTTTTTACCGTTATTATCTTTATCTCCTTTTTTATGTTCGAACCTGCTTACGGCGCCTGGTCATATGACTGGGATACGCGTACTGACAGGGACGGCAAACCTGCCGGTATCTACACAACTACACCCTTTCCAATAGATGAAAACTCAACGTCCTATTCCATCACCAACGATGAGGGCACCAAGACATATAGCCTTGGGAGTCTCTACTTTGTTGATAAGGATTGCAGTAACGGAATTACAACTTACGACCCTGCGGCTGATTCCTGTACGGGTGGCAATGAGCTCTCTTACTCAAGCATTTCCAGGGCACTCTCAGCAGTAAGTAGCGGCAATAAAACAATAATTGTCAGGGGCGGAACCTATAACGAATATGGGTTATCAGTAAAGTCCGGAACGGATGACACCCACAGATATATGGTTGTAGGGTACGGTCAGGAACGCCCTGTTATAGAAGGTACATTTTCTAGTACCGGCAGTGATGTAATTGATCTTTCAAGGTACAGCACCATCCAGAGGCTCAAGATCCAGAATCACTACAATATGGGGTCAAGAGCACAAAGGACTCGCAGTAACATTATCGACACCTGGTATTACAACACGAACACGGGAACCGGTGACGGGAATATTTACGCCGCAGGATCAGATGGATTGTTTATCTATCATTCGGTATCTGAGCACGTTTGTGGGCATGCGATCAAGATCTCGGACGGAGCGGCTAACAGTCTCATCGAATGGTCTATTGTAAAGGAATTCGGGTACTGGCCCGGATTGACTACCGCCTGTAGAGGGAGCAACCATCCCAGCGGATTTGATTACCCCGATACCGGCCCCAACCATATTAACCGCTATAACATAGCCGGCACTGGCCTCTTCTACGCTGTCCAGTTCAGGGGTGATACCGGATCCTACGGGCCAAGAGGAAGCGGATTTGTCAGCTTCCATCACAACGAGATATATGACACCACCCATTTTGATGATGTAACTGGAGAGGCTGGACACGTTTCTCCGAATCAGGTTCTATTCAACCGCTCCTATTCCGGCACGTTCGACATTTACAGCAACATCATCCGAGATTCGGCTGATGGCGGATCATACGGTCTTTACATCACCAGAGACCAGAACGGCGCAACCATGAATATCTATAACAATATTCTCCATGGGAATAACGGAGAAGAAATATACATCTCCGACAATACTTCGACCATTAACATGTGGAACAACAGTCTCTACGATAACGATGACAATGACGCCCTGCTAAATAACGGCACAGGTGCAGACCTTGACATGAAGAATAACGTCTTTTACCAGGCCGGCAGGTCTTCTGCTGTTTCCATGGGATCGGGGACACATTCCTATAACAACTACTATGCGCCAAACGGTTCTATCGGGGTAACTCTTGGGACGGGTGAAACGATAGGTGATCCATTATGGTCCAACATCCCCAGTAGTGGCACCATCAGGTATGCCAACTTCTATTTGTTGGAGGATCTCCCCGGGGTCGATCTAAGCCTTAACTTCACAGAAGATTTAGGCGGGCAGTACCGTTTGAATTGGAATATGGGAGCGCTGGACTATTTGTACAATGGTACCGATGACTTTTTACCCCCGGCACCTCCTTTGGGTCTCAATATTACTCCTCAATGATAGAAACCAACACCATCTAAAAGATTCAAGATCAGTCTGGCCTCTAACTTCATGAACTGGGAGGAAATGATGAAGTTATTTAAAGCAAAGAGCCGTGAACCCTTTTGGCCATCGGTTCTGGTCCCTTTTTCTATTACGTTCCCGGCAGAGGCAATATGCGCCTTTCCGCTTTAAGGTGAAAAATCTTTAAGTATCCGCACAATCCGCTCGGCAGCGTGTCCATCCCAGAGGGGGGGAATTTCCCCCTTTTTTCCATTTCCGTTCAGTATCAGTTCTGCGGTTTCCCTGATCTTTGAAGATGCTGTTCCGACGAGATAATTCGTACCCACATCGATGGTTATAGGCCGCTCAGTATTCTCACGAATGGTCAGACAGGGAATGTCCAATACTGTTGTCTCTTCCTGGAGTCCGCCCGAATCTGTCATGACAAGAGCAGCTCTACTAACGGCATAAAGCATATCGATATAACCTATAGGCCCTACCATGCTCACCCCGTACATTGGTAGGCCGAAGCCCTCCATCTGTTTTCTGGTCCTTGGATGGACAGGGAAAAGCACCGGAATCTTGGCAGCGATATCACTGACCGCAGACCATATGCCAGTCATGGTCTCCCTGTCATCTACATTGGATGGCCTGTGGAGGGTCAAAACCGCATATCTGTCGTTCGATGCTGTCCATTCGGCAATCATCTTCCCCGGAGCGTGATCACCATCATCAAGTCGCTTCAAGCTTTCCATCAACGTATCGATCATGACGTTCCCGACGAAATGGATCCTACTGTCACTCACCCCTTCCCTGACCAGGTTGTCCACCCCTGACTGTTCCGTTACGAACAACAGGTCACTGATGGAATCTGTCAGACGTCGATTTATTTCCTCCGGCATGGTCTCATCATAGGAGCGCAGACCAGCTTCTACATGGGCTACTTTAATGTGAAGTTTTTTTGCAGTGAGGCTGCAGGCGATTGTTGAATTTACATCGCCAACAACGATGACGATATCAGGCTGCTCATGCAAAAGCACCTTTTCGAACGCCATCATAACCCTTGCTGTCTGTTGAGCGTGGGAACCTGAACCTACATCAAGATTCCAGTCAGGTTCGGGTATACCCAAATCGAGGAAGAAAACATCTGACATGTTTTTATCGTAATGCTGTCCGGTGTGGACGATGATGTATTCCAGGTCTCCTCCCGGGTTTGACGGAGAACCTTTTATTGACATCGCATCCAACACCTTGATGATCGGAGCGATCTTCATGAAATTTGGTCGTGCTCCGGCAACGAAACAAAGTTTTAATTTGCTTTCCATGATGCACCTTTCGAAATGAACCTAGTAGATCAATTTATTGTTTCAGCAGGTAATCCGCCATTCATTTTTGGTCACGGGATTCCTCCATATATCCCACGGCTGCGCGCGCCCACATAACGAAGGACTGCATCCCGGTAAGCAGGGTACTCTCCTGCCACCCCTTCCAAAACTACCTCCGCCTCACGATTAACCCACTCAACCAATATCCACAGTATTTAATGCACTTAGGATGAGAGGAATTTCCGACTGAACTTTTTTCACAAGAGCAACATTTCCTACCAAAATCGTGTATTATTTGTAACAAGTACAGTTTACTGACTTAATTAATACACCCTTAACAGCTGAGCACAAAGGTCCGGAGCATCTAGATCTGGTAGCTACTCGGCACCGAGTTGCTAACAAGGGAAGTTTATTGCATAGCTTATTTCAGCAAAGGTACAGTTCATGAGTTCGATAAATAAAATGAGAAAAACACGATTTTTGTTTTTTATTTTTGTCGTCCTCTTCTCAATTGGCCTCTCTAGTTGCAGTAGTACTGGAAGTGAAGCAGAACTGCCAATTTTGAGCGTTCTGATCAGTTGGGACCCGCCCACTCTGGATGAAAACGGAGACCCTCTCACCGGCCTGAGCGGTTATCTCGTGTATTATGGAAGCATCCCCGGCGATCTCGACAGAACACTTAATGTCGGGGACACCACCAACTGCAGTCTGGAGATCGATTTTGTCCATGATTGGTACTTCGCCGTTCGCGCTTATGATCCTTCCGGGAACATAAGCCCCTTTTCCATCGTTGTTTCCCTCCTTTTGGCTACGGGTGGCTAAACGACTAAATTACACCCAAGCAGCTGTCTTAACCCTACCTGTATAATTCCAGGTTGATATTTTCTTCACTCCTCTTTCATTCCATTGCAAAAGTAAAAGAACCGTCAGATTCTGGAAATTAACGTTCTGATCCGGACCTAATGCCGGTCTGATAAAACCCACGAGGAAATACTGAAAAGCAGGCCGCAGGACAAAGACACAGCCAAGGGGTGGAATGACCGGGACTTGTGGGAAGAAATCGTTGGTATGGGTTATTTCTCAACTGGTGTCCTCTCGAAGCAAGAGGACGCATGGCTCGACAGCAGCTCAAACAACCTCTATTGGTTGCCTGTGGTACTGACTTGAACGTTTGTGGGCGGAGCGGGCGCGATCAAGTCCGGACCGTCTGGAATTGCCTCAAGAGCCCCAACATCCCAGAACAATCTGAATCGTCCGGCAAAATCATCCGTGAAGTAAGAGGTAAGGTCGGCTCCGGGGATATGCTCCGACATTGCAAAGTCCGAATATCCGAACAGCCCTTGGCTGGGGATATCGTCCCAGAGAGGGTCACCGTCGGATTCCCCAACAGAGAGGGTAACCCCGCGGGCGCCAAAAGGATAATAATAGCGGTTATAGGTATGATCAGCCGCTCCAAGAGACACACAGCTTCCGGTACCGTTTTGAAAAACGATGTTGTTATGTACCTGAGCTGCACTTCCCATCCCATTATAGAGAAGGGGGCTTGAACTTTCTCCATATACGCTGTTGTTAAAGATCCCGAAAGATGAGCCAGTATTGCTGTTCTCAATGCGGATAGCACTTCTGTGACCTCCATAAAACATATTGTTGTAGGTCAGATGTTCAGGCGAATTGGTCCTTGTCTCACTGATATGAACCGCATCCGTTCCCGTTGAACCTGGATCACGTACTATATTGTTGTTAAACTTGCCGCTGCTCTGCCCAGCATAGAGAATGATCTGCCGGCTCCCGATAGAATGGGATTCACTTTGGGCAATATCATTAAAATGAGGTGTATCGAAGATCTCATTGTGGTGAAAATCATAATCCAGAACCCTTCGAATCTGAACTCCATAAAATAGTGACGTAAATATTATATTGTATCGGGCTGTTATCCTGAATCCGATGTTTGAATCGTTTGGGAAATCCAGCGCCGAAGCGTGGGTCCCCCAGTAGGATGACGGTCCTGTCCAGGGTTCCCAGTAACCAGCCTCACCGAAAACGGACCACTCCACCAGAACATCGCTGCTCCCATCGCCGATCTTGGCAGCATGCCCAAAGGAATGAGTGCTTTTTACATGGTAAAACCAGCCATGGTCCACATTGAGAAGGTAAACATTTCCGTCATCTACAATAGAAGAGTCATTGTTGCAGTTATATATTTCGACATCAATCAGATTAAAATATTGTTCTTTTTTTGTATTGAGATCGCCCAAGCGAATACCCTGATTTTTTGAATTCTGTATCTTCAGGCGCTGTAACGTAGCGTATGCATTGATTTGTCCCGTCCCGTTGAAAACATCCAGGCTTGTATTCCCACCGTCAACTACCGGACGTTCTTGACCATACCCAACTATTAGCCAACGGTTCGAATCGTCTGTGCCTGCCCTGAGTCTTATGGAGGATTCATAGTAAATACCGTCCCAGCCATCGTGAGCGCCGCGAACTATGATTGTTTTGTTTCCGGATCCGGCTGCCGACACGGCAGCAGAAATCGTTTGCTTTGCCGTAACAAGAGAAAGCCCATTGTAGCTGTCATTCCCATCAAGGCCATCAACATAATACTTGGTACCAAGGGTAAAGGTTTTTGTTCCTTCGTCGTTGGCAATAGAGTATGAAGTTGTTGTTTCCGTGACAGGTACGGGAGTTGTTGTAAAGATGCCTGCTGGTTGGCCATCCCGGTCGGTCCGTGTACTCCAGTCATAAGTCCAGTCATCGGCCCCCACAGCATAGGGTATGAGATTGGATGCTGCGAAAAGAGTAACAACCGCCAGGAGAATCGATCGTCTCATTATTTTCTCCTTTAGTATTGACTCTACAACTATCTACCTGAACCGCACATCCTTATGTTTGTGACCATCAATACTGCACCGTAAATACTTATTATCACTTCATTATACCGCACTATTTAAAATCTCTTAATCTGTATGTGCTACCCGCTTTTTGTCAGTTCAAAAATCAGGGCTAGACGGTTCCTTCAACAACTGGGGTCGCAGTTTAATGGCTTTAAGGCAACTCGGAGACAGCCGCGACCGGATCCCATCCCAGTTCTTTCTCGGCTCTGGTGCAGTCGTATTCAATATTCCGTGTTGCGGAATCAAGATTGTAACGACTGATCTTGGGCGGTACTTTTCTGAATGTAAGCGTATGAAGGGTTTCCAGTACAATCGCCACCATGCGCAAGGGAAGGACCGGAACCGTAATATATGAGATCCTGTGACCGAGTTTTTCCAATCGGTCCCTGGTAAATTCACGTGAGGGCATCCCTGGATGACCTACCAGGTTGAAAATCTCCTCCGGGAAGGGGGTCATGGCGAGCATTCCGGCAACTGTCAAAGCCACATGATCCACACGTGTAAAGGGCATTTGATTCTTACCGCTTCCAAAGGCGATAAGATATTTTTTCTCATGCACGGGGATCGCCTTTTTCATAAGACGCATACCGTCAACTGAATAGAGAACGCCTGGACGGACAATAGCCAGTTTGGGACCGCCCGTTGCCGCTCTTTCCGTAAGCAGTTCTTCCCCGAGCTTTTTAGAGCGGATATAAAAGTCCCAACGTGTTCCTCCGTTCGTCATAGGGGATTCCTCGGTCATAACACGTTTCCCCTTCTGATGAACTCCGTATACCGCAACACTGCTGATGTAGACAAAGTTCTCCACACCCTTTTCAGCTGCTTCTTCGTAAAACTCAAGGGATGCATCGGCATTAACCTTCTTGTACTGTTCCCAGGTACGCGCGCCCGCTGCGTGGGCACAGTGAATGACGTGTTTCACGCCCTTCAAGAGCCCTTCTCTGTAACCGAGACCGTTAGCGAAATCGAAGTAGACGATTTCGACACCTGCTGGCAACTTGTCCGCATTCTGTCCCCTTCTGACTTGGGCGACGACTTTGACCTTTTGGGACACAAGATACTTGCAAATTTCAGTGCCGAGAAAGCCGGAGGCCCCCGTAACGAGAACTTTGCCTGTCAACTTTCCGGGCAGTGGTTGAACAATTTCTTTACCCTCCGTTTGCGATGGAGGCGAAATATCCCTGACTTCATCCATCAACCCTGTTGCCTGCTCTAATACCTGTGTTGACCAGAGAACATTGTCCATTGAAACAGGGAAAGTCTTTTCCTCCTCTATGGTCTTATAAAAAGATTTCACGATTTCCCGAGTACCGGGATTTTCCTTAAGTTGGCCCGTTGCCACTCTGAATGCCGATCTCAAGGTACCCCAGGAAAGCTGAACTGATTGGTCTATATTCCTGAATAGTTTCTTGGCGCCACCTGGTCCGACACCCGGCCCCAGCCTGACTAATGTCTCTGTAGTGTTGTCAATGGTGAATGTCTGTCTGTTCGTGATAATTTCCGTAAAGCGGCGAAATGGTTCGGCGTTGAGAGAAATTGTTATCGCATTCAGCCCTGTTTTTCCTGCCCAGGATAAGTGGAGTTCAGAGATTTCCCCATTCTCGTTGGTTACCTGGAGCACCGGTTTCTCAGGCTGACCGGTCAATTCAACGGCGAGAGTAATGGGGTGTATCAGGGTGTCAACCATAGGTCCGCCGGGGATCCCTCTTTTCCAATGCCCAAGGGGCATGCTCTTTTGTCCAAGGCTTTCTCTAAACATTCCGTAAAATAGGTTCGCGTGCAGAACACGTTCACCTCCATCAATATCCAGACTTCGCATCATCTGCTGAACGCTTGGTTGGCACAGAAGGGTGTGGTTGACGCAAAGGTGGCGACCCACCTTTTGGGCTGTCGTAAAAAGGGTCCAGGCCTCTTCGATCTTGAAGGTGAGCGGTTTTTCAACGAGGACATGGCAGCCACCCTCTAAAAGTTCCATGGTGTGTTCATAGTGGAGATGAGCGGGTGACAGGACATGGACAGCCACTGGTTTTTCCTTGTCAAGCATCTCGGAGATGGACGCATATGAAGGGCCTAGTCCATATTTGGCGCTGAGCAGATCGCCCTTCCCGGGCATGGGATCCACGAGCACAATCCTGGAGTCAGGCCGGGCAGCCAAGGCGGCTTCAACGTGAGTGTCCGCGATAAGTCCACACCCTACAATACCGACAGTAATCTTTTTGGAATCCATGGCAACTCCTATCTTTTCCTGAAAGTATTCAACATCTCTTTAAAGGTGTCTTTGCTAACCTCGGCCAGTAGGAACAACATGACCAAATAGGTTGCCCCACCAAGAAGAACCGCACTTACCAGGGTCATGGGAAGACTCATACTGCTGTTCTGTATTAACGCTTTGACGACCAGGCCCATGACCATGGCACTGACAGTGATACGCAAAGCGCTCATGTATGGAAAATCCCACCTGAAAAACCTTCTTGAAACCACAACAACAAGTATGGCGAAGAAAAAATAGGAAACGAAGGTCGTGTAACCCGCGGCCAAGAAGCCGAACCGTGGTACAAAAATAAAGTTCAAAACAATGTTAAGTAGGCCCGCCGCAAGCACAAGACCCATGATGATCCCGGTTTTTTTGTGAAAGAGGAGTCCAAGCTGGAAGTTTCTCTGAAGGCCAAAAAGAAAAATACTCCCGGCTACCAGAGGCATGACGAGATAGCCCTGGAAATAATTCTCTGTCGCCAACAGCTTCAGAATAGGCCGCGCCAGGATGCTCAACCCAACGGCTGCTGGGAGGGCAAGGATCATATAATAGCGTGTCAATTTGGACACGAAAATCGCGGCCTCAGTAGCTCCACCCGATTCCCAGGCGGCCATAGCGATTGGGGCACTCGAAAGCACAATAAGTGTAACGACAAGCTGAACCGTCCTGTCTGCAATGTTGTAACTGATGGAGTAAAGACCCACCTCGTGACTCCCTCTGTAGGCTTCTATTATGTACCGGTCCGAAAGCGCCAGGACCCAACCCGCGAGGTTAGTAAATACAAGAGGAAAACCGTAGGACCTGAGATTGCCCACCAGATCTCGGCGGAAAAGCCCGCGTCCCAGGGTTCCCAGTGAGACCTTCTGGAGAAATGGGAGACCCAGCGCCAGCCCCAGAACCATGCCCCACAAAAGCCCTACCACACCAAGGTCAAATACGATGGTTAAACCCACCCCGATGATGATGCAGCCTATATTCCGCCAAAGGAAAAACAGTGAATACTGGGAGGGCATCCTCCTGGCAACAAGGACCTGCAGCAAAACGTTGAAAGGAACACCAAGAGCGAAGATCAGGATACCCACATACAGGAATCGTAATAACTCGGGAGAGATCCTGTCCCCGATCACCTGCAGGATCAGCAGCGATGCAACCAGAACAGCAACAACCGAGATCGGAGTAATCCGATTGATCGTTGTCCCTAAATCCGGCAATTCTCCTTTTTCGGAATACTCAGGGAAGAACCGTATGACCGAAGTGCCGATCCAGTCCGCGGCAAAAATACTCATAACAGCCACGGTACTCATTACCAGTGTATATTGACCGTAAGCCTCCGGATCGAAGATCCTCGTAAGGACGGGGATGATCAGGATCCCGAAGAGCCCCGGGAACAGTTTGGATGGAATGTATCTTATGAAATCCTTGAAAAATTCCCTGGACATATTGTCAGCCTATCAAAACAGCATCAAGCTACACGATCCTGCTGTGTTGGAAATGTCTTTTATCCGCATGAGAATGGAGACATTGAAGCGAGTCTTTCACCTTTCAAAAGATCTAACATTATTCGGATTTAACCCCGGTGATAAGAACCCATTGATTTTCTCCGGATATAATCGATCCTTGAAAATGCCGGGCCTTTGAAAATAGGACTCACACTTTAATTTATTGATCCACTTATTTGCCTATTGATGGAAAACAGGATTACCGATTTACATTTAGGTCATTTTTATTTCTTGCACCAATACGTTCTGTTTTCCCCGGCTCCCTCTGGGGATATCGTCAACCTTTTCCAGTTTTATAGATATATCGTTGCCCATTTTACTGAAGATCTCTGCTTTAATTTCAGCCATTACTTCGCTGGAAAGCGCACCTCCTTCCGGCACATATTTAAAAGTCACTTCACCTTGTGTTTCCTGATGAAATTGAAACCTTCTTAGTCTGAAAAAAACTTCTGAGTGAACATTTACAGCTACGATGCCTATTTTTCTTCCGTCCCTGGTAATCAGATACTCCTGATTCCGGCCTTTAATTCCCTCAATAACATGGTAATTCCATCCACATTGGCATGTCTGGGAAGTAAAGGTGGCCAGATCCCCCGTGCGATACCTGATAAATGGAAACGCTGGTGACGTAAAAGCTGTAGTTACAAGCTCTCCGCATTCTCCTTCTATTGTGCATTCCCTGGAATCATCGTTCAGAATTTCCACCAGTCCGTACTGCGGATAGAAGTGGAGGCGGTTCGAGTAGGGACAAGTACTGGCAAAAACTGTTCTCTCAGCGTTTCCATACAGATCACAGATCGGAACACGCAGAGTCTCCCGGATAAAAGCGCTCTCCTGCTGCGACATGTTTTCCGAAGAGCAGACAATTAATTTCAAGGATTCAAATGGCGGCAGAGACCGACGCCTCATGAATTTGCACAATTCCATGAGGGACGAAGGGTATGCCTGGAAAAATATGGGGCGGAAGGACCGCACAGCTCTGTCGTACTCTTCCAGATGACTGTCCGTCATATGATAGCTGGAAAGGATCAGCGTGAGGCCCAGTCGTTCAACGGCACCCTCTTTAACGATCTGGCCTCTCATAAAGACATTGCGGTTATTTGAATTCACACCGAATCGGGACCAGGCGTGGTTGACAAAGGCTTTCTCGATCGGATCAGTATGTCCTTTAAGATAAACAAAGCCCAAAGGGATTCCTGTTGTCCCGCTAGTAGTCACAAAACGATATTTAGCCTGGGAGTATCTGTTTGAAACCAACTCTTTCTGGTGATTACGTATCTGCTCCTTTGTAACAGGTGGGACATTCCGTATGTCCTCGAGTGACTTAATGTCCTCCGGCATCATACCAATGTCATCCAAAACATCTTTGTAAAAGGATGTTTCCTCATAGGCTCGGCGTATCGTTTTTTTCACCGTCTCCAGTTGCCATGCCATTATTTCATCCCTGGACCACTGTATGCTTTTCTCCAAAAACTGGCTCTGCCTCCGATAAGCCTTTCCAATCCGGATCCCGGGCGGAAGGCCGTGTACGGCAGTCCGCGAAAAATCCTTAATTTTGGATAAAATATCCATCACTGATCTTCCTGTTTTTTTTCTTTCCCGGGCACCCTGACTAGTTTTCCAAAAACACCTTTTATACGCGCGGACTGCTCATGCCTGATGAATCTCATCAATTCAAGCGCTACAACTCTGGGCTCCTTTTTGAAAAATGATTTAACATACCCCCACGTCAGGGCAATGGAACTGATGATGTACGGTTTTCGGAAGATTTCACGCAGGACTTTGGAGGCAAAAAATACCGGATGTGATCCCATCAGAAATTCCATCCGTCCGGAACGGGCGCGGCCGTGCAGCGCGCCGCCCTTGGTCCAGGTTTTGACATGATGGATCATCCTGAGTTGATCAAAACTTCCCGTTTCCCACCCAAACATCCGGGCCTTGTAAACATCGATGGCATCCCAACCCAGATCCTGTATGGGTCCTCCGATGTCATTCCAACAGCTTCTTCTGTACATTCTCGCAGCACCCCTGACATGCTTTGGGTGTGCATATTCTTTTACGAGACCGTCAGAGGTTTCGTAGCAGCAGATCCCGCTGGCGATACCCAACTTCGGATTTTGATAAAAACACTCGAGTAGTTCCTCAAAATACTTTTCATCGAAGGAAATATCACCATCGAGTTTGACGATAAAATCGCACTCCTGATCCTCTATCAGGTAGTAACCCCTGTAAAAGGCCTTGATCTCCCCTCCAGTCATCAGGTCATAAAACCCCCTATCTTCAAGGGTTAGGTGTTCCATGAAGTCATTGCCAGGCAGATATCTGCGGACGATCTCTATGGTTCCATCGGTGGAACCGTCATCCACTATCACCCATCGCTTTGGCCGAGCCGTCTGGGACAAAACGGATTTGATAGTATGTTCGATATTGGCCGCTTCATTTCTTACAGGGGAGATAATGATATATTCGGTATTCATAGCACCCTACCGATTTGTAAGTTTACTCATACTTGATCCCAGTGCCTCGGCGATGGCTTTAAATTCGAATTGGGGGAACTGGTCAACATCCTGTATCACAGGATCTTTCCCGGCAACCCAATCCTGGACCGCAGCGATGAGGAAATCAGCGATTTCCCCAGTGTCACCATGGCGAAAGAGATAGCCTATATTGTTTTCACGGATGAATTCCCGTGTCGCGCCCCCATCTGCCAACGTCAGGATCGGTTTCTTGGACAGCAGATAGTCAAAGACTTTACCGGAAATGCCGTAAGTTAGCTCCTTGTCGACAGGAACGATCCCTATGAGGAGGAGAAGAAGATCGGCTTCTACCTGGAGGCGGAAGCTTTCCTTTCTCGCAACGTGACCGGTTAGAACGACATTTTTTCCAAGTCCCAGCTCCCGGATGTAATCCTCTACGACACAGCCGTCCAGAAAGCGTTCAGCTGAGCCGACAAGAACCACCTCTATTTTATTCTTCAACTCCGGGGCCCTATCAAGGGTCAGACTGACGGCCCTCAGGAAATGTTCAGGGGTCCTTTCACCATAGAGCCTTCCCGTATATACGATGCGGTACTTGCCTGTGGAAGGCGCTGGCTGGAGGCTGTCAAGAAAACTGAAATCATCTCGATCGTATCCGTTATAAAGGGTCTTGAAGGCAGCGCTGTTCTTTTCGGAATAACGCTTGGCGAAATCCGCTGTAACGTAAGGGTTGGTTGTCACAACCAGGGCTGCGCTGCGGATAACCGTGCGTTCGAGCACGACATGAGACCGCCATAAATATCCGATCTCCTGGCTGGGAAGCATGGGATCCGCGGTCCAGGCATCGCGAAAATCCACAACAAGAGGTCTCCTCGTAAGCTTGCTGAGAATAGCCGCCAACACCAGGTTGGTAAAACTGGGGCCGGTGGCAAAAAGAACATCGTAGCGATCGCGAAGTATCCGGTACAAACCGTACGGCAGGGCAGTTGGGATCCAGAGTATCCTCGAGTCAGGGACCTTGATATACCTGCCCCAGTTCTTGTACATCGCCCTTAAGGGCGAGCGGCCAGTGTTTTCAACATGATCCTTAACATCCGTGACCTGCTTTTCTGATGAACTTCTTTTAAACAGGCTTTCCAAAGTGCCCGTCCGGAACACAGATACGGATGGGTTAATCTCCGCTAAAAGACTTTCATCCATGATCGAGTGATTGCCATTCTTTACCGAGAGGACGTTTATATCCCAACCATTATCCGGCAGGTATTTCATGAACTTAAGGCAGCGTTTGACCCCGGCTCCACCCGATGGCGGCATATCGTAATTAACTACAAACAGCTTCTTTCTCTTTAATGACACTAACAAGCCTCCAGAGTGAAAATAATTCTGACAGGTATTGAACCCTCGAAATGAAAACGTAAAGCTGTCGTGTTCATGAGGGTGTTGTAGGAGGGTGAGTAAGGTATCCGGACACATTCCGAGCGGATATTTTCAGGGCCATCCCAGTATAGCACCATGATCGGTTTTCCAGCCCTCTGCAAGATAATCCCCTGATCCTCATTGTGGGCCTTTATCTCCGGGCCCAGCGGCATGCTCCACAGAGCATGATGGATCCCCTCACCGCCAATATCGTCTGTAATTATCCACCTGCGGACATCCCGTTGATAATCTATTCGTCGACGGTGTAACAGAGAAGATCCTGCTTTGGAGTATGTAATACATCCTTCGAAGGATGCTGCCTGCTCACTCACGGTCCACTCATAACTTCCAAGACTACAGTTAGGATATACAGAAAAGGGGTCACCTTCCAGAAACAGGTTTTGTTCCTGTCCATCAAGAGTCAGGGTTGAATGCATCCCCCCCGACCGGAAAAGATCACGAAGATCTCTGTCGCGAGAGTAGCTATAGGTCCCCGGATCAACGATACAGGGGATTCCTCCGACTGAAAGGTCAAAAGCAAACGCGTCGTTGTGACTGTGGGACCCCTTTCCCCCGGTCGCAGGACCAGCGTATCTCAGGACAAGAGAATCATCTTTATCGCGAAGGATCCAGATACCAGTTGCTGGATACTCTCTGGAACCCGGAATTGACTTTTCTGCTCCGGGTTCAACCATGCGACGGCCAAACATCCATATTTGATCAACGATCTCTGACGTAGCGGCGGCTGCAAAATCAGACCTTTTAAAAAGATCACCTGCAACTGCAAGCAGGTGCCTGTGATCATCACCAGCAGCGAGAGGGTCTAAAATCAGCAATCGTCCGTCATCGTTATCCCCTATCTGTGGCGCTTTGCCATCTGCTCGAAGATAGTGGACCGTAAATTCGAACATCTTTTCCAATCTGGCCATGAATTCATGGCCAAGTCCGTTTTTTTCACCATCTTCCTGACTCAGAAAAGGAATAACGGTGTCGTCTTCGGTTGTTTTAAAGGTCGAAGCCACAATAGCCGAATGCAGAAGGATCTCTGCGACCAGCCGATGATAAGGTATCGATCCCTCAAAACTCCCCCCATCTTCGTTCACCTGAAAGATGATCTCCGTCCTGAGTTCCCGGAGGGATAATTCACGCCATTGGTTCGCTTCCTTTGTGTCAAAAAGAACACCCAGGTAAAGGAGCCCGAGAAGGTTGGAAAGATAGTGATTCCCCCTTGCTGCCCCCCTGTTTTCAAGGTTTCTTGCGATATGAATTCCACAAGCATGTAACAATTGAATAACTTTCGTTCTGACATTCCGGTTAAACTCTGGCGCATCCTGGAAAAAAGAATATGCCCAGACAAGGTTGACAACCCTCACAGCAATCTCCATGCTGCAGGACCAGTGAATTCCGAAACCAGGCGGGTTTCCTTCGATCCACGAAGTCAAGTGCCTTACAAAAGCGGAGACATATTTTGTGTCTTTTGTGATCTGGTAGGCCTGCCCCAAGGTAACCAGATGGTGTAAACGCCCCAACTCCCAGGGTATTTTAATGTCCGAATCATCGCCCGGGTCAATGTGGCGCATTTTCAGGAAGAACAACGTCGGCCAGGTTCGGGACGATTGAAAGTCCCGGCTCCAGCTGAACTCATTGCCAAGATCGATTGCCTCACCGAATAACCGGATTTTGCCGTCCAGAATGTCATCGGCCGTCTGTGATATAGATCGCAGGCTGCCAGGACAGCAATCTTCCAACTCTCTGACTAAACTGTCCTTTTTCTGTTCTCTCGTAAGAACTGAAATTCTTCTTTCAAAGATCTTCAGCAATTCGGCGCAAGAGATCCCCTCGATCACCCTTTCCGCTTTACCGTCAAGTTCAGGGGAAAAGAACGCATAACGGATCCTCTCCTTAAAATAATGACGGTACTTTCCCAACCGGTTAAGCAATTTTTGTATCATTTCAGTCAGATCCGCTATTTGGGATTGTTCAGGTATACCCGCATCAGATAACCATCCCGGTCTACGGCAGTGAAGGCAAGATTCTCAAAACCGGATGGATCAGACCAACTTTCAACCACATTCCCTGACCGTTGCAGCTCCACCCTTTTAACCTTACCGGCAAAATAGCTGGGCGGTTTGACGGAGACATGGTGGGGATACTTCCCGGACACTTCAATATCCCGCCCAAGGAAAAAGATGTCATACTCGTAAACTCCCTCCGCGACATTTCTACCCTCTTTTCTGACAGCTACAAGATCAGGGGAATAGCGATCATAGTACTCTTCGACGGCCTCGCTTATCGTGGCAAATTCAATCTTTGGAAAACGTGCGCGGACCTGCTCCATCTGCCGGGAGATAAGCGCCCAGTCCCCTTTCTCAGGATCAAGCTCATCCCACCTGAGGCCAGCATTTACGTTGTGAAGATGAAACATCTCAAGTAATATGAATAATCCGGATTTCACTCTGTCACCGTCCATGGAGTTTCTATAGCTGAAAGCCACGTCTTCTGAGCTATCGGTGGGCTTAAGATAATTGCGTCCATTGCGCGTGGGAACCGGTACTATTTCAAGGATACCAATATCGAGCAAATCCCGTGCCGGACGTCTGATATCATCCTTTCGTGAAAAATAGGCGTTGTTTCCGATCCTTTTATGGAATCGAAAGCTTCTGTTAAACAGCTGCCCTTCAAAGGCATCGCTGCCGGCCAGGATCCCCGCGGCTCTCAAGGCCTGGATCGATTTACGGGTATCCACTGGACCGTCACCGAACTCGTATTCTCCTGCACGGAAAAAAATGATTCTATAATCAGGGTTGATCGATCTCAACTCGTCCTCGAGCAACTTCACACCCCGGGTGATCGATCCGTTACGACTTGACTGGCTTGAGACCGGATCCCAATCAAGGAAATTATGGGCCCAGGAGTAGTGGCTGCCAAGGGGGTCCCTTTGCCGCGGCAGGTTTTCCCTGAAGCGGATAGTTCCAGATGCCGCATCAAAGTACTGTCGAAAATACTGATTCCCGGGAATATTGTATCCGTGAATGTGAAGCTGAACATCGTTGCCAAGCTTTAAAGACCCCCTGATCCAATTTCTATATTTGTCGGAAACGGACTGCCAGGCAGGGTCATCGGTCGTCTGGTTCAACCAGTTAAACCGCAGGAAAGTCGAACCTATGTCAACGATGTGTGACCACTTTGCCCCGGTTTTGAGCGCTATGTTATCGGCTATTTGCGCCTTTTCCACCAGATCGACAAGCACTTCTCTTAAATCCAATTCCTCCAGTTCGGGGGTCTTGTCGGAATGTACCTGGTCCGTACTTTGCTCCAGGTCCTCTGTTATTACAAAGAGTATGCGCCCCTCTTCACCCGGGTCCCGGAATACATCTACTGGTATGAAGATGTTGGTGTAATCTCCGGAGAGAACATCCACTAGCACAAGATTGACCTTCCACGGCTTGCCCAGATTAACCGCACTTGCCCTTTTTCCCTCCAAACGCAGCTTGACCGATGCAATCTGCTGTAGACCGAGCCCCTCGAAGCTTACGTCCTGGACTTCGCCCAGGATGCCGAAACCATAGGGTGCAAGGATACCGACATCCAGTGATTCTTTCCGGTATGGCCAGGGTATATCCAGTTCCAGGTCAAGGAACTTATCTGTCTGGACAAGTAGCTTGCCGGCGGGCCGAATTACAGCGTCTACATTATAATATGACGGTTCCGAGTTATTTACATCTTTCAGACTTTTATTCCGGAGAACTTGAGACATCACGTACACACGGGACAGCGTATTGTCGTAATACAGGGCTCTGTCGAGGTACTCCAAAGCCCTCTGCATGTCACCCGTTTCGATATTGAGACCTGCCAGGGCAATGTATGCCTCCGGTAAGGCAGCCTGCAGTTTAAGGGCGTCGACAAGATTTTCCCGGGCAACGGAATATTCACCCATAGCCAGTCTGATTTTCCCGGCCAGCACCAGGGCTTCCGGTTGAAAGATCAGGTCATGCCAATGGTTATCAAGGGTCAGAAGTGCCTGCTCAAAATATCCGCGTTCAAAAAAGATCCAAGATTGCATTAAACCCATAGTTGAAGCTTCACTGGAATTCCATAAAGATTGCGGCGCATCGAAAATAACATTTGACGCCTCGTCCAGTTTTCCCTGTTCCAGCAATGAATTGGCCAAACTCAGTCGCGTCGTTGCCGGAGCCCCGAGCTCAATTGCACGACGTCTGTATTCATCTGAGCGGGTTTCGTCCCCCAGGTCATAAACGAGTTCAGCTGCCAAGGTATAAAGTTCTGCCTTGTGTGCTATCTCAATTCTTTCAAAAAGGGAGGGGACCAGCCAGTAAGGTTCATAACTTTCAGACGCAAAAGCAACCAGATCTTCAAGCGGTCTTGTAAAATTGGCGTCAAGACGATGGGAAGATAAAAAACGCTGGGCAGCCAAATGGTCATGGCCAGAATAATAGGCAATGTAACCCCGCGCATATTGCCATCTCGAAGACACCTCCCGCAAATACATGACAGATCCAAAACCAGTAACGATAAGGATCGCTGCAAGCGTACCTGAGAAAAATTTCCCCGCCTTACCTGGATTAGTCCTCTTTTTCCAAAAAAAAAAGCCACAACCCACTCCCTGCACACAACAGGGGCAGGCTTGCTTTAATGACAAAAAGAAGGATAGCGGTCTTGCTGTATCCGTAGACACCGGTGTTATGAAGTATCTGCAGCTCCGGTGGGAGGATCTGGAGAAGATCTATCATGCGATTCGGCCCAGCTGTCCTACAGTCCACCCTATACTGATATAAAACAGGCGGTTATCGATGGTAGGTTCAAAAAAGATATCGAAAGTCATCGCCGAAAGGAAATATGTGGTAATTATTGCTACCATTGTCAGACCCCAGTATTTGTCTACTAGGCATTCCGCACGCCGAAAATATAAAAACGCTGCTCGCAATGAATATAATCCGATAAATCCCATGGCCAAAACACCAGCTAAACCAGTTTCAGCTGCTAAAACAAAGTATGAATTATGTAATGTAGTTTTGCCAAAAACAGAGAATCTCACCTCATCATCACTCATGTAATCTTCCATTTTGTACTTGAAATTCTTAAGCCCTATTCCGAAGAGTGGATTAGATTTAAACATGCGCCAAGCAGCAACATAAGTTTCCTGACGACCCGCAAAAGTTTCCTTCTTGGTGAGTCGGTGCTGATAAAAGCTGGTGCTCTTCAGGAGCATTGGATTCGCGACAAGCACAAAAGCAACCACCATGAGAGCCGCAACTATTTTGGCAATAGAAGCTCGATCGATCAGTGCCCTTCCCAAATATGTGCAAAAGACCAGACTAATAATGATAGAAAGCATGATAGTTCTTGTCTGCGTCAGGAAAACACAATATGAAGTTATGCCGAGGAGGAAAAGGTACAGAAAACGAAGGCTTTTTCTGCTTTTGTCGGTGCTCGAAAACAAAAATAGGAGATAAAAGAAAACCAGAGCCATCGCTAGACCATAATTTTCCCAAAACCGGAATGGCCCAGTGATTCGGTACATGGGATTAGCACCATATATAAGCTTTTCGACAATTCCAATTATCCCCATCAGGATCCCAAAAATGACGACGGATCTCCTGAAACCAGCAGTGCGCTCTGGCGTATTAATAAAGTTTTTACCAAGATAATAGGCCATGAAACACAGCACAAAGGAATCGATGATTACTTTCATCGAATGGATCGGGTTGTCTGAAGCGATAGAGCTAATGAAAAGAGTAGCGATGAGAAACATGAAGGCTCTGTCAAGCTTCTGACCTCCGACTTGAGGTTGCTTTGCACTTATCACCGCAATGAGGAAGAGTAGAGCTAGAATAATCCGATCAAAATTAAATAACTCTCGCAACTCCAGCCCCGGTGCAGAACCAGTCAAATAATGTTCAAGCCTCACCGACCCAAATAAAGGGTTCTCCTGAGGCATTAGGATAAAATTAGAAACAATGGGAGTGGTCACAAGCCACACCTGTAGCAGCAGGAAGGGATTGTAAGCAAAGGTGACCAAGATGAACAGAATGATAACACTGAGTTTCATAAGGTTATATCATCCGGATAGCCTACTGTGATAGAGTGATGTATTGCGACCTTTACAGCAAAACCTGTTTCCTTGGACATCCTTGTTTTTCCTTGGAAATTTCGAATGGTTGTTTTTAATTTAAAGACCAGAATGTTGCATGCGGAGGTTATATAAAGTTCCTTAACACAACTTAGCCACCTAAAGGTAATGTTAAACATTCCTCGTCGGGATCATGGCCAATCAATAAGGCATTTCTACTATTTCCTCAGCCAAGCTTTCATGGTTTTTCTTTATACATGGCTAACCTTGCAAGGATATCAAGATAAATGTATTTTTTTTCATCCCAATTATTATTCTGAGCAAACCTATACGCGTGTTTAACCAATTTTTTCCGAAGGGGTTCATCGTTGATGATAAGGGTCATCTTTTCAGCGAGATCATCCACATCGCCAGGCCTAAAGAACATGGCAATGTCATCGTTGAAGTAGTATCGATCAACAGCCGTTTCAGAGATTAGAACCGGAACACCTAGAGCCATGAATTCCATAGTCTTGGTGCTGAATGCTTCATTACCGAAGGAGTCGCTCCGCTTTGGAACAACGCCGAGGTCGGCATTGGCCATTTTTTTTGCCATCTCTTCTCTGGGAAGCAACCCTTTAAATAAAACTCTCTTATTTAATCCTAACTCAGCAACTTTGGCTTCTAGTGAGGATTTTTCGGGACCATCACCATATATGTGAAATTCTGCCTCCTGAAAATCATTGACGATACCGGCAAAGGCATTCAGGGCTAAATCGACACCCTGATGCCAGTGAAGTGAACCAGGGTACATCAGGATGAATCTGCTGTTTTTCTTATTCCTAAGATTTTTTGAGAAGATACTTAGTTCCGGGTAATTGATAATGGTCGTTATTTTTGAAGTTTTCACTCCCCTGTTAATAAGTGTCTGCTCCCATAGGTGGTTGGCAATGATTATATGATCGGAAAATGCTATAGATATTTTTTCTATTATAATTAGAGACTTGAAGATGAGGCTGCTCTTGTGTACACCGAACTTGCTGGCATAAAATTCGGGTACGATATCATGAATATCCAGAATAACTTTAACCCCTGTAAGCTTTGGTATAAGAGCGGCAAACACCTCGTAATCAGGAACTGAATGAACATGGATTAGCTTATAGCCCTTTCTCAGATGGTTGATAGTGATAAAAATAAATGATCGAATTAGGAATAAATTCAACCGGTAAAAATAAGACCATTTCGATTTTTCATTTATAACTCGTTTTTGAATTCGATGGATATTTACCCCATTTACAATATCATTCTTAGGTCCGTCCACGTTCTGAAGTACTACTACATCAACGGAATCACCTCTTTTCTCCAGTGTTTCAGCGCACCTCCGGACCCGATTGTCTCCTTCATAAAATGTGTATGCAACTATACATACATTCATGTTAGTGCCCGACTTTGCTTGTGTCCCAATTACACCAGTTAAATTTGTTGACTGCTAATATTTGCAAATACTTATTCGTCCCATTTTTAACCTTTAACAACCACTACTTGACTATAACTTTAAAATACTTTTTTATTCTTTCATTTATATGATTTATGTCATTATTTCTGTCAAACAATTGTGCAAATATTTCCACAGCCCCTAATCTTGATATAAGAGCAGTATCGATTTCTTCAAACAAATATTTCTCATCTTTTTTGGACCACGACAAAGCTTGCTCTATAAATCCATCCTTGAAAAAACCTTCTCTAATGTTTACGGATCTTAAACCGTGTGTAACGAATTGCCATTTTTTCTTATCGGTTAGTTTTTTGGGTAGATATTTTCCTGCGAATTTTCGCACAAAATACTTATCCACCAGAAATGGATGTTTAATATTGTGAATTTTATAAGACCTTTTTAATTTTTGACAGTACGGAAGATTGACCGCGAACTTCACAACATTTAAATCTAGAAAGGGGAATCTTGATTCAATAGAGGCCATCATCCCCATCCTATCATTTCTGTGCAACAAACCGATCAAAGGTTTATGCAGGAGTTCCAGTGACAATGCTTGTATATCTTTCTCTTTGCTATCAAGAAAACTGTAGGCCTCCCGTGATTCTTCCCGTAAATATTCATCCTCAAATCCAGCCGCAAGAAGATTTGGCATCGACATTAAATTCTCCCGGACATCAGGAAAAAGTTTTTTCCTCAAACCTGGAACGATACTATACATATTCATGACCACTTGGGCTGGGATCCTCAAGACCTTTAAATACTTTTTATTAAGGTATTCATGATAACCCAAAAAAAGCTCATCACTTCCTTCTCCCGTTAGCACAGGTTTGACATAATTATCCTTCGCCATTTTTGCAACATTCGCCAGGGGCATTGAGTTTGGAAAAGTAATGATTGGACACTCATTGTGATAGGTTGCTTGTGTTATATCTCTAAGTAACATTTCTGGTTTATACTCATATGTAAAAAGTTGTGAATCCATAAATTCTGCAAGCCTCACAGCAGAAGAATGCTCTGAAAATTTTCCCACAATGTTGGCTGTAAATAACTTTATCGAATCCTCTTTAGCTTTTGCTATAACCGCGATCAGACTGGAGTCAATCCCTCCGCTTACAAATGCCCCAACAGGCACATCGCTCATAAGCATTGATGAGATGCTTTTTTCAAATAATATTTCGAATTGATTTATATTTTCCTCGATGCTGTAACCAGCTAATTGTTTGTAATATTCCTTATCTACTAGATTGACCGGGTTAAAATACTTTTTTATATGTGCTCCCGAATTAACAGAATATTTCAAGTACGAACCTGGCGGAATTTGTTTTACACCCTTAAACAATGTACGCTGAAGGAACATTTCACTATTACCGACAACACTATTTATTGTTTGAATTGGGTCCAATTCGACCGGAATGACATCCAAAAACGCTTTAACTTCAGACGCCCAATACAAACCGTCTTTTCCTTCAGTCCAGTAAATCGGTTTTATTCCGAAATGGTCACGACACAGAAAAAGTGTTTTTTCTTCTGTATCATAAAAACTGAAGGCAAACATCCCTTCGATAATTTTCAGTGTTTTTTCGACACCATACATAATGAGACAATAAAACAAAACTTCGGTATCAGAAGTAGTCTTAAATTCAACACGGAGCTTCAATAAATCTTTTTTTAATCTCTGATAATTATAAATCTCCCCATTGTAACAAAGCACATACTTGCTATTTGTAAATGGCTGATTTGCCGCATCTGTGACATCCAGAATACTCAACCTTGTATGGACAAAACCAGAATTGTCTCTAATAACAAAGCTCGAATTATCTGGCCCCCTGTGGTGTAATCGACCTCCCATTTTCAGCAGAGACAATTTCTCAGGTGGGACGTTTCTTTTTGAAAAAATGCCCGCGATCCCGCACATTTAATATTTCCAATTCATAAATATATGTAGTAATTAATTATCACAGGGAATCAACATTACTTGAATATTAATTATTAGTAGCGGACTCCGACCGATAAGAACCAGCGTACGGTGAACGCTCGTTCTTATTTATCACTTCAATATGATCTTCGATGAACACTCTTATTTTCGCGGCCGTGTCGGGAGGATCGTAGAGCTGGGGCGTATGGCCGGCATCGCGTGATCTTATGATTAAAGTGGAATTATCGATGGTTTCGGTATACTTCTCGGAAAAGGAAAAAGGCACCCTCCTGTCTTCGACCGACCAGAAAATGAGGGTCGGCTGGGAGATTTCCGAGAGGGCCCTGATGTAAGAATCCTTGTAGGAGGAGGTGATGCCGAATGCCTGATAGGCCAGGCTGTGGGGAAACAACCGTTGGAACAACCTGTTTCTGGTAATGAGTTGTCCGAATCGGTTCAAGGTCCCCGGGCGGTAAAAAAGCCTGTTTGGCCATCGATGCCACATGGATCCCGGATATCCGGAGGGAGCAAACAGGACAAGAGCGCCTATTCTGTTCCTGTTCTTTGCCGCGGTCCAGGCGCTGATGGAGCCTCCCATGGAGCTTCCTACCAACACAGCCCTGTTTATTTTCAGGGCATCCATGAAACCCAGTAGATACTCTCGCTGAGTTTCCAGCCCGTAATCGATGACGGGACGATCGGAGCCCCCGAAACCGATCAGGTCCAACCTCAGGATCCTGAAATCTGACAACTCTTCCGCCAGGTGACTCCATACACCCAGATTGCCTCCGAAAGAATGAAGCATGATCAGCGGCACTCCAGTCCCACCTGAGTCGCGATATCGGATTTTGTGATTCATCACTTTTACTAATTTGTCGGCACCGGAAGGGACAACTTTCGCATCCTTTGGGAAAAGAAAATTGAAAACCAGCGGTAGACTGGCCAATCCCATTAACAAACCTGAAAAACAAGCGACAAATAGGCGCAGGAATGTTAAGCGCTTCATCGCGGAGACCACCCTTAAAGAAATTCCCTGTAAAGGATCCTGCCCATTGTCTGGCAAACCGGTGCAGGCAGGTATTTCAAACTTAATCCCATTATCCGCTTTGGGAAACTACTTTGTCGAAAGGAACCGAAGCTCTTCACGGCGGGCATATATAAGTAGGGCAAGTTTATTTTCGTCGTCCCCCAGCTTGACTTGAAGTTGCCGAGGCTTACATTTTCCTCTGATGTCCGGCCAAAATCAAATAAGCGATACCCACTAATGCAGCTGTCTTCTATCGCCTTCCAAAGCAACAGGTGGCTTGCCCGATCCTTGTGTGCTGACGGCAAGGATGCGCCATATTCGTAGGTTACCGTGTCCTTATATTTAAGCAACAATACAGATGAAACAACTTTACCGCTTTTTTCGGCATTTAATATCTCTATCTCACCCTTCGAGTACAATTCTTCCCAAAGGTACAGGAAAAAGCGAAAAGGTTGAGGTAAAAGACCGTAATTTTTCCGCATTCCGAGATACAGACTATAGAAATCTTTCAAGTCTTTTATGCTAGTTCCTTTCACCAATTTGAGATCGCTCTTAAGTGCTTTTCGGATGGACCGCTGTGTTTGCCCCTTGTTAAAAGTTTTCAGGATATCCTCCGAAGACCTTGTAATATCAAGAACATAGGTGGAATACCCGTCAACGGTATCGTGATCGAAGGATCCCAATATTTGAACTGTCCCATCTGTTTTCAGTTCAAGATAATCCGCCTCTTTCTTTTCGATTTTTTCCTTGAAAAAAGAGATTAGAGTGCTAAGGTCATCATTATTGGAAAGAAGGGGATTGCAGCTTTGGGCGCCCGGAACCGATACTAGTCGATTCCCAGTGATACGTCCTTTTACGAGAAAAGCGGGTAGAACAGAAATAATTTCAGCGTTATCATCCTCTGTATAAATATAAACGGGTGTGTGGCCATAGCTCCTTTTTACAACTTTCATCCATGAGGTTGTATGGTAGATCGTGCCGTGTTTGTGCGAGGATACGAAATCATCCCACTTACGAAAGCCCCGTTCATCAAGCTTTCGAACTAGTCTATTCGCGGTGGCCGCGGATGTCACAGAAGGACCTTTTTCGGTCTTACGGAATTTTCGACTTGCCCGTCATCTTTCCTGAAGCAAAGGACCGGGTGGAATGCCCATCTCGGGTTCATGAGGGTGTAGAAGGTGCGCATTCCCAGTTTAAAAAAGGTGCCCGCCACAAAGGAGCGTTCCCTCAGCTTCTGGAACCGTGAACTCGACCTGGGAAGGGGCAAGTAGACTTCCACAGGGATGAAGCCGAATGACCTGACAAAATCAAGAAGTGTTTTGTAAGTGAAGTAGCGAACGTGGGCATAGAACTCGTACCTGTCGATATCGCTGCTAAGCGGGTCATGAAAAGACCGCCCTTTCAGGACGTAGGGAATAAAAAAGTGAACGCTTGAATAATTGGGCGCCGAGACAAAAAAGTAGCCGTCTTTTTTAAGGATCCTTCTTATCTCCTGCATGTGGAAATCCAGGTTGATTATGTGCTCGATCGTGGCGAGTGAGACCGCTCCGTCAAAAGATGCACTCTCGAAGGGGAAGGGTTTGTCGGGATCGTCCAGATCGAAAGACACCGGATTCAGATCATGCATTCTCAGACTTTTGAGTGCCTGCTCGCTGATGTCATTTGACACAATGGTGAAGTTGCCATCGTCCTTGATCCTTTTAGCGACGACACCAACTCCCGCAGCTAAGTCTATAACCTTTTCGATCCCCTTGTCCAAAAGAACCTCCGGAAATATTCTGTGCCTCTCATGGAACCAGGGATAGTTGCTCAGGTCGAGCCCTTCCAGTCTTTCATCCTCAATTTTCTGTGCGTCACTTCGCATCGTCGCTCCTCACAATCCGCTTGAGTCGATGAACCCCCTCCACCGCGAAATCCCTGCACCGCTTCATCATCGGGGCAGGATCCGCCAGGGAGGGGATCGTATATACCTTCTTTGACAGATAGGGCCGGACAAATGCGGCCGGGGAAAAAGGGTTCTTCCCAATGTGTTTTAAATATTCAGCGAAATCTTTTCCGGGATCGATCCAGTAGACGCCCTCTTCAAACTTGTTATCCAGGATCCGCCACTCTTCTCCAATTTCATACAGATAAGAAAGGTAGGGGAAGTTGTAGCCGCATCTGACGGCATGCTGGGATGAGAGATTATGTCTTGGATTGATCTCCATGAGAACGAAATTTCCGTCTCTCTTATCACGCTTGTATTCGACATTTGAAAACCCTGTGTACCCTAATCCCGAAAGGAGTTTTTTTGACGGCTCAAATAGCTCCGGTATATACCGGCTTATGATCACCACCGGGAACCCGGTACCTCTCGGAGAGAGACGTATTTTCTGCGCGGTAAAAGTGTAAAATAGCTCGTCATTTATGAAAAAGGAATTGAAATTCACGCCGCTCGAATCGTCACCGGGAATGTACTCCTGTACCATAACCTCCAGCCCATGTTGGCTGAAGAGGGTCATCCACTCAGAGACCTCCTCGAAATCACTGATGAGGACCATCTTCCGCCGGAATATTTCGAAGAACCTGTGACCCACAGTGGGCTTCAGAATGAACGGGCTGCCTATTTCTCCGGCAAAGGAAACCGCCTCGTCAGCACTGGCCGTCACCAGAGTCCGCGGGCACCTCACTCCCAGATCCTCCGCCAATCGGTATGTGTTTTCCTTTTCTATGCATGTTTTAACGATCTCGAAATCAGGTGCCGATACAGTGAACAACTCTGACAATTGAAGCTTGTATTTGGATACGATGAAAAGGGAAGGATCATCGCTGGGATACAGTATTGATCCGGGGTTCTTTTTGCCCAATTCAGTGATGAATTCGATGAAGGGCTCCTCCTCCTCCTCCGGGTGAGGTGAGACATGGGACTCCTTTACGTAGCGCGATGAGTAGCCCATATCACGATCATGATAATGGATGGACACAACAGGGACACCCTCTTTGCCCAGCGACCGTATGAGCCCGAGACCAATCTTGTGGGCGCCAAGGACGACAGCGGATGTTTTATGTAAGGAATTCACAAGAATTCTCCCAAGAAAATGTGATGTTGTTTATTGGTGAGGAGTGAATGAATATATAGGGAACGTACGGTTATTGACCGTCCGAAAGGAACCGGCTGTCAACGACAGCTCAGGAAATTACGGATGCCCTTTTTCTTGAAATACAACTGTGCCATCTTGATCCTGTTTCTTATGGTTTTAGCACTGACTTTCGGTGCGATAGCGTTGGAGGGCACTCCACTCTTGTCACTATAGGCAAAGATAGTGACCTCTTCGAACCCTGCAGAATAAACAAATTCAAGGGTCTTCTTGAAATCATTTTCCGTCTCCGTCGGGAAACCGATCATAATCTGTGTCGCCAGTTTCATTTCAGGTCGGTGCTCTTTCATCTTTATCATGGTCGAGCGTATCTTCCCGGTATCATGAAAACGGTTCATGAGACTCAGTATTCTTTCGCTGCCCGATTGTACGGGACAGAGAATTCTCGAAACAAACGGGGTATTTTTCAGGAACTGAAGGATCTGCTCTTCGTACCTAACCGCCCACTTCGGATGAAATTCATCGAGTGCCAGGCTGATGTTGTCTTTTCTCCCGTTGTTCACCGATCCACCGTTCAGTGTTTTCTGGATAGCGGCAAGCAAACTGGTAGAATCCTTCGAGATGTCCAGACCGTACGCGCCAACATCGTCCCCGATGATGGTAAATTTGTGGTGGCCGTCATTCAGCCCGCGCTTGAGTTCATGGATCACGGATTGAAGGGGCTTGCTCTGTATCGGACCGATGGCCTTCCTGATGGCACAGTAACTGCAATCCCCCACACACCCTCGACTCGTGAAAAGTAAGTATTCACCGGTATTTCGCCCCACGATATTCCTGGATCTGGAAATCATGAAATTTTTTACCTTGCTTAAAAAAGAAGAGGGTAATTTAAATTCACGAAAAAACTTTCTGGCTGCACCGGATATTGATGAAAAATAGAGATACCCCGGAATCTGGTTGGGATCTTCCATTTCGTTGAAAGGGATCTTGACCTCTCTGAAAAGGTACTCAACATTTTCAATATCTTTCGGAGCTATGAATTCCACATTCCCGAACCGCGCAAATTTTTCCGGCGAAATATCAGGCAGGCAGCCGTAAACGATGAGCCTTTTTCCGTTGTTGCTGTAGTTTTCCACTTTATCCAGTGACAGGTTCTCTTCGTAATCGTTGAATGCGCAGGTCGAAACCAGGATACAATCAGCACGCTTCGGTTTGTTCACGAGTTCATAACCGTTCAGATCCAGGAAACGCCTGATCTTTGTAAGGTCCAGCAGCCTCCTGTCGCACCCGCCGCTTTCGATGAAAACCCTCATCACTGTCCGCTCCTTTATCAAATCAACTCTGTCTGTGTACCTCGCCCCGCAATAAATCTGGCTACATCTCTTGGTAATGCATGGTAGAATTGTCCTTCATATTCGCGCCTGATATGGTCGAGAAAATCCCTATAATATTCAACGGGGTATTCGTCGAACTCACACGTTTTTTGATTAAAATGTATATAATCCGGGTGAACGTTTATAAGGGCCATTCCGCCCTTTTTTACTATCCAGTCCAGCTTCCTTTTCCAGATATCGATATTCCTTTCCCTCAGAAGTATGAACAGGGTTGAATCCTGAGGAAGGGTATAGGGAAGCTCGACAAAATGGCCTTTTCCGTTTCTGCGACTCACTATGAAAGGGAAAATGGTTTTGACACTTGAAGAAAGGGGTTCGAAAGGATCTGTATCGAAAGTCGAAAGATCATATTCGATGTTCAGATCGCCTATCCAATCCAGGTTGGAGTGCATGGATGGAGCTCTGAAACCGCAGGCATCCCAATCTTTGAGCTTTCTGTTAATGATGGCTGCCCTTTTTAAAAAGATCTCCCGTGAACTGAACTTTTTACCATCGTGATAGCAGCCATGGATGCCGACTTCGAAACCATTCTCCTCAAGATAACTTCTGAGGCTATCTGGAGTAGAGTATTTCATCAGTAAAAAATTAAATGAAGATCGGAACCCCAGGTCCATCTCCAACCGGGCTAACTGCCGGCAGCGCTCAACTCCCTTTTCACTTTCCACATCATGGGTTAGCACAAGGGCGAAACGCTTACCGTCAGGCCAGCCTTGCCAGTCCTCGGGAGGCTTTCCTGAACCCGGATCGATGGGCCAGGACTCGATCAAGCTGGGAAGATTTCTGCTGATAAAAAATCGGCGGACGTAGATCTGCAATCGTCTCGGTATTAACGGTTTGACACCGTAATAGAAACGGGTAAAAAGAGGATTCTTCCAGAATATTTTGAGCTGCTCTTTATCCAATATAATTAACCCATGTGTCTGTACAGGACTTTACCAACGACGTTGAGCGCAAATAAAGGCATCCTGGAAAATATACGATTGTGGATCCCATCTGCGGTCATGATCACTTTTTTCCATTCACCGCTTTGAATATCGCCTTTTTCGTAATAAAGATCTTTTTCCTCAGCCCCCCAACCTCGCTTGAATTGGAGTAGTCCGGAATGTCCCGGCTCAGTGCGACCGAAGTGGAAAGTGCGGGCACCATTTTGGGCATATATGCTAATGGCTTTCCACATGATGAGGTTATTGGCTCGAAGCCACTGATACCGCTTATCTGAAGCTCCATATTTGTAAATGGCGTTGCCGTTAAACGACAGGAACACCGCCCCCGCGATGGCTTGTCCTTCATAAAGTCCCAGGAGAATCTTGCCATTACCTGGTTGGATAATGTAGGAAAATAACCGGTCAAAAAAGGACCTTGGCTGAGCCGGCAATCCATGTTCTCGGCGAGTGATGGAGTTTAACTTACAGAACGCGGAAAGGCCTTTGATACTGTTTTCTTCGACAACAGTGACCCCTTCCCTTTCGGCTTTACGTAGGTTCCTCCTGGTGTTGCTGCGAGTTTTGGCAAAGAGGGTCTCCTCCGACGGTGACAATTCCAAAACGTGGGCGAGGAAGGATGGACCTTCTGCTTCCTCTGTCGGTGAGCGATCCACAGCACCTCTTGTTTCAAGAGTCTTCCAGTTCCTTGATCTGCCATGATCTATCACGACCCGATTTCGCTCCTCTTTGGGAACATGTTCCGCGCCCAAAGGCAGGCAGAAGTCAGTGAAGGGCAACGAAACGCCCCGCAAGCCGGTCAAGGCGCTTTTCACTTCCATGATCGGGAGAACCGCCTTCAGTTGATGATCCTGCCACCAGCTTACATAATGTGGCTCATATCGATACGCCTCGGCCAGAGTCCGTGCCCAACCCGCAGTATGGAATACATTGGCTTCTTCTCGAAAAGTAGAGACCATTTCGTCCCAATCCGGCACATTTAATGGATTGATGATCTTAGAATGTAGCATCGCAGGATAATATAAATGGTTTGTGAGAGAGCATCATTAGAGGATAGCTTTGATCTCATCGGAGACAAACCGGATTTGTTCTTCACCAAGCTCAGGGAACATGGGAAGGGAAACGTATTCCGAGGCACAATTTTCAGCCACAGGGAAAGAGCCCGGACCCAGGTTCAAACTGGTGTAGGCTTTTTGAAGATGAACCGGAACAGGATAGTGGATTCCGCAGAAAATCTCCTTTTCGTTGAGACCCTTCATGAAGGCGTCTCTGTCGGCATTTTGGAGCCTTATGGCATAAAGATGATAGACGTGCCGGGCAAAATCAGCCTCCTCTGGAACGATGATCCCTTCCTTGCCGGCCAAACCCTGTCGGTAAAGTTCAGCGTTATTTCTTCTGGCTTCGTTCCACTGGTCCAGGTATTTCAGTTTTACGGAAAGCACGGCTCCCTGGAACCCATCCATTCGCCCGTTCCAACCAACAACATCGTGATAGTACTTGGCCGCCTGACCATGGTCACGGATCATCTTTATTTTCGCTGCCAGGTCGGCATCGCTTGTCGTCACTGCTCCGGCCTCACCGTAGGCCCCGAGATTTTTGCCCGGATAGAATGAAAAAGCGCCAGCATCGCCAAGGGAGCCGGTTCGTTTGCCCTTGTACTCGGCCCCATGTGCCTGGCAGGCGTCCTCGAGAACGAACAGGTCGTATTTTCTGGCGATCATGAGGATAGGGTCCATGTCGGCAGGTTGACCGAACAGGTGCACAGGGATAACCGCCTTGGTATTTGAGGTGATGACAGCTTCCAGAAGGTTCGGATCCATATTGTGAGTTTTCTCATCGATGTCCACGAACACCGGCGTTGCACCGGTAAAGGAGATGGCCTCGCCGGTGGCGATAAAAGTGTTGGGAACGGTAATGACTTCATGCCCGGGTCCCACACCTGCGGCGAGCAGGGCGATCCACAGGGCCTCGGTTCCGCTGCCAACACCAACTGCGTGCTCGGTCTGACAGTATGCCGCGAACTCCTCCTCGAACTGGGCCACAAAGGGCCCACTGGCGAAAGCGGTCTTGTCTAATACCGCCTGCAGGGCGTCGCCTATTTCGTCCTTGATAGCTTCGTATTGGACTTTAAGATCCAGGAAGTTGACTTTCACGTCGGCATTGCCTCCTTTCTCTGATTTTTCCAAAAAACAGAAAAATCAGAGCTGACCGGAAAATATGAAGCTATTTTCCGGGGATCCCCCCTCCTCAAGAGAGATCAAGTGAAAGGGATGTGGTGAAAAATCCGCAATTAGTGATTAGTGACTCGTGATTGGTTTAAGCAATTGATAATTTAGAATTGAATATTGAGAAAAAATCTGGGCCAGTGCTCTGAATTTTCAATCCTCAATTCGCAATTCCAAATTATTTTTACCTCGTTACCTCATTAGAGCTTACCCCATGGATTCCGGGTCTCCGCTTCCACTCCGCCCGGAATAACGGGAGTAAGAGTTTTGGTTCGCCTTTCCCCCATACCCCCTTACGTATCCCCGCCTTCGGGGTTTCTCCCACGCTCCCACGCCCCCTCCAGATTTTCCCCGTGTCACCGTGTCTCCGCGTCACCGTGTCCAGTGATTCGTTGTAACCCTAATCGATCTTCCTCAACACTTTCGCCGGATTTCCCGCCACGATGGTACCTGCCGGGACGTCCTTCGTGACAACGCTACCGGCACCGATGATGGCGTTCTCGCCGACCGTAACACCGCAAAGCAGAGTCGTTGAAGAACCGATGGATGCGCCCTTCTTCACCAGTGTCATTTCGCAGTGCCAGTCCTCTTCCGTTTGGAGAGTGCCCTCGGCGCTGGTGGACCGGGGGAACCGGTCGTTGATGAAGGTGACGTTGTGCCCTACGAAGACGTCATCTTCAATAGTCACCCCTTCGCAGACAAAGGAGTGGCTGGAGATCTTACAGTTGGCGCCGATAAAGGCGTTCTTCTGGATCTCCACGAAGGTCCCCACCTTGGAATTGTTTCCGATGGTGCATCCGTAGAGGTTGACAAAGTTAAAGATCTTCACTCCATCCCCGATCTTCACGTCGGGAGCGATGCTCTGGGTGGGATTGATGACGAAGTCTTTGAGTTCGGCGATGGGTTTCATGGGAACCTCCTGGTTATCAAAATCTCAGATCTCACATTTCAAATCTCAAAAAATACTTAATAACGTTCTATTAAACTCGAATGCTGCAAGGGAAAGAAGAGTAAGGAAGTTGGACAATTGTCCGGACGCTTCCGGAATGACGAAGGATTGAAGGTATAACCTGGATACTTTGATACCTAGATACCTAGATACAGTTTCCCCTTCCCTCTTCCCTCTTCCCTATTCCATATTCCCTCTTCTTCTTACAGCTTCCCTTCCTTCCCTATCCCGTCCAGGAACACCTCGGCGCCGCCGATCTCCAGCGACCGCGAAGAGGCCTCGAGGATCTGAACTACGTGGTGCCCAGCTTCTCCGCTGGAAAGGGACTTCTCGCCATTGCGAATGCAATCCAGAAAATGAGCTGTCTCCACTTTGAGGGGCTCAGTCTGCTGGATCCATGGCGCAAGCATATCACCGTAGTGATAGGAATATGTAAAGCTCGCGAAATCGTCATAGTGCGGCGGAGTTTCAACACGTTTGTCGTAGATCTTGATCTTCTCCAACGGCTCGTTATCGTCGAAGACCAGCATCTTCTTGCTTCCGACAAAAACCATCTCCCGAACCTTGTTCGGGTCGAGCCAGCTGGAGTGGATTGTGGCAAAGCCCCCGTCTTCGAAATTGAGGCACAGGCTCGTCACATCCTCGATTCCGGGGTTAATGTGGGCCTTGCCCTGACAGTTCACTGATTTTGGGGTGGTCCCGAAGATGTAGAGAATGATGGAGATGTCGTGGGGAGCCAGGTCCCAGGTGACGTTGATGTCCCTCTGGAAAAGCCCCAAGTTCAGGCGCCGGGAGCTGATGTAGTAGATATCCCCAAGCTCTCCCGATTCGATGATCTCTTTGATCTTGCGTACCGGGGCCGAATAGATGAAGGTGTGCCCGACCATGAGGGTCAGGTTTTTTTCATTTGCCAGGTCCACCAATTCTTTACTGTGAGCTGCTGCCGAAGTCATCGGCTTTTCCACGAAAACGTGTTTGCCGGCTTCAAGGCCACGCTTGGCGAACTCATAGTGAAGGTCCACTGGAGTCGCCACAACCACAGCGTCCACATCAGGGTCTTTAAAAACTGAATCCACATCGCTGGCCGTATCGATCTCCCGATAGAGCGTACTCATGTGATCCAGCCTCTCCTCACTGATATCGCACATTGTTTTAACGATACAGTCCGGTTGGGACCGGAAATTCCGGATGAGGTTCGGTCCCCAGTACCCGCATCCGATCACAGCAATTTTCAGTGTGTTATCCATTTCAGCCCTCCCATCTGGTTTGTGGATTGATTCAAGATTCAAGATTCAAGATTCAAAAATCTATTTGTTTAACTTCTGGTCAAGGCTTTTGAACGTCTGGGTTGCTGGATTCCGGCTCACGACTTCGTCGCGTCCGGAATGACAAAAGTGCGATTGCTTCACTCGGGTAATTCACCTTCACCCCCACCTCGGTCCTCCCCCCTCAGTAGGGGGAGGAAGAATATTGAAACGACTATGATAGGGTTCGCAATGACACCGGCCGAGGGTTGGGGTTCCGGGTTTCGCGTTTCGGGTTTAAGGTTTTTCTCCCCCTCCCCCACTCTCCCACTCGCCCCCTCCAGTTCTTCCCTCCGTGTCACCGTTTCCCCGTGTCATGAAGCGTAGTCGCATTTGCGAGCTACGCTCGCGTTCACTGCTCCATCCCGCCCGCCGAAGGGCGAGATGAAGCAATCCCGGAAATATCTGGTTGCAATATTGTGAGCTTAAAGGAAAAGCTGGCGGATGAGGTGTTGCAGCGACCATTTGCGCGCCGCCCTATTAACTTCAGGTTGGGTCGATCCGGTTGAGTACTTCGCCTTCACCGCGTCCCTGATCTGTCCGATGATAGCCGGAACTGTTTTAAACGATATCAGCAGATCCATGGCCGCGTTATTCCGGTTTGCGTACCTGATGTCAAGCCGCATCATCTCCTTGAAAGTCAGGCGATTCTTCCCTGAAACCTGCCACAGCCCTGTCATGCCTGGAACTGTGTGAAATCGCCTGCGTTGCCAGAGCGCGAACTCTCGGGCCTCGTAATCCAGACAGGGCCTTGGGCCCACCAGGCTCATGTCGCCCTTAAAGACGTTTATGAGCTGAGGGAGTTCGTCAATACAGCTTCCTCGCAGAATCCCGGCAAGGGGAATCAGTCGGTCGTCCTGGCCGTTGTCGAGCTTCGTCATGGCCTTATCTTCACTGCCGATGAGTTCCTTGAGGTAGTCCTTGTGTACGCTGATGTTGTCCGAGCCCGTTCTCATGGTGCGGAACTTGATCATGGTGAAGGGACGGCCCAGATACCCGACCCTTTCCTGCCGGAAGAACACAGGTCCGGGGGAAACGATCTTTATGTAAAGGGCCACCGCGGCAAAAAGCGGTGAGAAGGCGATGAGGAGAACGGTGGAGCTGAACACGTCGTAGACTCTCTTCCATACCGGCGCGCGGGTCGGCAGGATCAGTTCTTCTATGTGCTTAGTGGGGTGCCTGGCGGTGTCCGAATTCCCTGCGAAGGGAGCTGCGGCTTCTTTACCTTTGGCATCCGGGCTTTCCGAGCGCAACGCCAACTGCCTTCCCTCATCGTCATCAGCGACCGGCCGCGATTCCTGATCCTGGCTGTTCCGGCCCCTGCCCCGGGAATTGCCTTCGGTAACATCCTCCCGAAGCTCACCGATCCACGGATAAGTGTAGATCTGATAGGAAAAATCCTGGCAGGTGTCCACAGCAAGACTTCGAGCGCCGTTCATGTCGGTTTCGGGCAGAAAAACAGCTACACTGTGCCCATCCAGCCACCCGATCTCATCCGTGGTGCGCATGCGCCGGACAATGGCTCTTGAAAGCCCCCTCAGCCTATGTCCATTTTGTTCCAATCCCTTCAAGTCGTTACGCAGGTCGATGTGAATGAGGGAAAATGCATGAGCCCTCCGGTCACAGCGGGCGCATTCGTGGAGGATGAGGGTACGGAATTGGTCGGCCGGAAGCAGGAGGTCCCCCCCGTTGCTGTTGCCGAATATTCTTTTCAGGAAGTCAAATGCCATTTGATTGAACCGTTTATCCCCAGGATTTGTGTAATATATGCAAACTGTAATGTATTGTAGGTAC
>SDBV01001258.1_pt1 | contig 38198 bp, 32 predicted proteins | sample 2277081 | NCBI WGS metagenome assembly SDBV01 (sample SAMN10402039, study PRJNA504765) | marine sediment metagenome | isolation source: marine sediment core GS10_PC15, 223 cmbsf | place: Arctic Ocean: Southern Knipovich Ridge | collected 2010 | reverse complement strand
GGTACCTCCTTTACTTGAGACAGATCAAAGTTTACGATAAAACTCAACTTGGAAACGTTCGATAAGGACTATGATCGGATAGCAATTGTTTTTTGGGATAAGTGAGTAGTTATGGAACATACAAAATCACATACGCCGTCCGAGCCGACTGAAACGCTTGAAAAAACAAAGCTTCAGTTGATATACGATATAACTGGTTACAGCTGCCGTATCGAGAACCAGGAAAAGTTTCTCGAAGATGCTCTAAAGCTGATTGCTGACCAATTCGGCGCCGACCATGCTTGTATATTATCGAAACAGAATTCAGGCAGGCTTGAAACTTTGGCAAAATTAAGCCGGCACGAACAACTGGATAATCTTCTGACTTCCAGTAATACTCTTATAGAAGAAACGATGACATCCGGCACCGCGATACTGCTCCGAAACGCAATGGATGATCAGGATTTCCACCAGGATCCGGATTTCCAAAGATTGAATATCAATTCAGTAATTTGCTCGCCATTAAAAACCAACTCATCTGCTTTTGGTGTAATCTATATAGCCAGTTCCAATCCAAACTGCTGGTGGGACGACAAAGAGATGAAACTTTTTGATTTTATAGCACACTATATTGCTCTTGCTTTGGAAAACCTTTATCTGAGCGAAGAAACTGAAAAAATCAAAAGGATAGCTGGAAATATTTCACGAAATATGTCCCACTCTGTTAAAAATACGCTGCAAATAATTGGCGGAGCAGCGGAGACTGTAGATTTAGCCCTGAAAACCAACCAGATAGATCGCGTTAAAAGAGGCTGGGGTATACTGAAATCCAATCTGGATAAAATCCAAAAATTCATTCTCGACATGCTCGACTATAGCAAAGAGGAAATTGAAATGGAAAACAAATCCAACAGGGATTCTGTGTGATTCTGCCAGTAAAAATCCAATGAAATCCAATTAAAAATAAAAGCATCTATAATAGAAAAACATTTTTTACAATTCTGCAAAAACCTTTTTAAATTCCTTCGTTAAATTAATCTGATGCGCGTTCTTGAAATCCATAAAGACCTGCTTTGTCCTAAGCGTTTGCAATTATTTTTTATCTACCCGAACGCTTCTCATCAAACCGCCTTTGTCCCAAAAGCCTTTGGTTGACAAAACCCTCATAATTTGTTACACTACCCGCTAATTTATGGATGAAAGAAAGTCATTAGCCAAATATGGATTGCCGGTTTTCTTAATTCTTGCGTTGTTGACATTTTCATCTGATGTTACGCTGGGTGATGATCTTTTAATCGCTCAGTCAAATCTCATTGCCGTTCGACAATGGCTTACCGCAAAACCACTGGAAACCGCAAACGCGAAAGACAGAGTTTATGTGCTGGAGTTCTGGGCAACATGGTGTCCACCCTGCATAAAGACAACTCCACATATGCTCGCTCTGCACGATAAGTACAAGGATGAAGGGCTGGTAATAATCGCACTATCTCAGGACAAATCCCCCGAGAAGGTCAGGGAATTTATTCGCAAAAATAAAATCACCTATCATGTCGCCATTGATAACGCCACCGCAATGGAGTTCTCCGTGAAAGCACTTCCTAACGTGGTAGTATTAAGTCACGAAGGCAAGGTTGTATGGCAGGGTCTTCCCTGGCAGCCGGAATTTGAAGCCGCCATCAAAAAAGCTCTGAAAACAGCCAAAAAAGCAAGGTCAAGTTAGCCCCTTTAGGCCTGCATACCTGCCGAATTCCAAAGATTCACTCCATGCCAAAAAACTCCACGAATATTTTATACAAAAGCGACTTGACTTTACCCAGTATTAGAACATTATTTATTTATGAGATTGTAAAAATTCAGACAATCTCGAAGGATAAAATATGCCGTGAGTTAATAATTGTTTCTTTTTAGAACTCAGGCTGAAAAATGGGGGAAAAAACCATTCAGAGTTGCCGATTCTTTCAGCCAATCGCCTTCAAGGGGCGGATAGGGCTACGCGCAAGAGACGCTCCTGTGGAAAATCACTATTCATAATGGATGGATAGATTTGTTTGATTTACGGTTTTTATCAAAACGCCATATGCATAGGGGGAAAAAAATGAGAACATCAAAAATACTAATCTTGTTAGGTATCTGCTCAAGTCTGGTTTTGGTTGGATGCGGCCAATGGTATGGATCTCCAACCGCCCAAGAGGAGTTCAAAACAGAGCCTTTAATGGAAATAAAGCCATGCGGAGTCTCTGAGGTTAAGAGAGTGACCCAGCCGTACCCGGCAACACAAACAGGGGAGATTGTCAGAGTAGAAAAAATGACACCAGAATGGGTAAGTGTCAACGATTCGTTTGACTATAAGATCAAAGTGACAAATCTAAGTGACTATACTCTTCAAAATGTCGTTGTCACAGATTCCATTCCGAAAAACCTGAAGATAAACACTTCTACTCCTAGAATGCATTTCATACCCGGCGATCATGGCGAGTGGTCCCTGGGCACCCTCGAGCCAAAAGGCTCAAAAATTATTACCATAAATGCCATAGCCACGCAGACCGGAACAATTGGAAGCTGTGCATTGGTAGCTTACGACATGCCTATCTGCTCGGAAATCCAGGTTATTCAGCCTAAGATGGAGCTAAGCATTTCCGCTCCGGATGAAGTACTACTTTGCGAACAAATCCCTGTCGAATTTGAAGTGAGCAATCCCGGCAAAATGGAACTGTGCGGACTTAACATTACCAGTCCATTGCAAACGGGCTTAACTACTTTAGAGGCTACAACTAGGTTTGACTTTAATATCGCTTCACTAATGCCCGGCAAATCACAGAAATTCACCAAGATACTAAAACCCGAAAGGACCGGCCGATATACCTTTGTGGCAACCGTCACTGCCCAGGGCGATCTCGAGGCCAAGTCTTTGCCCGTTTCAACAACCGTCCGTCAGCCTGTACTTACCATCATATCTTCGGGACCGCAAAACCGTTACATCGGCCGACCGGTTACTCATGACATCAGCATCGCAAACAAAGGTGATGCCGAAGCACGTGAAACTACAATAGAACTCTCAAAGCCGATCGATGCCAAGTTCATAAGCGCCACAGAAGGCGGCCAAAGCAGCCTTGACAAAGTTGTCTGGAATTTGGGAACGCTGCAACCGGGTTCATCCCGCCAGATCAGCGTAACTTTAATGCCCGAAAAGGCAGGCGTGGTAACCACCGAGGCATCCGCCACTGCGGTTTGCGCCGACACCGTAATTGATCTGACGCAAACAAACGTAACAGGCATCACCGGAATACTGCTTGAAGTCATCGATACCGATGATCCCATTGAGATCGGTGCAAACGAAACATACGTTATCAGCGTAACCAACCAGGGTTCTGCAACAGGAACCAACATCGCTGTGCAATGCACTCTTGACAGAAACATGCTCTACGTCTCTTCTACCGGCCCAACAGAAGCGTCAGTGCTGGAAAATACGATCACTTTTACACCACTATCCAGCTTGGCGCCAAAACAAAAAGCCACATGGAGAGTCGTCGTAAGGGCAGTTGGAGAAGCTGATGCCAGATTCAAAGTATCGATGAAAAGCGACCAGATTACCAGCCCGGTTCAGGAATCAGAATCTACACACTTCTATGAATAATAAAATGCGCCGCTGCAAGTTATTGCGGCGGCGCATTTTCTTTGCCAAAACAATTCTATTCTAAAACTGGGCCGAGCTGGATTCGAACCAGCGTAAGCTTGCGCTAATGGGTTTACAGCCCATCCCCTTTAGCCTCTCGGGCACCGACCCTGATATTTAATATCAAAACAGATTAAAGTACAAAAAGCCAAAATTGTCAATAACTATCAAACAACTTCCATTGGAAAATAATTTTTGGCATTATTAAAACAGATATCCTCGACCATCTGCCCAAGAAGTTTCATGTCTTTCGGCAAAAGTCCATGCTCGACATCATCGCCAAGCAAATTACAGAGTATGCGTCGAAAATACTCGTGCCTTGGAAAAGACAAAAAGCTTCTCGAATCGGTCAGCATGCCAATGAACCTGCTCAAAAGCCCAATATTCGAAAGAGTATTTATTTGCTTTTCCATCCCGTCCTTCTGGTCAAGGAACCACCACGCCGAACCCCACTGCATCTTGCCGACCACCGAGCCATCCTGAAAGTTGCCGATCATCGTAGCCACCAGTTCGTTATCACGCGGATTGAGGTTGTATAAAATACTTTTGGCCAGCTTATTGTCTCGGTCCAGCCTGTCGAGGAACTTCGCTAACGGCCGAGCTACTTCAAAATCACCTATCGAATCAAAGCCCGTATCAGGACCGAGCGTTTTCATCATTCTCGTGCTGTTATTTCTAATCGCTCCCAGATGAAACTGCTGCACCCAGCCGGAGGCGTGATTCATCAACGCAAACTCAACCATCATCGCCGATTTGAATTTTAACTGCTCGGACAAATCCAGTTGCTTTCCCGCCCGAATCTTCTCGAAAATCTTAACTATTTCGCTTTGGGTATAATCCTCGGCATAAGCGGTTTCGACGCCATTGTCGGAAAGGCGGCATCCGTTTTCATGAAAATAATCGTGACGATTTTGAATCGCTTCAATATATGAACCGTAATCTTTTATCTCGGTATCAGAAACCTCAGCCAGTTTATCGATCCAAGCGTTCAGTGCGTCGATATTCTCAGCCGCCATGGCCTTGTCAGGCCGAAACGCCGTGTGAACCGCAATTTCAAAACCATCGGCGCGAATCTTTTTGTGATGTTCCAGCGAATCCAGTGGATCCTCAGTCGTACCAACCATCTTAACATTCATCTTGCGCATAATATTACGCACGCTGAATTCAGGAGTCTTTAGCATCTCACCTGCCGAATCATAAATTTCTTTGGCAGAATCCGCATTTAAAAGCTTAGTTATGCCGAACGGTTTTTTCAATTCCATATGCGTCCAGTGATAAAGTGGATTTCGCAGAGTGAAAGGTGCCGTCTGTGCCCACTTCTCGAATTTCTCAAAGTCCGTAGCATCGCCGGTAATGTATTTCTCCGTAATACCGTTAGTCCTCATCGCACGCCATTTATAATGATCACCATAAAGCCAAACCTGCGTCAGATTATCAAACTGGCGGTCGCAGGCAATCTCTTTTGCAGGCAGATGACAGTGATAATCGTAGATAGGCATTTTCGCGGCGTGTTCATGGTAAAGAATCCTCGCGGTTTCAGTCTGCAAAAGAAATTCCTCGGTCATAAATTCAGCCGCCATCTTTGTACTCCTTAATATCTAATGTTTTTAATCTTCTGCCCCGCCTGGTTTTGATAAACCCTGCGGGGCAGTTTTCTAACTTTGACAGATTTTAACCTAAGCTGAGAATATCAATCAACTCAAAACTCAAAACTAAACACTAAAAACTCTTATACCGTATAGGTCGAGGCAGCCGTCGTTCCGCCTCTGCCCGTCCAGTTCGTATGGAAGAATTCACCACGTTCTTTGTCCACTCGCTCATACGTATGGGCGCCAAAGTAATCACGCTGGGCCTGCAGAAGATTGGCAGGCAGCCGACCACTTCGATATCCGTCATAGTAAGCCAATGCACAGCTTATCGCAGGCATCGCAATACCCATCTGGACCGCGGAGATAACAACACGACGCCAGGAATCCTGGGCCTTTTCAACTGCCTCTTTAAAGAACGGATCCACCAGCAGATTCACAAGGTCAGGATTATTGTCGAACGCATCCTTGATTTTGCCCAAAAATACCGAGCGAATAATACAGCCGCCCCGCCACATCAAAGCGATCCCGCCGTTGTTTAAGTTCCAGTTGTACTCCTTAGCAGCTGCACGCATAAGCTGATAGCCCTGGGCATAGCTGACCATCTTGGAAGCATAAAGCGATTGCTTCAGATCCTCGATAAAGGCCTGCTTGTCACCTTTGAATTCAGGCTTAGGACCGGTCAATACTTTCGATGCAGCAACGCGTTCTTCCTTCAACGCCGAAAGACATCTTGCAAAAACCGCCTCGCCGATCAGAGTCAAAGGCTGGCCAACATCAAGTGCAGCTATAGCCGTCCATTTGCCCGTGCCCTTCTGCCCTGCCGTATCGAGAATAAGGTCGATAACATCATTGCCGTCTTCATCCTTATACCCCAGAATATCGCGCGTGATTTCGATAAGGTAAGAATCAAGCTCGCTCTCGTTCCATTCGGTAAATATCTTATGCATTTGTTCGTTTGTCATGCCAAGACCTTCCTTCATCATCTGGTAGGTCTCACAGATCATCTGCATATCACCATATTCGATACCGTTGTGAACCATCTTAACAAAATGCCCCGCACCATTTTCGCCTACCCAGTCACAACACGGTTCGCCGTCTGTGGTCTGTGCACAAATCTTCTGAAAGATCGGTCCCACACTTTCCCACGCCTTCGGTGAGCCGCCAGGCATGATCGACGGTCCCTTAAGAGCGCCTTCTTCGCCGCCTGATACACCCGTACCGATGTAAAGTTTACCTTTACTTTCGACATATTCGCACCTGCGAATAGTATCGGGAAAATGGCTGTTGCCGCCATCGATAATAATATCGCCGTCTTCCAGATGCGGCAAAACCTGCTCAATAAATGCATCCACCGCCCCGCCAGCCTTGACCATCAACATGACCTTACGAGGCGTCTTTAACGATGCGCAAAATTCCTCAATCGAGTGACAGCCAATAATGTTTTTGCCCTTGGCTCTGTCGTTCGTAAAATCATCTACCTTCGAAACAGTTCGATTAAAACAAGCCACAGTAAAACCTTTGCTTTCCATATTAAGGATAAGATTTTCTCCCATAACCGCCAGACCCACGACTCCAATATCTGCTGCTGCCATTTTTCAAAACTCCTTTAATTCAATTTAATTATTAACTCAAACTAGCCATTTTGTCCGTACTCATAAACGCAACTTACCTTTTGACAAGATTATGCGATATAAAAACAACAATAAAATCAGCCATCCCGCACCAAAAGCTACTTTTGGTGCGGGGTTCCTCAATTTTACATTTTACTCTTTGATTTTTGCGTTTTCTTTCGGAATACTCGGTATATGTCCATCGGATAACCTGTGAAGCATTTCGCCTGCATGATGAACAACCAATATCCCCTCGTCCTCTTTGTTTTCATGGTCAGCTATATTAATCTCCTCGTGATTCATGTACCCAAGGTTTATCTTCTCGCAACGCTCTTTGCTGATACCGGTAGCCAACACTACATTAACACGCGGCTTTTCAACTCCATCGACAAAAGTGCCGATCCCTTTGACATGCGTCGAATGCGCCGTCACTCCACGTGGAAAATCCGCGAATTTGTCCCACTGCTTCAGGAAATAATCACGCGTATGATAACCTATCTGGTCCAAGATCTTGCCATGCGTGTATGAAACTTCCGTAATATGCGGTGCATAAATTATCAGCGTCCCGCCGTCAGCGACAATCGGCTCAAGCTTATACATCACCTTACCGCCGGTCCACAGATCATCATACATCTCCGGCGCGATACCAAGAACGGTTTTATATGGCTTATCCTTATAGACAATATGAACCCGCGACGACAGATCAGCAGCCTTTTCCCATGCATCTACCACATCACCGATGAAAAGTCCTTTCAACTCACCCTCTGCAGCGACAATTCCGAAAAGCTTCCTCGGCACAGTAATAAAAGACGCAGCCTTTTCGACCACTTTTCTTGTCGCCGTCCACGTGTTGCCATTAACCCATGGATTTGTAATAACCGCACCGAGCCAGTGAAAAAAGTTAATAATGCCCTCGCCAGCTATCCCAGGGAAGACATATTTGTGACCGCCGGAAAAACCCACAACCTCATGTGGAAAAACCGGACCAATGATAAAAAATTCGTCGTAGTCATAGATAAGTTTGTTAATGGCTACATCAACTTCTTCATAAAAAAGACCATCGCTTAGTTCCCCGATTTCGTCTGCAGAAATTTTGCCGATCGATTTGAATGTTTCCTTCTTTTCCCACTCATGATTGAAAAACTTAACCGAAGAGTATTTACTCTTGCGCTCATCGGGCGTTATCGAAAGCCGCTCGCAAATCTGTTCCTCGCTCATCGGCTGATGGGTGCCAAGCGCAATAAGCACATCAACCGCCGCAGCCTTTGCGCCCACACGATCAAAAACCATCTGAAATACATCACCTACCGGCCCCGAACGCGTATTGTCAGGCAGGATAAGCAAAAGCCTTTTGCCTGAATAATCGTTAGCTGCGAAAAACTCTTCAACAGCCCTGGCTGCCTCGGCGACAGATACGCCGCCGTCTTTATTTTGAACTTCGATTACCATGATACCTCTCTTCTATTTCTGCCATGGCGGCGTTGTGGGAAGATACGCGTCATACTCAGCGATCAAATCCTCCTCATACTTGCCCGCATACTCGCCGTTGATGAATTTATCAAAAGCCTCTTCGCAGAATCGTTTCCACGATTTTTCTTCGTCGCCGGGATTGATTGGATAAAACAGAGCATTGTTCGCCTTGGCCGCCCGCATATCGCCAGGAGCATCGCCGATCATAAGAATATGATCGGGCTCATACTTGCCATTGGCAGCGTAACTGAGATGCTCTTTCTTGGTTCCCATTTCCTGGCCGGCAATTATCTCCGCGTATTTAGCAATATCATGTTCTGTCCATTCTCTTTCGAGAGCTTCACACGGCGTTGCGGATACTACAATGATATCGGCCAGCGGCAAAACCTTTTCAAGACTCTCACGAACAAAGTTGAACGGAGGAATGTCCCTGACAATGTCCGTTATAGCCTGATTGACTTTTTCGCTCCAGTCGTACGCAACTTCCAATTCCCGTTTAACATCTCCATTGGAAGCATCTTCAACAGCCTGTTTGAGTCCATTATTACTCAAAAGACTATCAGGATTGTCAACCCACTCGAAGTAGTGTGGGTACTGAGGCACTTTAAAACCCCTCTCGATTACCATCGGATGAGACGGCAGTAGTTCGGTCAGGATTCGCTTCGTTGTCCTGTGACGGTTCCACCCACGCGTCTTGGAAAAAAGGTCTGCGAACTCCTTGCATTCGCGTGCTGCCTTGGCAACAGGCTGTAAACCGAAACAGCCGATCAGCCACGGACAAAAACACTCCAGGTGTTTTATTCCCATCGTATCAAATGCACAGCCGTCAGAATCAATTCCAACAAAAAATTTATGCTTCGGCTGAAAATCTTTTAACACTTGTGCCGCATCAAGATCATTCATTTTTTTCTCCAAAAAAATCAAACTCCACTAAAAGCGGAAAAGCCGCCATCAACCGGCACCACTATTCCGGTAACGAATTTCGCCGCGTCACTCAACAACCATAATACTGTTCCGGTCAACTCTTCTGCGCCTCCGAATCTTCCCATCGGTGTATGGTCTACAATAGTTTTGCCTCTCGGTGTAAGCTCGCCGCTTTTTTCATCGGTCAACAGGAAACGGTTTTGTTCGGTAAGGAAAAAGCCCGGCGCGATCGCGTTGACGCGAATATTCTTTGAATAGTTCTGACACATATGCACCGCCAACCAATAGGTAAAGTTGCTCACCGCTGCCTTGGCTGCAGAATACGCCGCTATTTTAGTCAAAGGCTTGAATGCATTCATGCTCGATACGTTCAGTATTATACCATTGCCGGATTTAGCCATATCCTTGGCAAAAACCTGGGTAGGCAGAAGTGTTCCGAGAAAATTAAGATCAAAAACAAAACGGATCGCATCAGCAGGCATATCGAAAAATGACATCTCATCCGAAGTGGTTGCCTCTTTCTTATTACCGCCTGCACCATTTATCAAAATATCGATCCCGCCGAACTCAGCGATGATCTTTTCCTTTGCTTCTTCAAGCGTCTCTTTTTTCAACACGTTGCATATTGCCGCCATCGCAACTCCGCCACCTGAGGTTATATCCTGCACTACTTTTTCTGCATGTCCTTCATTCAAGTCCAGAACCGCTATCTTGGCACCAGCTTTAGCCAGCCCCCGGGCCATAGTCCCGCACAAAACTCCACCCGCTCCCGTTATCGCTACAACCTTGCCGCTTAAATCAAATAAATTTTCCATTATATCATCCTTTAATTGCTCTATATATTTACTCAAACTGACCGAATATTTCCTTAAGCTGAATTTAAGCCTTCAAAAACAATAATTTAAATTGCCGCCAACGCAGCCTGTGCTGCGTAGCGGCCTCAACAAACTAAATACTATCGACTAAATACTAACAACTCTCAAACTGAGCGTTTTGGAACAAAAGGTTCAGTTTGAGTGCTTAGCCAGTTTTTTCTCCACGGGTTTTCGCTCGAATCTCATAAATACCGGCAGCCCATCCTCACCAATCCTCACAGGCGCTTCACCATTAACCAGAGGACGCACATAATCGCGCATTGCATCGGTAATATGATTGCCTGACTCGTTTATATATTCAGCGGGAACCTTCTTTTCGCCATTAGCCACATCACTCAACTCCGCTAATCCTGTACTACATTTATACCCTGCCCCTTGTTCGCGAACCAGCGTCACCATCTTGCCGTTTTCACCTTCAAGAGCGCCTTTAACCGCCATCTGCCCACACATATAAGCTTCATTAATATCCGTCAACGATGCAAAATGCATCGCGCTTCGCTGATTCGTTCCCAACTTATTAAAGCGAGTTTTGATACCGACTTCCTTCTCGATCACCGCCTTGAGCATCTCAGCCACACCGCCAAGCTGAACATGGCCGAAGCTGTCTTTACTGAACGAACCGCTATCAGCTGTAACGTAGTTTCCATCTTTATCCTTCAGACCTTCACCGGCAACAATAAAAACTCTCTTGAAATTTTTGAGAACCTCTTTAACATCGCCTACAAGCTTCTCGAATGAAAACACTGCCTCCGGCATATAGATCAAATGCGGTGCATCTTCCGGACTTCGAACAGCTAAACCCGTCGCCGCCGCTATCCAGCCGGCATTTCGCCCCATAACTTCCAGAATCGTACACGTATCGGTAGTATACAACGCCTCTGTATCTTTGCCCGCTTCCATCGCACAGGTTGCGACATATTTTGCCACGCTGCCATAGCCCGGACAATGGTCCGTAAAAGCCAGATCATTATCGATCGTTTTGGGAACGCCCATGCTAACCAGATCATATCCGGTATCCGCCGCCAGCTTATTCACCTTGTCAGCCGTATCCATCGAATCGTTGCCGCCGGCATAGAAAAAGTAATGAATATCGTGTGCCTTAAAAACTTCCAGAATCCTCTCGTAGTCCGCCCTGGATTCATCAAGCGATTTCAGCTTATAGCGGCATGAACCAATAGCCGCCGCGGGCGTCCGCTTCAAAGCCTCTATCGTTTCTGCCTTCTCCGCTGAAATATCGAATAGATCTTCCTTAAGAACCCCCAAAATCCCATTCGTCGCCCCGAAAACCCTGCCGATTTTGCCAGACTTGGCCGCCTCATGGATCACACCGCACACGCTCGAATTAATTGCCGCCGTCGGTCCGCCGGACTGGGCCACTATAGCGTTGGGTCTTTCGCTCATGAGCATTCACTCCAAAAATAGCAAAATCAATACCAAACAATTACTCAGGCCTTGAAATAATAACTATACCAAACACTCCAAAAAAATGCAAGCCTTTTTATCGCAACAGCATAACCCCTTGCCGAAGCAATGTTTATACTGAAATATCAAATTATTTTACTATTTCTCTTGAATCAAATCAAGACTTGAGGTATTAATGACGATATGGCTCACTGGAGACCTTGATAATGAAAAACAGCCCTATCGATTCAAAAATTACAGGTCTTAGAAACGAAAGACTCGTCCTGGCACTTTTAAAAGAGCACGGCAGCCTTTCGCAATCCCAACTCTGCGAACTCGCCCATTTGAATAGCTCCACCGCCAGCTACATCGTCAGCCGCCTCCGCGAAAAGGATTTGATTCTAGAAACACGCGGCAAAAGCAATAAGCGCGGCGCAAAACCTGTTATCGTCAGTATAAACCCGAACGGCCGATTCGTCGTCGGCGTCGAAATAAACCCAAGCAACCTCGTCCTCGGACTGTTCAACTTCAATTACGAGCTACTCGAAACCATCATGGCTCCGATCGCAGGCACCCTCGCACCGGAAAACATTCTGACTCTGCTCGAGATCAACCTGCACGGCATCATGGGCAAACACAATGTAGCTGAAAACAAACTCCTCGGGATCGGCATCACACTTAGCGGCTCCATTGCCGAAGATGGCCAGGTACTTCTGTCAAGCCCGCTCGGTTGGAAAAATGTCCCCCTAAAAACAATGCTCAACTCACGATTCGCTTGCCCCATCACTATTCACACCACAAGCGTCCGCGTCCTCGCAGAAACAAGCATCGACCCTGCCCTTTCATCAAGCAACATGCTCTACGTAAATGTCGGCAACGGTGTAGGCTGCAATATGATAGTCGACGGCAACCTTGTTCGCGGTTCAACCAACAGGTTCGGCGAACTCGGCCATATGATAATCGACCCTGCCGGCCCTGCGTGCGGCTGTGGACATAAAGGCTGTCTCGAAGCATTCATCTCCGGCCCAGCCTTGGCAAAAAAAATAAAAAACGACATCACCGCCGGAACCGAAACCGAGATCAAAAACACCTTGGACCAAAACGACATCCCCGAAGAAATAGTACAAAAATGGGGACAGGCCCTGCAAGCCGGCGACAACTATGCACTCGAATTGCAAAACTTTCTCGCTGATTACCTAAGCAAAGCCGTCACCACCGCGATCAACTGCTACGACCCCGACGTCGTGATGTTAGCAGGATACGTTACCAGCCAGTGCACCGATTTCCTCGCAGAAGCCATCAAAAAAAGAATATCAACCGACGTTTACGACAATTCCGCCAGACAAATAAATATAACACCCGCCAAGGCAGGCATGGAAGCACTCATCCGAGGCGTCGCAACCGCCATATTAAACCAATCCTTCAAAGTCCTTTAAGCAATATTTGAATAACCGCAGCCCTTTACAAACTCAGCCAAAACAGCTATCATAACTTCCCGACCTGCCGATGTGGCTCAACGGTAGAGCACGGCTTTCGTAAAGCCGGGGTTGAGGGTTCGACTCCCTCCATCGGCCTTGTGAGTACTGCCGAAAAATACAATTCGCTCGAAAAAATCCTCAAATCCCTCGGAAAGGTCATAGTCGCCTACTCCGGCGGGGTCGACAGCACCTTTCTATTAAAAGCCGCCGTTGACACCCTCGGCCCTGAAAATGTCCTCGCCTGCATAGGAACAAGCCCTTCCCTTGCCGAAACTCAATACGCCCAGGCCGTCCAACTCGCCCAAGCCATCGGCGCAAAACTCCAAACCATCCAGTTGGAAGAATTAGACGACCCAAACTACGCCGCCAACAACCCCGACAGATGCTTCCACTGCAAATCACACCTTTACAAAATTCTCAACGACCTTGCCGAACAACAAAATTTCACCGCCGTCATCTGCGGCGCCAACTACGACGACAAAGACGACTTCCGCCCCGGCAACAAAGCCGCACAAACTCTCGGCGTCCACGCTCCATTAATGCAAGCCGAACTAACCAAAAACGAAATTCGCCAATTAAGCAGAGACCTTAACCTGGCGACCGCCGACAAACCAGCATCGCCCTGCCTCGCCTCGCGAGTAAGCTACGGCCTGGAAGTCACCGCAGAAAGATTAAAACAGATAGAACAAGCCGAAGATTTTCTAACCAGCTTAGGCTTCGTCGAATTCCGTGTCCGCCATCACGACACGATTGCTCGAATCGAAGTATCCCCCGAAGACATCGACAAGATAACTACCGAACCGACCCGCACTAAAGTCATGGATAAATTAAAATCGCTTGGCTTTAAATATGTGGCTATCGACCTGCAAGGCTTCCGCTCAGGCTCATTAAACGAAACTCTTACAAAACAACAAAAACAAAAAAATAATTAACCAAAAAAAATCTGCGTAGCGAGAATTAAAAGTTGGAGTGTATGCGACACATCAGGGAAGCAAAAGAAACGGATCTCGATGAAATCCGTAAAATCGTATCGTCTGCAATTCGCCAGTGCGTGACAGACTCTAATGAGCACTATGAATTTCTGTATACAAATGTGTGTAGTAGCTTGGATGAGTGGATTGAAAATAAAGACAAATCACTATTCTTGGTTTGTGAAGATGGCGACTCAGTTTTAGGGGTGGCTCTTGTTAAGGAATACTGGAATTTTGCAGTTCTATTTGTTGATCCAGAACAACATCGTTCGGGAGTTGGCCGTGATCTAGTTGCCAGTGTTATCAATAGCTGTAAACACCGGTCACCAAAAGGATGTTTAAGGCTCAACTCGTCAAACCATGCAGCACCTTTTTACAAAGAAATGGGCTTTAAACAAACCGGAAGTGCTATCGACAGGCCGGGTGGGTGCGTGCCATTTGAGTACAATTATTAACAAGCAGTTGCAAGGGACTTAGTATTGTAGGGTCTGCAATTGGATAAATATTGAAGAACCAACGGGAACTTGTTATAAGGCAATAAAATGGATTGAGGAACTAGTTTAATAGATTGGTATTTTATGTGGTTCGATATATTTAAGTTTAGTCTTGAAAACAAGACAAAAATAAAAGATTTTTTAGACTCTGCAAAAAGGTTTGAAAAGAAAATCAACTCTTGTTTAGTCTTATCCGCCGGGGATTGCTATCCCGTACAATTTCATTTGAATACAGATCAGCCATATTTGCAACTATGGCTTAAAATGAATAATTTCTCAAGAAACTTAAGATTTGATTTAAGCGGAGGGATTGTAGAAGATATTTTTGTTAATAATAAAATTATTATACAGGGCCAGCAGTTTGTGAATATATATAAAGTATTCCCCTCAAAATCAAATGATATTTATCTGAAATTAAACTTGAATGACAGATCCATTAATAGGCTTAAGGAAATCGAAGATATATATAATCTTGAAGCAAGATTGACAATTAAATTAAACATCGACACAATTAAACGAAAGTCCGAAAAGTGTTTTGAGTTTAATAATATCCCATGTAAATTGAGCCTGTATAAATCACCACTTGCACTTTGCAAAGAAACGTTGAAAAAGGAAGCCGATGTATTGCAAGATGTGCCCTCTGCGGAAACTTCCGTATCTACACAACAAGATGATTTAGATTTTGAGAAAACTTCGGGAACTTATATTTCTAAAGACAGTAGAACTAGGTATTGCCATAAATGTTTGCATTCATCACCCCCTCAGAAAGTGCCATTAAAAGAACAAGATAATGGCTGGCGTTGTAATGTCTGTGATAAATTTTATTCAAACCCAAACTATGATCGGCCAACACATGCGAGGAACAACATGGGCCCAATGGCGATGTAATAATTGAAATAGCTTGGTTAGGACGTGCAACTTGTTTGCACACACGGAATCATTTAATAAAAGAGATTGGACGAATCCGCCATCGGCGGATAAATATTGAAGAACCAACCGTGCTGCGGCAGGCTTCGCCCTGACGAGGAAGTTTCATAGCCGTTTCCTTTCATTTAGACCAAACGCCCGACCGAAAACCCGGTTAGCATAGCTCCCAGGCCGACAATATTATTTAGTATCACATGGCCAGCCGCTAACAACCATTGCGAATCGTCCATGAACTGACAGCTGTCAAAAAGAAATGCTGACAGCGATGTAAATCCGCCGAAAAATCCAATGAAAATCACTACCCGCATTTGGCTGCTGATAGATAACTTGCTCTCAACTATCGCCCAGATAATGCCAAACAGCAGGCAGCCTGCGGCATTAACTACCGTAATACCAATGGGAAAATCCCACGAAACCGACCTTTGCACAAAACCGCTTAGCCAGTACCTAACAAGCGTTCCAGCTGCGCCAGCCAGACCGATCAAAAATAATTTCTGTAACATCTAAAATACTCCAGCCACTAAATAACAAAACTATAAGTTTAATCCATTCGTGACCCAAATCAAGAAATAAAAGACACCCATCTCTCAGCCTCCGAGCGGGGTTTCTTTCCTTTAATAGTTAGCCCCCAGGTTTATCCTGGGGGGGGGCTTTTCCACACAAAAACAAGTTGCAACACCCCCCTTACCACCTATAATTACAACAAAAGAGATTGGACAAATACCAAAGAACCAACGGGAACTTTTTATACAGACTGTATAATTGTTGTTTTAAGAAACAGAAGGGGTGAATGTAGAATCGTTTAATAAAAAACTTGATAATAATCACTCCCTTTATGAAGCTCATCTGAAGCATAGAAACAAAGCAGATAAGTAATTGTTTAGCCCCGTCCTCAGCGCGGGTTTCTTTCTGTTGCTTTTAAATCCTAAATTCCTTGACTGTTCGGAGTGATTTTTATAAGATTGTCGATGTCGTACGGAGAAAGTCATGTTGTTAAAGAGTTTATCTGTGAAATGTCAATTCACAATCCTCAAATTGTACTGATAAGATAACCGCAATGTTATTTTTTAACACTTTTACGAAAGGAAATTTATATGCGAACCTTTATTTATTCCTTTTTGCTTTCATTGGTAATATTGACCTGTATCATCGGATGTGGCCCAGTCCATACAAATGTCTCCCCTGAACCCGGACAACTCCTCAATATTAAAAAGCTTGCTGTTGTGGTCAACCAAAAGGGCGACTTCGAGGTAGTCCACAGCCGAGCAACCGCAAATGCTACGGCTGCTGTGATGTTTGGCCTTATTGGTGCGGCAGTTGCAGGCGGAATCGATGAAGGAGAGGACAAAGACAGAGCTGCAATATTGGCATCGTCCATAGGCGATTTGTCCTGCCGTTCGCTCTTTGTAAACTCGTTGTCCAATATTTCTTCGGCCTCGAGATTCGAAACAGTACAGATACTATCCAAAAAACCCGACAAAAACACCCAGTCACAGTTTGATGCCATTGTTACTTTTGAAATAGAGAAATGGGGATTACGACTTGTTGAGCGTGAAGCTGACGAACTTGCCGGGTTTGTCGAGTTAAATATGAATATGACCACGACAGCAGATAGTAAAACCATTTGGGACCAGCGCCATGTAATAATGGGTCAGGGACGGGAACGGCTCACTACCTATTCGCACAATTCCGAGCTGCTGCGGAATGAACTTCGTCAGACAATAGAACAGGCCGCTTCCCGCATGATTAATTTACTTATATATCAATAAGGAAAAGACAGATGAAGCTTATCTATTTAGGATCACTATTGTTATTTGTCTCAGGATGTGCCTTTTCGCAGGCAGAGCTCGAAGTCAAATATGACCAAGCCAGAGCAAAACTAGGACCGTTATCCTCAATCAAATCCTTAGAAATTCAAGTAGCCCAATTTGAAGACAAACGACCTCACGACCACACAATCGGATACAAAAGAACCGGGTTCGGCACGAAAGCTGGGAATGTTGTCACCACTCGCCCTGTTACCGAGATTGTTCGAGAGGCGATAGTCATTACACTTCAGAAGAATGGGCATGTTATCACTAACAAAAAGGAAAACATAAAAATTTCAGGTGTTGTCGAAACATTTTGGTTTGAGTATCAGATGAATGTTTTTACCATGGAGTTTATAGGAACTATCGCTGTTAACTTAACATTGGAAGATTCCCAAACAAACAATTCTTTGTTCAGCAAGCGTTATTTCGGACATCACAATGCTGAACTTTATAGCGGATACCACAAGGAGATGGCGCAGGTTATGAATTCTGCACTTGAGGATTTAACAACCCAGATTACAACAGATACTCAGCTGATTGAAGCACTCCAGTCATATAGCGGCCCGTAAGGGCGAGAGTAGGTGTTCGCTCCTTCGATAAAATTTATCCTGAATTAGAAGGATAAACAATAAAACAACCAATCCGATTGAATTAAAGCTATCCGGTACATTTTTCGTCAGCCATTTAAGTCCTTCAAGGACTTGTGGTCTCAGCCCAAAGTCTTATGCAGATGCTTGCATCGAGAAAAGACTTGGCTGGGAACACCAGGCTGGCAAAAACCTCTGTGTTCTCTGCGACCTCTGTGGCAAATAAAAAATCTGTGACACGTAGAGCCTGCGAAGCAGAAATCCGTGGCTAATTTTGTTTTGAGAATTCAGGTTTCAAAAATTAGATATTGTTTAGGATTTAGGGTTTAGGGCTTAGGATTTCAACCACAAATCCATGCCATCCGTGGTCAACTGAAGCTTTCAATCTTTACTTTGCGACTTGGCGCCTTGGCGGGATTCAAACTTTTTTTCCTGAACGCTGTCCGCTATACGAACCACGATTCACGAACAAAACGCGCAAGTTTTAAATTTCAAAATACCAAAAAGGCGCGCGTTTTTACCAATTTTGTACCAATTTGTGCGCAAAAGTGCGCAACTTTGACACACTTTTGCACGCTTTTTGCATTACCCATCTTAACACTTGCGCGTTTGGTGTCAACCAAAACCCCCCTAACTGCCTAATATCAAACATCCACCCCAAAAATAATTTTCAAAAAAACCAAAAAAAACCAAAAAACCAAAAATCCCAATTTTTAAAAATCCCAATCCGCCATCGGCGAATCAAATCACTCAAAAAAACGACTCAAATGATTTTTAACTTTCTTTGCTCGTCTGTTGATAATTGTCAGCAGAGTCTTTTTTACAATCCGAATCCTGGCCACATTTAGGCACGGCAAAGCAGAAAATGCTTCCACTGCCCGGCGTACTTTCTGCCCAAATACGTCCGCCATTCATCTCAATCAATTCTTTACTTATCGATAACCCTAATCCTGTGCCATGCGAATCCGCTCCCACCATTCTATTGATCTGCACAAAACGGTTAAAGATTTTATCTACATCATTGGCTGCAATTCCTGGGCCATTGTCTTCTACCTCAACAACTATCTCTCGGTCGACAGCTTTAGCTCGGATTGTGATATGACCATTTTTAGAAACGAACTTTATGGCATTGCTGACTAAATTTATAAGCACCCGCGATATCATATCATGGTCTGCATCGACAAAAAGAGTATCGTCCGGCATAATGGCTTTAAGTTTAATATTCCCAATGCTGGTAAGAGGCGTAAATTCCTGCATTGTTTTCTTTATCAATGATTTTATATCAAATCGGTCAAAATTAGGTTTAACCTGTCCAGCTTCGATTTTGGAAATGTCAAGAAAGTCGCTGATAATTCGTGCAAGCCTGTCAACAGACTTGTCTGCCAACTCAAGATTCCCGCGTAATTCCGTGGAAATCTTGCCATAGGTCCCTGCCGTAGTGTTAGAGATGATATTTTTAAAAATACTCAGAGGAGTTCTTAATTCATGCGAAACGGTCGTAACAAATTCACTTTTCAATCGGTCGTGCTCTTTTAGACGTTCGTTTGCTTCTACGAGTTTATTTTCAATTCGCTTTCTTTCTATAGCGTACCTTATAGACCTTCTCAGTACATCACCCGAAAAATGGTCTTTTACGATATAATCACTGGCGCCTTGCTTTATTGCCCGAAGCCCAACCGCCTCATTCGCCAAGCCGGTAAAGACAATGATTGGCAGTCGCAGATCCAACTCAAGGACTTCACGCACTGTTTCACAACCCTGACTATCGGGCAGTCCCAGATCAAGTAATATCGCATCAAAGTTTTCGGCTTTAAGGCGATCTTTAGCTGCACATAGAGTTTCTGCAGTTTTAATATCAAACTGCTCCTCACCATTACCTCGAAACGGTGACAAAGCAAGCTCAACCAGCCGGCAGTCACCTGGATCGTCATCTACTAACAAAATGTTTATGATTTTGTTTTCCATATAAATTTCTTTCTGAAAGTTGTTTACATAAAATAAACCAATACTCATTAATCATTTTGGCAACCTCGTAAAATTCCGGCATACTAAAGGGCTTCTTTACATATCCTGCAGCCTGCAGTTTGTAGCCTTCCAGGACATCTCTATCCGAATCTGAAGTCGTCAAAATAATGACAGGGATCATATCAAAGTCATCATTGTTCTTAATTCGTTTGAGGAACTCCTTTCCACCCATGCCGGGCATGTTTAAATCAAGCAGAATTAAATCAGGCCAGGGTGCTGTTTCATCTCCATTTTTGCTTCGTTCCAGATATTCCAAAGCCTCCTCGCCGCTTGCTACAGCATATATTTGATGAGGCATACCCTGATTAACTATCGAGTTTTTAATCAGTTTCTGATCTGCCAGATCATCTTCGACAAGTAATATAGTAGCTTCTCTTGACTCATCCATTTTTCTATCCTCTTATTTACTAACTATTCTTATACTGTTCTGCTAACTTCACGACTTTGCGGCCTTTGGTTTTTGGGAATTTCAGCTAACGGCAACGTAAACCAGAAGACCGAACCTTCCCCCATGTTTGACCTAACTCCGATTTTGCCATTATTATAATCAATAATTTTTTTGCATATCGCCAGGCCTATACCGCAACCGTCGTATTCACCTTGTGAATGAACACGCCTGAACATGGTAAATATTTGATTGTAATATTCTTCTTTGATGCCGATACCATTGTCTGCCACTTCGATACGCACAGCATCCTCTTTTTCTCGGTAAGCCTTTATAACAACTTCAGGCGAAACATCTTCTTTGTGATATTTTAATGCGTTAGAGACAAGATTTTGCAGTAGTTGCCCTATTTGAACCGGATTACCTTTAACCGCTGGCAATGGTTCCGGGGTCATAATGCTACCCCTTGTCTCCTCAAGCTTTACCGCCAATTCAACGTTCCTTAAGTGCGTGATTATCTCATTCAAATCAACTTCTTCGGGCGAAACAGCCTTTGAAGCTACTCTTGAATAAGCAAGCAGTGCATCCACTAACTGCTGCATTCTGTTAGCACCATCAATCATAAAAGTTAGATTTTCCTCGTCGTCCTCTGTTAACTTACCTTCCAGAGAGGATTTTATTAACTGGCCAAATGCTGAAATCTTACGCAATGGCTCCTGAAGGTCGTGTGAGGCGATATAGGTAAAGTCCTGAAGCTCTCTGTTTGACCTTCGCAGCTTCTCGACCGCCAATTTCAAATCTTCGTTTAAGGCTTTTACAATTGCTTCTGTCTTTTTGCGCTCAGCTATTTCTTCGGTTAGCTCAGAAGTCCGTTCCTGGACTCTTGTTTCCAATTGCTCGTTGGTATCGACTAACTCGGCGTCACGTTTCCGAATTTGCTCAAGCATTTCATTAAATGCGTCAATAAGCACTCCTATCTCATCGTTGCCGTGTTTCAACACTCGAGTAGAATAATCCTTCTTTTGTGAAACTACCCTGGCAACCTCTGCTACGTTAAGGATTGGTCTTGAGATAAACCTCTGCAGCCTTGATGACACGAAATAAGCCAATGTTGACGCTGCCAATAATACAGCCAGAATGATCTTGGTGCTTCGCTTGAGCATTACATACATCGGCTGCAAGTCAGAACGGATGCACACCGTCCCAATTTTTTCGCCATCAAGATTTATCTGTTGAAAGACGGTCAGAAATCCTTTGCTAAAACCATGGGTGGCTTTTTTCATTTCAGGCAGCAGGACTTCACCATTAATATTATTACGGTAATACGCAAAGAGTTCGCCGCTGTTATTGTAAATACCGCCAAACACTATAGAAGTGTCTGCTCGCAGGGCATCGAGAGTTTCCTTTGCATCTTCAATATCTTCAAACGCAACAGCAGCCTTGCAGTTATCAGCTATCATTTCCGCCTGTGTTGAAAGGTTTGTCTCCATATTAATACGAATAGTAAGCCACTCCCATGCAATAAACGCACCGCCCGCCAGCACAAGCGAGAAAATACATGTCAGCATGATAATCAATATCAGCTTATGTTTTATTGTCATGTTTTGTATCTTGGACTTAATCAAGCTTTTTTCCTTTCGACGCCTCTTCTTTGACCACTCTTTTGGCCAATCGTAATAGTTGTGATCGGACCTCAAGTCCTGCTTTTTTGGCAGCAGCATGATTAATTTCAAAGCGAACCTTCTTGTCTTCCATTACGAATGTAATGATGCCGCCAGCCTCAGAGAAATCCGCTGTTTCTCCAACTGTCAGCACGCATGAATCTTTCACCGCTTCGGTAATCTTATTTAGATTCTCCCTTTCCATTGGACAAATATATAACAAGTGGCATTCTTTGAGTGCTTTTTTGTCTTGATCAGAATCTGAGAAACGCTTGATCACCAGTTTTTTATTCTTGATTTTCTTCTTTATAATAGGTTCAAAGGCACCATCAAATGGGTCGTTACCGACGATGCCGATGGTTATAACGCCGTCGCTTTTGGCAAGTTTTTCTTCAGGCCAATCAATAAACTTGATGAAATTATATATAAACGCGGCCTTGATTTGATGTTCGCGACTAATCGCAGATTCGGCGCCCGCCTGTAAAGCAGATGCCATGACTAAAGCCATCACTATAATAACAAGGATGTAGTTTTTGATTTTCATTATTCCAAATTTACCGAATTTCTTTTGCTATCTGCATCTATATAATTTCTCTCACAGTTAAAATTCATAGAAGAACTGGAAGTAAATCTGTCGTGGAACTTTTTGTGTAGTCGAGCCGGATTCATCATGGAAATGGGACGTTAGATTAGTCACACCAAAAGCAAGCTCGGCAGCGTCGTTCCATATCCTCCTGGCCAGGCGAAAATCAAATCTAAAATAAGGATCTATCCTGTCCGGAGAAGTGTTACCATCAAAGTAGGTGTCTGACCAGAACAGTTGCGTATTCAAAGTGGTGGATTTATCAAGATAAAAGCGGTTTGTCAAACCGACCTTATGCTTTGGAACTCTATACACAAACAGCTTGCCGCGGGTTGCGTCCTGCAAGTTGATTTGGTTTGCTTGTGTTTGATGTTCATAGCTGTGGCTGGCGCGAATAAGCCACCAGTTACACGGCTTCCAGTCAATCGATGTCTCAATACCATAAGTTTTCGTATCAATAACGTTATTCCATACTTTGGGATCGCTACCATCTTTTGTCGTGCCCATCAAGTCCTTATGTTTATTAAGAAATCCTTCTATATTTAATTCCAGATTTTTGGCAAGCTTGCCACGATAACCAAGCTCGTAGGCAACCAGTCGTTCGTTTCTCAGAGAATCATTACCAACCTTAGCGGGGCTGACTTCATTGGCAAACTCTTCGTGAAATAAAGGTCTACGAAACGCTCTTGAGATAGCAGCCCTGAAGAAATGTTTTGGCACAGCTTCCCAGACCAAAGCCAATTTGCCTGCCCAGTCGAAATGGGTCAGCTCGTTATAATGTCCGCGATAACCGATAGTAAACCATAAGTTGTCAGCAAGGGTGATTTCATCCTCGATAAAAGCGCTTGCCTGGTCATTGTAGAAGCTATTCGGATTGGCATATTCCCTGGCACTATCATCAACACTAAATGAATCACGCGTCCAGTCAGCACCCCAGACAATACTGTGGGAATCGGCGAAAAAGTTGTGCTGTATTTCAACCATATCTTCACGGGTAAACAAATCGTATGAAGTTTGGGATCTCAACTGCGCATTGTAATGTTCGCTCCAGCGTATATGGAATTTGCTGTCTGGTGCCAGAGTTTTTTCCCAGAGAAGATTCATGTATTGCATTGAGCGATGTTTTGGCGATGTACTACCTTTTGTGCTGAACTTGTGTCCGCCTGTTAAGGTGATCATTGTGTCAGCGTTAAGTTTATACTCAGCCCTGCCGGTCGTTGTAAACCCACTGAGCCAATCTTTTTTATCATCGCCGCCACCGGCGCCGAATCCATTATTGTGGGACGCGCCAACCGAACCACGCCACGCAAGATTTTCCTTAGTGCCACCGATGCGCAGATGCCCCTCGTATAGCTCACGGTTACCGAACCCGCCATAGACAAAACCACCCTGCGTGTCGGCTGCCTTTTTTGTAATAATATTTATCACACCATTCATCGCATTAACGCCCCATGTCACGCCGCCCGGCCCACGAATCACTTCAATTCGTTCGATATTTTCCAAGAAAAATGGGTGAAAAACCAAATCCGCTCCGCCTTTGAAGCCATCATACATGGGTCTGCCATCCATCAAAAGCTGCATCCTTCGCGAGCGTTCCTTTGCAAAACCGCGGGCACTTGTGGCGAAGGAAAAATTGTTCGTCCGAACCACATCCATTCCAGGTACCAGACGCAACAAATCATCCAGCTTAACTACGCCGGCCTGGCGAATGTCCTCAGCTGTAATGATATACATCGCGTGAGTTGCACGGTTCAATGACTGAGGCCGGCGAGCAGATGAAGTAATTTCCACATCCATAAGCTCTTCAAGGGACATCTCAAAGAACTCCGCCCGGTCGTTCGGCTCGTGGGAACCTGCAAATGCCTGCGTATCGATGCCAAAAAGGATTAGAGGGATTAGTATAAACAATAAAATTGATGAATATCGTTTCATAGCTACTTTAAATGCTCCGCATTAAAGCGATATATTTAACAGCTATTTCCGGCTGTGATAATCTCTTCTCGATAAATAAATTATCTTAAACCACACTGTAATAAAGGTATCGGTATGTCCGGATGATGATTTAACGAAAAAATAACTTCTGAAAAATATCAAAATTTTTTACAGGATTCAACTTCCTGGGTCCTATATTCCTGATTACTAAGGCCATAATTTCGTTATATTCAAACCTTTCTTGTTATTGTTCAAAAATAAATACCACACAACTCCCAAGCCGACCTCAACTGAATAACTATAATATAGGACTCAAATTGCAACCTTTCGTCAGACAAGATACGGGATGCTTTTAAAATGTTTTCTTATCAAAACTTAAAATCTTAATCTTGTTGACGTCTTTATATGCAACAATAAAAAAGTTTGGGCTCTGTTACATCTCAAAAACGCTGTGATTTGATATCGTTATTTTCTCTGGAAATCCAGCCTATATATAGATTTGCCTGCAACTGTTTGGGCTTGACCAGGCAGCGAGAGTGTGTTATTGTCTCTGGTTATTCCTGACAAAAGCTGGAGACATTAAGTGAAGAAGCCGTTTTGGCGAATATTCAAATATGTTTGGCCGCAGTGGCCTCGAATATCGGTTATAGTTTTTACTGCTATTATCATCGGCATCCTCTTTTCCCTGAGTTTTGCAACAGTCATACCGTTGCTAAAAGTAATGATGGGTGAAGAGGGACTTCATGGGTGGGTCGATAGAAAGGTCTGCGGCTGGCGATACGGCTTGGATTTCTACGTTCCTGAAACCGCAGATTTTACCAACAAAGATAACACTGGTATCGCATACTACCTGCTTGTAACCAATGTCGAAGAAGACAGCTTTGCCGATAAAGCAGGATTGAAAACTCAGGATAGAATACTCGGGGTAGGCAGTCTAATTTCAGATGATGTGAGTAAGATTACTTCGGCCAGACTGCTTGAGGAACTTGCGGCAACAAATGATAAAATTTTAACGGTAAATTTCAAGCGAATTAATCAGCAGGGTAATTCAGAAACAGAGAATCAAGTACATCTGCAGGCCCCTCCAAAGGCCTTTTATACCACACACATTCAATCAGCATTAAGTCTCCTGCCACGAGAACAAACCAAAAACAATAAACAACAGGCAGTGGTATTTATAATTCTTTTGATGGCAGTGGTCACTCTTATCCGCTGTATCGCAAGGTTCTATCAGCAGTACCTGGCCGAAAAAGTCGTGCAGATAGCAGTTGCCAGACTGCGAGAGGATGTCTTCGCACACGTCATGAATATGCCGATAGGTTTCTTTTCCAGCGAAGGCACAAGCGATACGGTCAGCCGAGTGTTGGGAGACACAGCGGGAACAGGAAAAGGAGTAAAAGTGCTGTTGGGCAAAGCCCTTCGAGAACCTCTAAAGGCTATTGGAACTTTAGCTGTTGCTATGCTAATCAGCGTTAAACTAACTCTTATATTTCTGTGCTGCGCTCCGGTAACGATAGGCCTTGGCGTTATGCTGGGTAAAAAAATTAAAAAAGCCACAAAACGTTCGCTCGCCAGCGGTGCACTTCTGCTTGGAAGAATTCAGGGTGCAATTGGTGCCCTTGGGGTAGTAAAAGTATATAACCGCCAGGGACATGAATGTGCAACTTATAAGACAATTAATCAAAGATTGCTACGACAGACACTTCGTGTGGCCAAGGTCAATTCAGCCACCGGTCCTATAATGGAAGTTTTAGGCATGATTGCCGGCTCGGCAGCTTTGTTGGTTGGAGTTCATTGGGTAACCAATGCAAACATGCAGCCAAGTTCGTTTTTTGGACTTTTGATACTGCTTGGCACCGCAGCTGAATCGGTTCGCAAAACCAGCGATGTCTGGAACAAAATTCAGCAGGCCAACGCCGCCGCAGAAAGGGTATTTGCTGTTGTAGATCAACCTCCTGAATTAGATAAACCAGACGCAATCGATTTATTGCCTTTAAAACAAAATATCCGATTCCAGAATGTTGTCTTCACCTATCCAGGTAGTAGCAATCCCGTATTAAAAGGCATAAATCTAACGGTAAAAGCCGGTCAAACCGTCGCGGTAGTTGGCCCAAATGGATCCGGAAAAACCACTCTGGTCAACCTCATTCCCAGATTTTACAACTCAGATAGCGGAGCGATTTTCATTGACGGCCAGGACGTGTGCCAAGGCACTTTAAGAAGTCTCAGAGATCAAGTAGGGATGGTCACCCAGAAAGTTGTAACCTTTAATGACACCGTAGCTGCAAATATTGCCTACAGCAAACCTGGTGCTACAAGAGAGGAAGTTATCGCCGCAGCTAAACGCTCATTTTCGCATGAATTTATAGAACCTTTGCCCGATGGATATGATACGATAATCGGCGAACACGGCTCAGGGTTTAGTGGAGGCCAACTGCAACGAATTGTCATAGCCAGGGCAATACTGAAAAATCCTTCCATTCTGATTTTTGACGAAGCCATGAGCCAGGTCGACGCCGATAGTGAAGCCAAGATACACAAAGCGTTAGACGGGCTAATGAATGACAGAACGTGTTTTGTTATTGCTCACAGATTCAGCACGGTAATATCCGCCGATATAATCGCGGTAATGGATGATGGCCTTATAATAGCACAAGGCAGTCATGAAGAATTGATACAAAGCTGCCAACTTTATCAAAGCCTGTATGAAACACAGTTGATATCAGTCGAACCCGAATAAGAATAAATACAGAATTTTCGTCTCTTCGTAGTATCCCACCCGATGTGAAAGAATTTTAAATTTAAAGCTCTGTTTTTGAATTTGCTAAATCAATGGTCTCTTTCACAATATTTTCCGCTATCAGTTAAATAATAAGCTTTGCGGTAAACACGATTTCAATACCATCGCATGGGAATATGTAGCAAAGGTGTTCTTCGTAAAATTCCTGCATAAAGCGAGTCGAATTAAATAGCCGGCTAGCCAATTTTTTTATCCCTCGTCTAAACCAAAAAGACGACCTGAATATGAGTTTTTGGGAAATGATATTTATTCTTATATCTGTGTAATAGGCGGGGACTTTCCTTTTCAGCTGCTGCTGGGGATCAACAAAATAATAAAAAGTGTAAAGGCCGAAAAACCTTTTATGTGTGAAGTCGGAATAGTAGTATGGATTAGAAAAATGCGGCACGAAAATATTGGCTTTGCCTTTAGCTTTAAGCACCCTGACAATTTCACGTATCAAGTATTCAAAATTGTCGACATGCTCCAGGACACTTCTGCAGTGAATTTCGTCGATTGAATTATCAGGCAAAAAGGACAGGCCCTGCTCTATATCCGCCACGATATCGACCTGTGGAAGGTCAATCCTGTCAACTCCAATGCTGTCAGCATATTTTTTCTTGTCTCCACATCCTATTTCTAGAATCACATGGCTGTTTTCCCTGAGTGCCGAGTCTAAATCAATTTTGATCAATGTCTTCATCATTGCCTCTTATTTAAACATTCTTTGACAAGTTTGGCAAGTTGTTGTCCCAAAAATAATACGTCAAATTGTTCACATTCCAGCCTTGCGGCATCGGCCATTTGCTTTCTGGTTTGGGAGCATCTTAACAATTGGCCAATTCTTTCAACCCACTCGGCGTTATCTTTTGCGAGAAAACCATTAATGCCATCCTGAACATACCTGGCGTTGACACCTACGGGACTTGCGACAACAGGCAGTCCTGCTGCCTGATATTGCAGAATTTTAAACCCGCACTTGCCGCGAGTAAACTTATTGTCGGGCAGAGGCGCAAGTCCGATATCACAGTCGGCTAAATCGGCGGCCTGTGTTTGTAAAGACCATTCGCGTTTTTCAAGCAGCATATTCTCAAGGTCAAAGAACTCATCGCAGATTATTCTAAGGGCCACATTGTTAAATTTCGAGCCGATCTGTTCAAGGGCCTCACTGATTTCGGCAAGGTAGCCAAGGGTGCTTTTGCTGCCGATCCAAACGAGTCTTATCCTGCCATCGGATTGGTTTTTCTGCAAGTCATAATTACTTTTGCCCAGACCGGTCGGTATTACCGTGACGTTTGTGTTGTACTGTTTGGCATAGGAAGCAAGGTAAGGATTGCCGGCAATGACTTTATCCGCTAATTTGACCGTTCTCCGAAAAGATCTTAGTCTCTTGCGGCTTGGGTTGTCGGGAGTTTTGTCATCATACATGACGGCATCGTCGAAATCGTAAATAACTTTTTTTGCATATCGTCTAAGCCAGAATGCATCAAGCGGGTTTAGTCGTTTTTTGTGGAGGAGAACAGCGTCAAAATTTGAACTTTGTTTAAAAAGCTTTCGTCTGGCAAATGAGCTGCTCGGAAATTGGGCAACTGTGCAATTTAATCCATTTACTTCTAAAATATCCAGGTGAATTCCAATTCGCTGCCTAAAACTTGCCCGTGACAGGTTATTTGTTAAGATTAGTAAATTCGCCATTTAATCCTTTTTGGAATCTGACTGTCAGAGTAAGAATTCTATTATCTGACCTTTGGTTAAGCAATAAAAATCTTGCTATAAGCCATAGTTTGTTGTAATCTGCTACTGTAAGAATATATCCTCGATTAAGAAATAAAACAATAACTCAAGAAATAGTTTCACAACGGCTCAGAAGTCAAAAATGCGAAAACCAACAATTCATGTTTTATGCCCGGACGACAATACTCCGACAGGAGGAATAAAAACCTTATATCGCCACGTAGATGTTTTGAATAGAAATGGTATTGAGGCTCATATTCTTCACGAGCAGGAAAGATTTAGGTGTACATGGTTTAGCAATGATACAAAGGTAGCATATATCCCAGATATTCAGATTGAATCAACAGACTTCGTAGTTCTACCGGAAATATATGAAGAGTTCTATTTGCACGATAGATCGTGGAATAAGAAGAGGAAGACCCCGAGTATTAAAAGCGTAATTGAGAGCAAAGCAAAAAAGATCATATATAATTTGAGTGGTTACTATACTTTTGTAGGGCACTCGTTGGACATGAATGATTATCGAACTATGTACGCATTAAATGGCATTGAGGCTGTTCTGGTCGGTTCACAGGATAGTAAGCAGTATATCAAGTACACATTTCCGCATTTACGCACTTGCATAATTCGCAAAACTATTGACCCAAAGATATTCTCTTGCAATTCCAACAAAAAGAAACAGATTGCCTTTATGACACAAAAGAACTTTCAGGATGTGGTACAAATTCTGAATATTTTAAAATTTAGAAATGCCATGAGCGATTTTGAAATAAGACCAATCGACAACATGACACAGGAACAAGTCGCCCAAATATTGGGAGAATCTTTGATATTCCTGAGTTTCGGTTACCCTGAAGGCTGGCCTCGCCCACCTGCTGAAGCCATGGCAAGCGGATGCGTCGTTATTGGTTACCACGGAATGGGCGGACGTGAGTATTTTAAGGAAGATCTCTGTTTTCCTATTGAGATCAATGATATAATCGGCTTTGCTAAAGCAGTAGAAAAAGTTATCAATATGTACAATAAAAATCCTAACTCACTTATAGAAACCGGTGCCAGAGCATCAAAGTATATTAGGGAAACATATTCCTCGGAAAGAGAAAAAAAAGATATACTGGATTTTTGGGGCAGCATTATAGATGGTTAGAATTGTGACGGGTAATAAATAGTGAAACTGTCGATCATCATAGTTAGTTGGAATGTGCAAGGATATCTGCTCAACTGCCTTGAGTCGATAAAGGAGCATCCCTGCAGTGAGGAGTTCGAGGTAATCGTTGTTGATAACGCAAGCAATGACGGCACCACAGAAGCTGTTGAGAATGGTTTTCCTGACATCACGATAATTGCAAACACTGAAAATCTTGGTTTTGGAGCGGCAAACAACCAGGGAATAAAAATTTCAAAAGGCCAATACATTCTTTTTCTCAATCCTGACACAATTATCCATAAAGATTCTTTAGACATGCTGATTGCTTTCCTTGACAATAATGATGATATCGGTATCTGTGGGCCTCAGCTTTTATACGAAGATGGAACTGTACAGCCTTCAGCAAGATGTTTTCCCGATTTTCTTTCAGCACTTGACCGGCACACTATTTTCAGATCTTTCAAAATATTCTGGAAACAACATAAAAAATATATGATGTTTGATTTCGACTTTGATAAACAGATGGATGTTGACCAGATCATGGGGGCAGCTTTAATAACCAGACGGTCAATTATAGAGCAGTTGGGCGAATTTGATGAACGCTTTTATATGTACTATGAGGAAGTGGATTTTTGCTATAGAGTCAAAAAAGCTGGTTGGCGCATCGTTTTCACGCCTGATACCGTAATCACACATCTTGCAGGCAGGTCCTCTTCACAGATCCCAATAGAAAACCGCATAATGTTTATGACAAGTCTATTAAGATTTTTCCGAAAACACCGAGGAAAACGCACTACGGCAATGTTCAACATTATATTTAAACCCACCCTTATTTTACGCGACATTTACAAACTTATCGATGCGGTCCTTTCATGCATCTCAGCGGCAATTATATTTAAACAGCAAAGACTTCAAAAGGCTGCAAAAAAAGTTAAGAAACTCTCAATATTTCTTGGCAAATATTCCTGGTATATAGTGTTTAAGATGTGACGGGAATTTACACAGTTAATCGAACAGGCCCTCAAATTACTTTTATAATTTGCCTTTTGTATTCAGGGTCATGAAGTTGTTGTATTTTTCTCCCCTTTTTCCCGCTGTCGACATACTTAAACTCCAGCGGCGCACCTAATTCAACCTCTCTTCTCAAAAACCATTCATAATCCACATCAAGAGCTCCGATATCGATCACCTGATAGCCTTTTTTGCATAAGTCATAAGCCAAAACAGTTGCCGTTGGTCCAAGGGCGGTTAGTATAAGTTTATCTCTATCAATACCATTGAAAGCAGACAAAATCTCGTCATACTTATCGAATGCATTACGAGCGGGACAAAGAATCCTTGATATGGATTTAGCACCGTCTAACAGTTCGTTGAACATGCCGAATCGCGTCCCCTGGCCTTCGCATATGACAATGTCTCTACCAGCCCATATCTTTTTGGTCTGCTCATAATAGCTGCCGCATTTTTTGTAATGTTTAGCAGTTTTATAAGATTGTATGTAAACTCTGCTGAAAAACGCATCATAATAAACACGGTTCATGTCAAGATAAGAATATATCATCTCCCTTTTTCGTGACGCCCATTTCCTCCAAAAATCCGCGACCGGCGGCAAATAATTATCCAAAGCACCAAAACAAGGAGGCAAAGCAATCAGTAAATTGGGGACTTCCGAGGCAATCACTTCTTTTAATAGCTGGGCAAGTTTGTCCGACCGTGGCTGATAATGGATGCGTCCGCCGTTCATAAGAACAAATTCTCCATCGCCAAAACGAGAAAGAGAACATTTGTCCTGCAGAATCTTATCCAGGGTTTCGTCTATAGTTCTTATGATAGGCATTGGGACAGAGAAGTTGTCGTTTTTGATTTTGTCATATAGCTCGTAAGGCATATTGTCCAGCTTGTATTGATTTTTCTCAAGCTGCTTATGCGCTTTGACTGAAAAAAATAGCTTTTTCTTGAAACGAGCCAATTCCTTTTCAATCTTTTTTAATATCATATTGCCTGGGCGCTTCCGAGTTCGATTATCTATTTTATTCTCTGCCCTGTTTTTCCGGGATTATTCGGATACAGGAACATTTTGTAATTCTATTTCAGATAGGATATTACATTTACGTTAAAAATCAAGCTTTCGACTGATATTGACAAGGAAAACGAAAAATCTTGTTTATTGGAAGTAATTCTGGTAAGACTCTTTTCTGTTCAATGAGAAGATTTTGTTGTTCGAGAGTCAGTATGCAAAATGTCGGTTAAAAATAAGTACAAATAATGAATATTTACAGAAAAATAAGCAATTGCCGCAAAGATCGTAAGAGGTATAAAAAGCGATTGGTCAGGCTGGAAAAGTGCGGAAATTTTGAAGTAAAGGAAATTGACGGTGTCAAAGTTGCCCAAGGAAACGGCTTTAATTTCGGGCACATCTTCGAAGGCGACGGGATCCTGATAGTCGAAGAAATTTTTAAAAGTGACGAATACAATTTTGACATCGGAGAGGAAAGCGTAGTAATCGATATAGGAATGAACATCGGGCTTGCGTCTTTGTATTTTGCTTCAAGGGAAGATGTTAAAGCTATTTACGGATTTGAGCCGTTTGGGCCGACTTATGAACAGGCGATGTTCAATTTCAAAATCAATGAGAATTTAGCCGGGAAAATTCATCCCCATAACTATGGTCTTGGCGACAAAGATAAGGATCTTACTTTTGAGTATTACTCAAGAGCGCCGGGGCGGATGAGCACTGTCAAATCGATTGATGAAATACGTCACTCCTCTAAATATGCAACCAAAACGGAAAGCGTAACTATTAAAGATGCCGGTAAAGAAATATCGGCGATTGTTGAGAAGCATAAAAATACAAGAATCGTCATCAAATGCGATACAGAGGGTTCTGAGAAAGAGATATTTGAGAGTTTAGAGTCGAAAGACCTGTTAAAAAACATTGATGCGATCATGCTGGAATACCACTTTTCTTATGATAAACCAATAGTGGAAATTCTCAAAAGAAACGGTTTTGTCTATTTTAAGCAAAAAAACGCTATATTGGAAACGGGTGATTTTGGAGTTATACGTGCGATCAAAAAACACTAAGCTAATTTTGTGTTATGATTTCCAGAGAAATGCGCACATCATTTCAGGAGGTGCAGAATGAGTCTGGCAAGAGAGATTGGTGAAGCTTTGATGTTTTTGGGGGTGTCACAGTTTTTCAGTATTGACCGGGGAGACTTTAAGATAAGGTTTTATCCGACTAATATTTCGCTGAGGCTTTGGGTGGCTAAGTTAAGGAGGTTGACGGTTTTTAAAACGGACGAGGACTTTCTTCGGAGTTATTTAAAACCCGGAGATGTAGTAGTAGATGTTGGGGCGAATATCGGGTTTCAAACGCTGATTTCATCAGTAACAATTGGTGAAAGGGGCAGAGTGTATTCTATCGAGGCACATCCTAAAACATACAAAGCTTTGTGCGGGAACATAAAATACAATGGTTTCAATAATGTCAAGACTTACAATCTGGCGATTGGCGACAAACAAGGATACATTGCATTCTCTGATAAACGGCAGGATGATAGAAATTCGGTCATTTCAGACAGCGAAGGTGTACAGGTCGAAATGAATCGGCTTGACAGTATGAATATTGGCGAATCTCCGATTGCTTTACTCAAGGTCGATGTCGAAGGATATGAGAAGTTCGTGTTTGAAGGAGCTGGCCGTCTTTTGGATAACATACTTTGTATCTGTTATGAGTCAGCGGAAGATCATTTTCGGGAATTTGGGTATAGCTGTGCAGAGCTTAATGATATCTTGAGAGTAAAGGGTTTCGATTTGTTCAGGTTTGCCGATGACAAGCTGTTAAGGGTTGGGGAGTCTTATATATCCAAAAACGCAGAAAATATTATTGCTGTCAGAGATATTGGTGATTTCAGGAAACGGACTGGATTTGAAATTTCGTTGTAAATAAAGCTTTCGATTATTATAGTCAGTTGGAATGTAAAGGATGATCTGTTGAGGCCTCTGTCAGACTAACGCCACGGGGCATCATAACTTCCATTTTCAATGATATCGAGAGTGTATTTCGCAATCTTGGTCCCATTAAACTCCGCATGAGCACGTTCCATGCCGGCATCGGCGATTTTGATTCTCTCATCTTCATGTTTTAGATACCAATCAGCTAATTCAAAGAATTCATCGGCTGTATCAAAATATCTCAGATGAACGCCGTCCTTGAAAAGCAGATCAGAATCCGGTACACGTTTGGCAAGAACAAAAGCTCCGCACGCAATATAGTGCGTCAGACGATCAGAATGGTAGAACCTTACATCATTAACTAAGTTTATATTTAACGCAACGCGAGCTCCGCTGATCGCATACCGATAGTTTGCCCCGCCTATATTAGGACGACCAAGACAGCCATAAAAAGTACAGTTTTTCATATCTGCCAATCTATTGATTACTTGATATCTTAATGGTTCAGTGGGATATTTACGCGTCTTTTTGGTTTTACCCGTAAACAATATATCGGTTTTCCATTTATCCTCAACTTCATAACGGTATTCAACGTCAGGATCGCACGGATTCGGCATGAACGCACCGCGAACCCCTCTTTCTCTGTATATATCAAGCCATTTTCCATCATTAGTTGCCAGCATAAGGTCAAGTTTTGAACCGATTGCCACCCGGTCTTTCTGGTACTGAGGCCACGGGTCTCCATCAAAGCCAAACAAAAAAGCAGCAGGAGCAGCCTGGCGAATTAATGCAATAGTATTGACATCAAGAAAATTAGCGAATGAAACGTAAACAATATCCGGGTTGTAGCTTTTCAACTGTTGAATCAAAAGTTCATCTACCTGTGCTTTGCACCGACGGCGAGATAAGATTTTGCTCTTAACGGGGGCAACTTGCCAAAATGCAGCGCCATAGTCGAACTGACGGACATCGTGTCCGAGCCTTATAAAACCTTTGACTTGTTTTCGAATCCCAGACAACAAGAACTTGTCTGTAAATTGTTTCATATCTTCAACAATGAAAATACGTTTGGCTTTTGGCACTGTTTATCTTTCACTTATCTGTTATCGTACATGGATTCGTAATACTTCTGGTATTGGCCCGAAACCACATTACTTAGCCACTTGTCGTTTTGCAAATACCAGTCTATGGTTTTTTCAATTCCTTCTTCAAAACTAACCGATGGCTGCCAGCCAAACTCCGTTATTATCTTTGTTGCATCTATTGCGTATCGACGGTCATGCCCAAGCCGGTCGGTTACGTGTTCGATAAGCGAAGTCGGCTTGCCAAGCCGATTCAGGATTAATTCGATCACTTCCATATTTGTTTTCTCATTGCAGCCACCGATATTATAAAGCTCCCCCGCCGGCGCTTCTGTCAAAACCTTCCACACCGCCGTGCAATGGTCATAGACATACAGCCAATCTCGAACATATAGTCCATCGCCATAAACAGGAAGCGGTTTATCATTCAATGCGTTGTTTATCATCAGCGGAATCATTTTTTCCGGAAACTGATATTGCCCATAATTATTCGAGCACCGCGTAATGTTATATTCCAACCCCCAGGTGTGGCCAAATGCTTTAACAAGATGGTCGGCTGCGGTTTTGCTGGCTGAATACGGCGAATTCGGACTTAGCGATGTCTGCTCAGTAAATTTGCCCTCCAGCCCGAGTGAACCATAAACCTCATCGGTCGAAATCTGAACGAATCGTTTTAGTTTTTTGTCACGCGCAGCTTCAAGCAAAGTTAATGTGCCGGTAATGTTGGTTTCAACAAATATCTTCGGCTCAGCGATTGAACGGTCTACATGGCTTTCCGCAGCAAAATTGACTATCGCTTCAATTTGATATTCATCAATAAGTTTCTCTATCAGCTGGCCATCGCAAATATCACCTTTAACAAACTTATGATTGGAATTATTTAAGAAACCTTCAAGATTTCCCAGATTGCCCGCATAAGTAAGCTTGTCAAGATTGACAATAAAGCAGTCAGTGTGTTCGCAAAGCACCATCCGAACGAAATTGCTTCCAATAAATCCGGCACCACCAGTAACAAGCAGCTTGTTCATAAATAATTACTCCAAAAAATTAATTCGCCTTACAAGCCCGTTTGGTCCATCGAAACAATTTTAACTCAACATAATCAGCGTTATGATAACCAGCAGCGTTTTAATAGGCAATAAATCTTTCAAGTCTTTTGGCAAAGCCAACCGTGGATGCGAACCTTCGCCAGCATATTTTTTCATCGTTTTTCAAGTGGTCCAACTACCAAAAAATGAAAAAAAACTCGCGATAAGTCTGAATAACTTGTATAAATAGTATCTTCAGTATGTCCACAAGTTAACTTCTGGAAAGTCGGAAGCAAACATGAACTTTGTTATAAGAAATGGAGTATATTGCCCTGTTGAAGCTGCCATAAATCCCCATAGCAAAATAGTGTCAAAAATCGGCCTTGCTCTTATATTTGTCTCATAGGGATTTAAGGGAAAATAAAGATAATTCCAAGGTGTTAATGTAATTACAATTAAAAACACCTGATGTCGGGAAACAGGTAAAATGGCTGTCTCTGCGAAAAAAATGCAAAACAAAACCACACTGGTGATCGGAGCCGGTATTGCAGGGGCAACCGCAGCCAGGCAACTCGCTCAGGCCGGAGGTAATGTTCTGCTAATCGAAAACAAAGCAGCCATCGGCGGCCATGCTTCACAGATGGGCTGCAAAGCCACCGACCACTGTTTAAGATGCAATGTATGCGTTGCCAATGATATTTTCAAGAGGGTGCTGGCCTACCCCGGTATCCAAATCTTCACTCGAACAGAAATTGTAAGACTTGAGCCTGGCAGAAACGGTTTTGAATATACCGCCTACCTCGCACATCAACCGGTATTTATAGACTCCCATGTCTGCATCGGCTGCAATGTATGCAGGCACACATGTCCCCAAAAATGTATAGATATTGCCGCCCCTGTGATAGCTGGTTCAAAACCGGTTATTAACTACCCAAACTGTTTGCGGGCTAAGGGTAAAAACTGTTTAAAATGTCAGGACGCCTGTCCGGTAGATGCCATCGATATGAACCGGCAAGCCCGGCAGAGTAGCGTACAGGTAAATAATATAATCATCGCGACAGGCTATGACGAATATAACCCCGCCGAGAATAATTCCTTTGGGTACCGGAGAGTACCGAACGTAATAACCGGCACCGAAGCTGAACGCCAACTCGCCGCCCAGCAGAAAATTACTCGGCCTTCGGATGGCCAAGCACCCAAACGAATCGCCTTTGTGCAATGCGTTGGCTCCAGAACCGAAGAAATTAATCGTAGGCCTGAAGATACGGATTATTGTTCGACGGTTTGTTGCGCATACGCATTGCGAATGGCCCAGCTTATGAAACACCAGGCCGAAGACTCTGACATCACTATCTTTTATATGGATATCCAAAAATTCGGCAAGGACTTTGATAAGTTTTATAACCAATGCAAGGCCAGTATGAATTTCGTCCGTTCCAGACCATATGAAATTAATCCAGGCCCAGAAGAAACTGTAAGCGTCAAATATACACCCCAATCGGGTCTTTCCGAACAGAAAACCGGTGTATGCCAAGATAGTTTCGATCTTGTAGTATTGGCTGTCGGCATTCGCCCATCGGCAAACGCTCGGTATTTTGCGGATAAATTGCTGGTGCCTCTTGACCAGCAGGGTTTCTTTGGTATTAAAAACGCCTCGGCCATACCTGATATGATGCGTGATGGAATCTTCGTAGCCGGTGCCGCCGAATCTCCGAAGGATATAGCAGGCTGCATCGCACAGGCAGAAGCTGTTACTGCCGCGGTAATAAGTAAGGACAATGAAGGTGAATAACAAAAAAACAAATTCTGATATAGGCGTAGTGCTCTGCGATTGTGCAGGTTCGCTTGGCAAATATCTCGACTTTGATAAAATCCAGCACGAACTCACGCAGACCGCAGGCATTGTCGCGGTGCAGCGGTGCTCACAATTTTGCAACCAGTCAGAATGCACAAATATACTAAAAAAACTTTCAGACAGCGGAGCTAATCGTCTTGCCATCGCTGCATGTAATAGTGAAGTTTTCGAAACACAATTTACTCAGGCTGCAAAACAAGCGGGATTCGATGACGGTTCATCATGGCAAGACAATATTCGT